>Ga0209345_10000336_pt1 | contig 61342 bp, 71 predicted proteins | sample Cruoilmetagenom7_FD_187294 | JGI IMG/M metagenome (GOLD analysis project Ga0209345, IMG submission 187294) | Oil polluted marine microbial communities from Coal Oil Point, Santa Barbara, California, USA - Sample 7 (SPAdes) (version 2) | ecosystem: Environmental > Aquatic > Marine > Oil seeps ... | reverse complement strand
CGATCTCAACGGCTGCGTGGAGGTCTATGCCGAGATCGCCGACGACCTCGACAGCGGCACCCTGCCGGGGACACGTTTCGGCTCCGGAATCGTGGCTCATTCGCGCCACGCCGAACAGATGGACAAGATTCGCTCCTATTCCCGGGACCGGATCTACAAGTCCGACACTACCCAGGAGGCCCGCGCCCGCTTCCGCTCCGCGATGTTCAAGGCCATGGGCCATCTCGTCGGAGAGATGATCGACCACCTCGCAGAGGATCGCCGACCGGTGCATGCCGGCAGCCGGCGCTTCCCGGCGCTCGCAGCCTTGCCTCACGCGCGCCTTGGCGCCGTGATCCCGCAAGAGCCGGCAGAAGCCTTCCCCTGGCTGATGGACCAGATCACGCTTTTGTCGGACTCGCAGGTGCTCGAGTTGAGCCGGATGTGAGATGACAGGGCCGCCCGTGCAGGGCGGCCCTGTTTTTCATGTGGAGCTGGCGTCTGCCCTGCGCCGCCCCTTCCGTCTCGCGACCATCGAACCGATTTCCTGGTCAAATCAATCACCGGACCCCGCAATGCACCGTATCCAGACCGCCTTTCTTCTCGCCCTTCTGTCCAGCACCGCGCCACTCGCGGCCCAGGAGCAGGCCGACCGCGTCCAGGAAATCCTCGACCACCTCGACACATTCATGCCAGTGAGAACCGAAGCACCGGCTCAGGTGGCGCCCTATGTCATCGCCCCCATCGCTCCCGCCCCGGCTCCCGCGATGCAGGCCGCAACGACCCGGATGCCGGGACCGATCGAGGTCAAGCCCCTCCCGCCCGCAGGGGCGATGGCGGGCCTTGATGCCGAGCCCGTGTCCCTACTCGCATCCGGTCAGGGCGACGAGGACCTTTCCCCTCCTGCCAGCGGCCTGACCCACGCGCCCACGGCTCCTGCTTTGGATCAGCCATCCACCGCTGTCGGAGGGGCTGTGGGAGAGGCTGTCGAGGATGCCAAGAAGATTGTTGCACCAGAACTTCTCCGCCAGCTCGACGACATCGACTTCGAGGGGCTGTCGCGCGACGCGATGCTGGTGCCACTCATCGGCGCCGACCTTTCCCAGGTTGCCCGTCCATTCCAGGGCGACGCGCTGCACCAGATGGCCCGGGTCTCGATCCTCGCCGGAAACCCGTCAGCCTTCCGCAAGATCATGGCCGCCTATATCGACCCGGCCTGGTCCGATCTCGGCGAGGTCGAAACCGCCTACAACATCATCGCATGGATGCCCGATACCGCCGCGTTTCTCGACGCACGCATTGCCGCCGCCCGCTACCTGGGCGGCCGCGAGGACGTGTCCCGCAAAGACCTCGAATTTCTCTGGAAGGAGTTGCGCGCCCGCGTGGAGCGCGTGGGACGCGCGGAGATGATGCGCGACACGCTCGCCGGCATGCTCGAAAGCGGCTTTGCCGAGCTGGCGATCCAGACCGTGCAGCGCAACACCGCATCAAGCCACGAGCGCATCACGCTCTACGTCTCGCTGATCGACGACGCCGCGACGCGGATGCCCGCGGAAGCGCTCGCGCGCATGGTGGCCGAGATCGAAGGGCTGCGCGGCGACATCTCCGCCACGCGCTACGACCCCAACGCGATCGCGCGCGCCTACTGGCGCGCCGGGCTGACCGAAAAAGCTACGGCCGCGCTCGAAGAGGAACTCGATCCCGCTCTGCGTCTGCGGACACGGTTCGAGATGTTGCTGTCGCGACCCTGACACCGGCTGCTGAAAGTCATGCAAAAGGCGCCCCAGGGCGCCTTTTTCTGTGACAGGTCGAGAAAGAGAGGGGGTCAGTCGAAGTCGTCTGCTTCCGGCTCCTGGTCGAGGATCTGTCGGATCAGATCGACGTCGAAGCCCGCCCGCGCCATCGCGGCCGCCTCCCTTCGCCAGATACGGGCCCGGGAGGGATAATCCTCCGGCATGGGGTGGAGGCGGTATTTCCCAATCCTCTTCTTGCGCGCCAGGGTATCGGCAGCCTCCCATTGCGCCGAAACCAGAACCTCCTCCTCGTCGACATCCTCGTTGTGAATGCCTGTGGTCTCGCGCGACGCGGCCGCGATGGCGAGATCGGCGTCCAGCCCAGAGATGCCCTTGCGCGACAGATCCATCGCTATGCGCCGCGCGCCGCGGCCCGAGGCGAGCCATGAGCGCGCCTTCATCTCGGCAAATCTTCTGTCGTCGATCAGGCCGGAGGCGACCAGCCTGTCGACCTCCGCCTCGATCAGCGGGAGCGCCCGCCCGCGCTCCTCTTCTGCCTGATCCGCATCGAGGCCATGCACCCGCCTGAACAGGCGACGCTCGAGAACCTCCACCAGCATCTGGCGCGAGCACTCGCGCTGCGAGACATAATGTTCGGCGATATTGCGGATGCGCGTCTCGCTCATCTGCCGGGCCTGCTTCGGCTTCCGCGGCCCACCCCTCTCCTCCTTGCCCCGAGGATTTCTTTCCTTCTTCGGTGCCGACGCCGGCGCGCCGGATGGAAGGCTTTCCGGCCGCGGCCCGGACGCGCGGCGGCGCACCGTGAGGTCGGGCTTGGATTGGGTCGGAGGAGACGTGCCGGCGGAACCCGTCCGGGGCGCGCCGAGCTTGCTCGGGCGCAGCTCGGCTCGGGTCTCGTCGTGCGGGGAGGTCTTGCGGTCTGGGCGCATCATGTTGGTCATGACAGAAATATTGGCCCGGAGCAGAATTTTCGAAACCGAGGTTTCAGCCAATGTTTCCGGCCAGGAAGACCCGCACCCATTATTCCTCCACCAGGGGGTGCATCACGCGCGCCCGATGACGACCCTAAAAAAGGACCCTGACATGAGTGAATCCGCCCAGGACGAAACCTACCGCGTCACCGCCGAGGAGCTGCGCCAGTTCATCGAGCGCTACGAGCGGCTCGAGGCCGAGAAGAAGGACATCGCCGAGCAGCAGAAGGAAGTGCTCGCCGAGGCCAAGGGACGTGGCTACGACACCAAGATTCTCCGTCGTGTCGTCGCTCTCAGGAAGCGCGACGCCGACGACATCGCCGAAGAGGAAGCCGTCCTCGAGATGTATAAAGAGGCGCTTGGCATGTAAGCCCGCACCAGCTCGCGAAACCGACAGGCGTCCGATACCATTGGCAGATCGGGCGCCTGTTTTTCTTTCTGCCGCCGGACGGACAAATCGAAGAGGACGCAATGGCGAATTTCATCTTCTGGAGCGACCTTCACTGCGAGTTCCGCCCCTTCGACCTACCTGATCCGAGTGCCTTCCGGGCACGCCCCGATGCTGTTCTCCTCGCTGGCGACACGGATCTTCACCCTGGCCATCTCGAGACGGCGGGCCGCATCGCCAAGACCTACGGCTGCCCGGTGGTCGCGCTGAGTGGCAATCATGAATTCTATCATCGCGACTACGACACCGTGCGCCGCGAGGAGGCCGAGATCGCCGCTCAGATGCGTGCGGATGGCATTCCCGTGCATGTCCTGAACGGCACCAGTGTCGTGATCGCCGGCACACGCATCGTCGGCGCGACCCTCTGGACCGATTTCGAGCTCAACCCAGCTTTCGGCTTCCTGTCGCGCAAGATCGCAACTCGCTACATGGCCGATTACCGTGTCATCGGGAAGTCGGGCCGCCTGCTCGAGCCACTCGACACGATCGCGATGCATCTCGAGGAGAAGGCCGCGATCAAGGACATCCTCGCCCAGCCCCATGACGGACCGACCGTGGTGATGAGCCACCACCTGCCCTGCCGCGAGCTGATCGGGGAGCGCTACACCGGCAACGATCTCAATTCGGCCTTCGCCTCGGACCTTCTCCGCGAGTTCCGGGATCTCGCCTTCGACGCCTGGATCTTCGGACACAGCCACGACAACCGTGAGCTCGACGTGCCGGGGCCCGGAGGAAAAACACAGCGTTTCCTGTCGAACCCCCGCGGGTATCCCGACGAGGAGACAAGGTTCGATCCGCTGCGCATGCTCGCGCTCTGATCCTGCGCAGACAAGCTGCGGTCGTCCCTGAAAATCAGGCGTTGCACGGACCCGACCGGTCTCTGCCGGCATGTGCGCAGAGACCGCTTTGGTCGTGCGTTAACACATTAATTGGTATATTAAGGAGCAAGCGATACTACATCTTCGACGAATTGACGCAGATCGCCGTTACGAAAAAACGCGCAAGGACCCACATCCTTTCCACTGACAACAACCCCACGGCCCTGCCTGGAAAAGAGTTTTTGCGAGATACCAGAGGGGCATCATTTCCCTCACTCCCGCATCTCTGCCGGCCCCGAAAAACGGCCCCGAAAAAACCGAAGACCCAAGGATCGCAACATCATGCAACACACCAAGATCGACCTCGCCAACTCCCGTTTCCCCACCGCGATCTCCGAGGAGATCTGGAACATGAAGTATCGCCTGCGGGACCCCGACCTGACCGACGCCAACGGCAAGGTCATCCCCGGCACCATCCATGACATCACCGTCGAGGACAGCTGGCGGCGCATCGCCTCCGCCCTGGCCGAGGCCGAGGCGCCCGAGGTGCGTGCGGAAATCGAGCAGCGCTTCTACGAGGCGCTGGAGGATTTCAAATACCTGCCCGCGGGCCGGATCACCGCCGGCGCCGGCACGGGCCGGTCGGTCACCCTGTTCAACTGCTTCGTGATGGGCACCATTCCCGACAGCATGGACGGCATCTTCGACATGCTCAAGGAGGCCGCCCTGACCATGCAGCAGGGTGGCGGCATCGGCTACGATTTCTCCACCATCCGCCCCAAGGGGACGCTGGTGAAGGGCGTGGGCTCTGACGCCTCCGGTCCGCTCTCCTTCATGGATGTCTGGAACTCGATGTGCAAGACCATCATGTCCGCAGGCTCCCGCCGCGGCGCGATGATGGCGACGATGCGCTGCGACCATCCGGATGTCGAGGAATTCATCACCGCCAAGCGCGACAGCGCACGGCTGCGCCACTTCAACCTCTCGGTCCTCGTCACCGACCCCTTCATGGAGGCGGTCAAGGCCGATGGCGACTGGGATCTCGTCTGGGACGGCGAGGTTCGCAAGACCGTTCGCGCCCGCGATCTGTGGGACACGATCATGCAGTCGACCTATGATTTCGCCGAGCCCGGCGTCATCTTCATCGACCGGATCAACGAGCGCAACCCTCTGAAATACCTCGAAAATATTGCCGCCACGAATCCTTGCGGTGAGCAGCCGCTGCCGCCCTACGGCGCCTGCCTGCTCGGCTCGATCAACCTCGCCCGCCTGATCTCGAACCCCTTCGATGACGACGCGGCGATGGACGAGGCCATGATGGAGCGCCTGGTCGCCACCGCGGTGCGGATGATGGACAACGTCGTCGACGTGTCGAACTTCGCCCTACCACAGCAGAAGGCCGAGGCCAAGGCCAAGCGCCGCATCGGCCTCGGGGTCACCGGCCTGGCCGATGCCCTGCTGATGCTCAAGAAGACCTACGGCACCGAGGAGGCCGCCGAGCAGACGGAAGCCTGGATGCGCAAGATCCAGCATGCCGCCTATCGCGCGAGCGTCGCGCTGGCCCAGGAGAAGGGCGCCTTCCCGCTCTTCGACGCGGAGAAGTATCTCGCCAGCCCGACGATCCAGGATCTCGACCAGGATCTCCAGGACGACATCCGCGCGTTCGGCATCCGCAATGCGCTGCTGACCTCGATCGCGCCCACCGGGACGATCTCGCTCTACGCGGGCAACGTCTCCTCGGGGATCGAGCCGGTCTTCGCCTATGCCTACACCCGCAAGGTGCTCCAGAAGGATGGCTCCAAGACCGAACAGGAAGTGGTCGACTACGCCGTTCAACTCTACCGCGAGAAGTTCGGCCTCGGTAAGGACGACGCCCTGCCCGACTACTTCGTCTCGGCCATGACGCTCAAGCCGCTCGATCACGTGCGGATGCAGGCCGCGGCCCAGAAGTGGGTGGACAGTTCGATCTCGAAGACGATCAACTGCCCGGTCGACATCAGCTTCGAGGACTTCAAGGAAGTCTACATGGAAGCCTACGAGACCGGCTGCAAGGGCTGCACCACCTACCGTCCGAACGACATCACCGGCTCGGTTCTGTCGGTCGAGGAGAAGAAGGAGCCCGTCGCCGAGACGGGCAAGGAGACCACGGAGACCGCGGCCGAAGCCGCCGAGCCGATGCCGCGCGAGGCGACGCTCGATGGCAAGACCTACAAGATCAAGTGGCCCAGCGCCGCGCATGCCTTCTACATCACGGTCAACGACGCGGTCTGCCCGCGGACCGGCAAGCGCGTCCCGTTCGAGGTGTTCATCAACACCCAGAACGTCGAGGCCCAGGCCTGGATCACGGCGCTGACGCGCATGATCTCGGCGGTCTTCCGTCGCGGCGGCGATGTCTCCTTCGTCGCCAAGGAGCTCAAGGAGGTCTTCGACCCCACCGGCGGTGCCTTCTTCGAGGGCCGCTACTGCAACTCGCTCATCGCCGCGATCGGCGCCAAGCTCTTCGAGCACATGGTGGCAATCGGCTATGTCGACGCGCCCGACGCGCCCACGAAACCCGCGGCTCAAGCGGCGCCCGAAACGGGTGCGGGTGAGGCCACGGTCAACCGGGCAAAGTTCTGCCCCTCCTGCGGCGAGCAGAGCTACCAGATGATGGGTGGCTGCGCCGTTTGTTCGGACTGCGGCTTCAGCAAATGTGGCTAATCACCTGAAATAAAAAATTAAAATGGGCGCCCCCTCGGGGTCGCCCATTTTTCATTACGGCAGGATGATCCCGTAATGGACCGCCTTGGCCACCGCGTGAACTGTATTCTTGGCATCGAGCTTCGCCCGGCAGGCACGCAGGTGGCTCTCCACGGTCCGGTCGGAAATGCCGCCCTCCTTGGCGATGGTCGAGATCTGGGCTCCCTGGGCGGCGTGGAAGAGGCAGAATTTTTCCCGCTCCGAGAGCACCGGCATGTCCAGGACCTCGCGCACGTCGTAGGTTGCCATCACCGCTTCGTGGAACTCGACCGCATGGATGACGGCCTTGCGCATCAGCTGCCTCTGCTCAGCCTCGAAACGCGGCGACTCGGCCGCGTGCAGCACCAGAATCGCCGTCTCCCCGTGCGGGCCGAACATCGGCACGCCGATCTGCGGCGGCGGTATCCCGTATTTCCCGGCATGGTCCACCCAGATTGCCTCGAAGGCAGGAATGCGCGACAAGTCGGTCAGGAATGTCGGGCGGCGCGATCCGCTCAGCGCCGAGATCAGCGGATCATGAGTGTGGTAGCCCTCCTGGTGATAGACACCACTCCAGTCGAGCGGATAGGTGCTGCACCCGGGCAATTGCAGGCGCAAGGTGTTCACGAATCCATAGAAAGCGTGATCCATGTCGCACTTCTTGCAGATCGTCATAAGGTCCTTGCGGAATTTCGGATTTCCAGAAATCCGTTCGGTCAGGCCGACAACCGTAGACGTTCCGAGGTCAAAGCCCCTATCCCCCGTCTCCGCGTCCATCTTCATGGGCGCTCCGATTTCTGCAAGGAGGGAAAAACATGCCGACGCGCGTGCAAGCAGGCCTCGGCCCTAAGGCCGAGTTCCTCTTGCGAATTTTTCCACGCGACGTCCCTCATCATAAAGCCGCTCAATCCTCTCATGTGATGATTTATCTCTTCGTGCAAAGATAGAACACGGATGATCTTGCCCCCGTTCCAGAAACCCCGATAGATGAGAGCGAAAATGGGGGAATTACCTTACAAATATAGGGCTGCCCGCCCCAGCGCAAGTTCAGCCCCAGCGTAACAAAAAGCAGGGCAGGGAAACCCGTCCATGGGCCCCTGCGCGAAACCACGCGTCCGGACCTATGTCCTCATGGTATAAGCTCCGAACAACGGACCCAGCAGGCCCATGCCAAGACAGATCCACCATCGCGCGGCGATCGTCGCGACATTTCTTTATCTCGGGGCCGGCCACGCCATGGCCGCCGGTCCCGATCTCGATGGCGACGGCTACATCTCGCATTACGAATTCTACCGTCATATCGAATTTCGCCACGATGCCCGGGACCGAAACGGCGATGGTGTCGTCAGCTGGCAGGAGTTGACGGGTCGCTTCACAGGCGGCGACATTCCCTATTCGCCGGAAAAAGCTCTGCGCTTTCTCAATGTTTTCGACCTCGACCGATCCGGGGGCGTCTCGTCCCGGGAGATGATCCATGTCATTTCGGCGAGCGGAACCTTCGACAGGATCGACACCAATGACGACCGGCGCCTGTCTCCCAGTGAGACGCGCAGCATCTCCTACTTGAGACCAAGTTCGCGCGAAGGGCGCGTCCTGCTCAAGGGCATCGTTCCGGACTGAGACTTCACCCGGCGCTTTCGTCTCCTGGATTTTCGGCCAATATACCGTTCGAAGCCCATGCATGTCGCCTGGGCAAAAAACGGATGACGACAATGACCCTCAAACCCTACCCCAGCCGAAGCAAGCTCTGCGCCACCGCTCGCGCCGAAGGCCTCGTGGTGGCCCACGAGGACGGAAAGACCGTGATCGACAATGGCCAGACGACCGTCTCTTTCGGCGTCGATACCGATATCACCGATGCCTCGGGCAGGACCCTATCGGGCGAAGACGCCTTCAAGGCGCTCGGACTCCCTCTGGCCTGACGCGCCCGAACACCCACGAACGCCCACTAACGCGCGCGGTCTATGCAAGACGGCCCGCCTCTTGCCGGAGGCGGGCCGTTCTCGTGTCAACAGATGCTTGCAGCCTCAGCGGCACCCCTCTTTCGACAGCGCTGTGGTCGCCACGACACCGAAGAGAGAATAGACGTCCTGCGCTGTCGCCGCATCCTCGAGCGCCGCGGTCACGGTCATCTTCCGGCCGGCACGGATCAGCGCGATCACATCGGCATCATCCTTGGGCTGGACGTAGAGCCGGTCCCCGACCCCCACCAGATCGAAACTCGCCTTGCCATCCACGCCGAGCTTGTGGCTCTCGTGAACGCCTTCGAGGACGGGGGTGCCCATCATGAAGGAGACCTCGCCGCCCTTGTCAGCCGCCGCTCCCTCGTTCCAGTTGATGAAGGCGGCAAGCTCGCCGCGCATCTTCTCGATCGGCTCGCCGGCCAGGAACGCACCGCTCTGGGTGGGGCGCGAATAGATCGCACAGATCCGCCCCTCGCCAGCCTCGTTGCCCGGCCGGTAGATCCCGACCCAATCCTTGGCGGCACCGGTTTCGCGATAGCCCGCATGCACCTCCTCGACGGGCAGTGCCTGTGCGACCGCCTGGCCGGTCAGGCCAGCCATGAGCCCCGCCACCACCACCGTTTTCATCATCGCTTTCATCATCTTGTCTCCTAATGATCGGGTGAGCCGCCCCGGGCTGCGCGAAGGAGGTCCTCGCGCCATGCCGAGAGGGCATCTTCAAGGGAAGTTGGAACGCGGCGCGCCAGACGGAAAACTTCGGCGCCGATTTCACGCTCCATGAAGCTCTCATCGAAACGCACCGCGGAGGGCATCTGCCCAGGGGAGATGAACCCCGACAGAACCTCGACCCGGTGCGCCACCAGGACATCGGCAAAGCGCGCACCCCGAGGAGGGCAGGTCGTGATGGGTGCAAGGGCCCTGCGCAAGAGCGATGATCCGGCGTCTGACAAGCGGTGCGACGCCTCGAAGAGCTCCGCGCTATGCTGCCCCGCGGACACGATCTCGACACCTCGCGACGCAGGCACGCGCTGCTGCGCGCCATGCCGACGCCTTGCGCGATCGCGGGTCAGGCGAAGAACGATCTCACCCCTGACATGATCCCGAGCGCCCTGAACCTGTTCCACGGCATGGATGATCTGCGGGCCGCCCGACGCCAGCCTGAGGGCTGCATCCGTCACCATGTCCGACACGATATCGGCCGGATCACGCCACTGCCCCATCGGGGCGGCCGATGACATCGAGATCGCTCCGGCAGAGACGAACTCCTCGAGAACGGCGGGGTCTCTCAAGGCGGCCATGGGCGCGCCCGAGAACAGACCCGGATCGACGATCGCCACGCGCTGATGCGGATCGAGTTCCCTGCGCTCGCACAGCCGCCTCAACCGGGCCGCGATGACCATCGGATCTCCGCCAACAAGGCACAGGTCCACCCGGCGCGCCCAGATCGTCGGATCGACCGCGTAGATGAGTGAAACCACCCGGCGCAGGAACGGGCTCTCCGGCATCGGTTCCTCGCCGGTGATGGCATGGATCGTCTCGAGCGTGCTTGGGGCCAGGATCATCGGCGTCTGGAACTCCTTTGCGCAGAAAGGTGGGTTCATACGCCCGCAACCTCAAAGCCCCCGAGTCCGGCCCATGCAGCAGCGGCGGCCAAACGCGCTTCCAGCGACGCGTTTTCCCCGCCTTGCCGACAAGGAGCCAGGTTTGACATCGACCACCCGCAACCTGACCCTGCGCCACAGCGTGATTGCGATGCGATCCCGCGGCGGCACCCAGTCCGAGATATGCGCCAGGAGCCTCTCTCCCACCGGAGGAGGGTCGGCAGCCTCAATTTCGATACGGATCTGCGGCCGAAGCGACCGGATCGTTCAAGGGAGCCTCCGAGCGCTGTTCAAGCTCCTCCGTGGCGGCGTCCTGCACCATTTCGCCCAGCCGGAGGCGGTGGAACTCCTTCTCCGCCTGACAGGCGACGGGAATGCCACCCCGGGCCTCGATCTCCAGGTCCTGGCCGAAGAGGCCCTCGAGCGGAGATCGATCGATGCCCAGGAAATCACGATCGACGAGCTTGCCGCGCGTCATGGTCTGGCCCGGGCGCGGGCGCTCGAGGCCCGGACCTGTCCGCGGGCGGCCGTCCACCTGATCGCCGACCTCTATCGCGCCCTTCTCCACCCTCAGATCGAGGCGCGCGAGCGGCTTCCTGACAGGACTCTTGCTTCATTCAACCCCTTCCGGGTTGCCAGCGACGACCTGTGCTCCCTGGCCGCCGGGTCCGACCCGATTCCGAGCCTGCCTCTCGGCGTGGCGCCGCCTCCCGGTGGCTGGAGACACGGGGAATGGGATGTCGACGAAGCCCTCGACTGCGCCCTTCGCTTCCGGGCCGGGGCCGATCTTCTCGCCCTGTCCCGGCTGACACGTCGCTCCCCGCGCGCCATCCGCGCCCGCCTGCGGCTCGCTGGCATCGTCGCCTGACGGCGGTCCGAAGAGCCGTCCTGAGCTCCCCCCCGTATCGGCGCGTCATCCGTCCGCTTTGCGGAACGGACGGCCCGCGCGCCGACACCCGCAACCCAACAAGAAAAACCAGGAAGAAAGACAGGCATGATGATCGACACCGAGGACCGGTTCAAGAGCTCCCCTCCGGCGACGCAATCCTCCCCCTGCCCGGAGTCCGATGTCGCCGGCAAGTCCAGAGAGGGACAGGCCCGATCTCCTGCCAGCACTCGGATGCCGGTCTCCAAAGCCAGGATGGAGAGATGGAAGCGCGAAGAACCGGCGCTGATCCTCGCCTGGCAACAAGAGGGTTCGAACGAAGCCCTCACCGTCCTTCTGAAGCGATACCAGCCCTTCTTCCGCTCCCAGGTCTCGAAGATCCTCGCCGGGCGCTCGGTGAGCCAGGCCCACAGGACCGACCTCGAGCAGGAGGCAAGCCTGGCATTCGTGCAAGCCGTGTCGCGTTTCGACTTCTTCGCCGGCACACCCCTGTCCGCCCTGGCCGGAAACTACATCCGCAACGCGCTTTTGCGCTACTCACTCGATTTCAGGCACAGCTATCGCATCGGCACGAGCTCCGACGAACGCAAGGCCTATTACGCAGCGCTCAGCCGACGCGCGGAACGCATCCACAAGGGCGAGAGCGAAACCCTTACCGAAGACGACATCACCACGATCCGCTCCCGGACCGGGGCATCGGAAAAAGCCGTCCGTCGGGCCGTGGATGCGATCTACGCTCACACCACGTCGATGGAGTCGGCCCTTGATGTCGAGGCTGAAAGAAACGAACAGGCCGAGACCGACATCCAGATGAGCATCGATCGGGCACTGGAGGTTCTCGCGCCCTTCGTCGCGGAGCTCGATGCACGCAAGAGCGAGATCTTCCGGCAGTTCGCCAGCCATGGCGAGGTCGATGGCCATGCCCTGGCCGAGCGCTTCGACATCACGCCCGAAAGGATCGGCCAGATCCGGCGCGAGATGCTCTCCGAGATGGCGGGCTATCTGCGCGAAAGGGGCATCGAGGCCGAAGACCTGTTCTGAGACGACAGGTAGACAAGACGACACGCCCGGCGCGCCCCACGGCGTGCCGGGCTTTTTTCGTGGAAATTTTTCCGAAGCGGTCCTCGAGACAACCTCCTGTCCATCACCCGCCCACGGAGAGGATGCATGTTGTTGTTTCGCGCCCTGATGCGCCCGGACAAAAAGTCCCAAGCCGGACCAGGTGATCGGCACCCGATCGAACTGCGCCGCCCCCGCAACTGGTTCACGTTGAAAGGGCGGATCGATCGCCAGAGCTTCTGGAGCTTCTACCTGCTTCTGCTGATGATCCTTTTCACGACCGGCTGGCTGATGGAGCTCCTGCGCGGACACATGCCCGGGCTTGTGAGCGTCATCGCTCCCCTTCTCATGCCTTGCGTGATGATCTTCACCATGGCCTCGCTATCCAGCGCGATGGTGCGCCGCCTGCGCGACGCAGGCCGCCACTGGTGGCCGGTTCCCGCCACCGCGCTGGCCTTTCTGCTTTTTGCCTCCGGAGCCATTTTCGAGGTCTACAATATCGGCCTGGCCCAGCAGCAGGGCGACGCGCGCGCCTATTTCGAGAACCGATTCCCCTTGTCAGAGGTGCTTTTGCTGCCCTTCATTGTCGCCAGCGGATGGCTGTTTTTCGGTCTGTCGCGGCGCGGGCGTCAGGCTCAGATCAGCAGCGACTGACACCGTTTCCGGAAGAATTTTTTCGAACCGATATCCTCACAGAACAAGAGGATATTTCCATGCGCAGCTTTGTCATCATGCGCGGACCGCGGGCGAGCGGTCGCAGCAGCTTCATTTCCCGGTCCGGGCTTTCTCCGTGGCATGTCGACCAGGCGGCGATCGAGGCGCTGAGCTGCGAGCCGGTCATTCTGCGAGACGGCGCAATGCGCTACGACCGAAAGACGCGCGGACGATCACGAGACCGGGTTCTCAATGCGTTGGTCGAGAAATTCCGGCGTGGAAGCCTGGTTCTCTTCGAGCCGGTCGACACCGGATCACCGACATCGCGCAACGCCGTCTCGGCCTCGGATCGGACAATCCTTGCCGCCATCGAGATGGCCCGCGCCTGGCGTTATGAGATCGTCTTCATCGACTTCACCTGCGCGGCCGACGTGGCGGAGATCGAAGCGCGCCTGGCGCGCCGCCCAGACCCCTTCGGGTTGGCCGGCACGAACCGGACCGCGCGCACGGCCGCCCACATGCGCCGGCGGGTGGGTTTAGAGAACGTCGAGGCACGCTGGCTGACGCCCCACGACGTGGATCAGGCAGGGTCTCTGATGGCGCTTCTCGAGCCCGATACCGTGAATATAGACAGGTTCGATAACGTGGTGGCCATCGGCGATATCCATGGTTGCTACCGCACCCTCAAGGCCCTGATCGGCCCCGAGGGGCCGCGTCCGGATGTCGCCTATATCTTCACGGGAGATTACATCAACAAGGGACCGCGCTCGGCCCAGGTCCTGACATATCTTCTCGAGGCCTTCGAAGGGCGCGACAACGCCTTCTTCCTGGCAGGAAATCACGAGAAGGCACTGGAGGATTGGGTCAACTCGGCTCCGATCCGCAAGAAGGCCTTTGCCTCGACCACCCTGCCCGATCTCGAGGCGCGCCGCTTCGCCAAGCGCGATGCCCGGCGCTTTCTCGGCATGCTCAGGGACGGGCTGCGCCTGTCCTGGAACGGCATCGAGATCCTCGCCACCCACGGCGGCTTCGCCCGTCCGCCGGAATGGCTCTGCCTGCTCTCGGCAGAGCACCTTGCCTACGGTTCGGACGATGCGCTCTTCGATATCGACGGGGCTTGGGAATCGGGCGTCATTGCCGGCGCCGTGCCCACGAGCGACCAAATGATCCAGGTCCACGGCCACCGCAACAATCATGCCCTGCCGATTTGCGCCGGCGCCGGCAGCTTCAATCTCGAGGGGGGCGTCGAGGCTGGCGGGGTCATGCGGGCGGTCATCCTGCGCAGAACTGCCGACGGCACGCGCGCCGCCACGCTCGAGGTCCCCAACTGCGAGGCCCCGCCGACCAGGAGTCCCACCCCCTCAGACGCCTTCGATACCTGCGACGCCCTGCGCGACACTTCGGTCAGCGAGATCGTGTGAGATGCTTGCCAGTTCGCCGTTCGGATCATTCGGCCCTGGACCGGGGTGGGACGAGATCGCAGGCTCACGCCTGTCCTGCACCCGCCGGCCATTGGGGCAGCGCGCTGAGCTGCTCAGCCTGACAGGCGACATGGCGCGAGAAAACATCCTCATCGTGCCGCCGGTCTCGGGCCATTCCGCCATGCTTCTGGCCGACCTCGCCCTGGGGCTGAGCCGCCATCTGCACGTGCATCTCATCGACCAGAGGGAGCCATGCGAGCTTCCCTCCGGGCTGGGCTCGGGATGTTTCCAGGATCACGTCGGGCAAATCGAACTTGCGGCCAGATCCATTGGCCCCCTGCACCTTATCGGTGCTTGCCAGTCGACGGCAGCCACCGCCGAGGCTGCCGGGCGTATCTGCGGGGCTGATCGCGAAATGCTGCGCTCCCTCAGCCTTCTTGCCTCTCCCCTCTCGGCTCAGCCCGGATCGGGCGGCGTGGCCGACCAGATACCCAGCGAGGAGCCGCAGAGCACCGAGTTCCTCGCGCAGGTCGCTGCCCTGACGCATTCCTGCCGAAACGGACAATTCGTCCTGCCCGGGGATAACCAGCTGGCCGCCATCCTCCAGGGGTCTGGTGGTGCCGCGCGACTCCTCCTCGGGGAACACTTCGCCAGCTGGGACTTTACCGCCTCCTCGGCGCGGCGAGAGCGGGCCCGGCGGCGCGTCCGCACCCTCATGAGCACTCGCGGACTTGAGCGCGGACTGCTGCTCGAGAGCCTGTTGCGCAATTTCATCTCCCGGCCTCACGCACGGTCGCGAAATCCCCTGAGAGTCGATGGGCCGGTCCTGTTGGTGGCGGGCGAGGACGACCGCGTCATTCCCCCCATCCAGTGCCATGCGGGAGCTGACTATTTTTCCGACAGAGCGGTGGAGGTGCACACGGTGCCGGGCGCCGACCATTTCGACCTCTTCTGCGGGGAAGGTGCCTTTCACCTCGGCGAACGCCTGGCCTCCCGCCTCAAGGAGGGGACTTGAGGGCGATGGGCGGTAACCCGCCCATCGATTTTTTTGCAGGCCCCGATCGAACCGATCTCCCTGTCGATCCGGCGCGGCCGGAAAAACGACATCGGTAGACCCCTGTAGAAGAATGACCCTGACCGCTCCCCGTCCGCTCCTGGCCATCGCCAGCCTTGCATTGTCCGGTGTGATCTTCACCACGTCGCATGCCTCCGCCGCGCCACTGACTTTCCGCATCCTCGGCCCGTCCTTCGATTCCGCGGCTGCGCTCGTCTCCCGGGACCTCCCCGGCACAAGCTTCCCGGCCGCACTCCTCGCCCCCGCGGAGACAATGAACTGGGATGGAGATTACCAGCACGCCCGCGGCCCTTCGAGTGATGTCGTCTTGCGATTTTCCATCGAGGACACGCCGGCCGATTCCCTCCCTCTCGAATACGCCATGAACGGGGCGGCCGATCTCTCCGGGCCCGCCCTTGACATCCCCATGCCGCAGGCACCGGCCCTGTCCTTTCCTCCCGGAACGGCGTCCTCCGCACGGTCGGGCAAGGTTCCGAACACCTGGTTCGACCCGAAACATGAACAACCCCAGGCGCGCTACATCATGGCCTCCTCCGGAACGAGCTATCGCCAACTCAAGCTCGAAGCGCAGAAACTCCTGCGAAACCCGCCCCGGAGCCTGCGCGGGGCCAGCGATCTCGCCTGCATCGCCGTGGCCATCTACCATGAGGCGCGAGACCAGAGCACCTATGGCCAACTCGCGGTGGCCTCTGTGATCCAGCAGCGTGCGCGGGTCCCGGGGCGCTGGGGGGATAATGTCTGCGAGGTCATTCGGCCGGTGCAATTTTCGTTCATGACGTCGCGATACGGCTACCCGCCGATCCTCGAGGCCGAGGCCTGGGCCACGGCCGTGAGCCTGGCGATGAAGTCCCTGATCGACGGTCCTCTGCCGGAGCTGCGCGACGCCGACCACTACCATGCCAACTACAGCCACCCAGACTGGCGCCTCCGAATGGAGCGCATTGGCCAGATCGGCGATCATATCTTTTACCGCGATCCCGACTCTGCCGGGCCCCATACCTGATCTGTCTCGCATATCGGACGACGCGTTTTTTCTCCCCCTCTCTTTGTCCCTATCTCCCTCGCGAGCGCGAGACCGCCCGCGACTGCACCGGCATGGGGCTGACCATGACACGCGATCGTCCGAGGTGGCTGCGAAAGCAGAACGAACCACAAGGATGCCGGGTCATGAATCCAGAACTGATGTTCGACCAGCACGAGCACCGCAAACTCTTCACCCCAGCCATCCTGACCCGGAGAGCCTTCATCGGGTCTGCGGCAGGCGCTGTCGGCATGACCGCGAGCGCAGCCAATGCAGGGGTTTCCGCCCTTCTGTGCCCGCCAAAGGTGGGGCGCTTCGGTGGTGGGGCGGGTCCAAACGGAGCCGGTCCTGAAAGCCTTGTGGCGGGAGACTACGATTATTCCGGGTCGGTGCCCGACGATGGACCGGGGCTGCGCCATCTCGAGATGATCAATCCCCATACCGGCGAGCGTTTTTCAGGTGATTTCGTCGTCGATGGCCAATACAACCAGGCGGTGATCGAGGACTTCTCCCGCTTCGCGCGCGATTGGCGTCAGAACGAGGTCAAGCCATTCTCTCCGGCTACGATCGAGATCGTCTGGAAGATCTGGCGCACCCTGGAGATGACCGAGCCGTTCCGCCTGAACTCGGGCTACCGGTCCCCCAAGACAAATGCTTCCCTGCCCGGGGCCGCTTCCCAGTCGCTGCACCTCAGGGCCAAGGCCGCAGACCTTTCCTGCGACAGCCGCTCCCCCTCCCAGGTCTACAAGGTCGCCCGTAAACTCGGCGCCGGGGGCTGCGGCAGCTACAGCAGCTTCACCCATGTGGACAGTGGGCGCGTGCGCTACTGGTCAGGCTGACCGCAACTCCTGATCCCCTCTTCTTGATCCAACCTTCTCTCGAGGCGGGCAGGCCTTGCCCCGCGCGTATCTTCCGACGCGCCGGACAAGGCCTGCCGGCATGGCTCAAGAGGAGATCGAGGATGCCCGACACGACTTCACACACCCAGGCGACGACCTTTCTCGACGCGTTGTCCGCGGCGGGCGTCATGGATTTCGCCGATCGCGCGGCGCTACGCACTGCCGCGTCCGGCCAGGGTCTGCGCACGGCCTTCATCGAGGTCGGGGAGGATGCATTCACCGGCGTCGACGTGATCATCTTCGAGGACGGATCGTGCTTTTGCGCCAGCACCGAGGGTGGGTTGGTTCCCTGGCCTCTCGAGGCCTGCCTCAAGCCGGGAATCGCCTACGACAAAAGCGAGCTGGGTCCAATCCTCGAGGACGCCACAGCCGCCCTGCCGCAAACGGCATGGGATGGCGACGCCCTGGATGTCCACGAGGTGGAGGACGACAGTCGCGTCGAAGCCTGGCTGCGCCGGATGGCGTCCGAGATGCCCGACCCGCCGCAGGGCCTGCGCGACCGCGCCGTCACGCTAAACCAGGATATTTACTGGGAGGACCGCGCCGGTCAGCAGGAGGCCCAGGAGCTTCTTTCCCTCCTTGCCTTCTACTACCAGGTCGCCCCTTGCACCCTCGTCATCCGGGCCGCCTTCGACGAGGGGCGTCCACCGGAGCAGAAGCGTCGCGACAAGAGGCTTTACGAGCAGTTGGCCCAGTCCTCCTTGATCGCCTCGACCTACGAGCACGAGGCGATGTCCGCCGGCGCGGCGCATGCCGAGATCACCGACTCCAGCTGCTTCGACTATTCCGGTCTCATCCCGCTCAACACCCTGATGGTCTGGTTCTCGCGCGAGGTCCTTGTCCGCCGCGGCTTGCCCGTGGGGTGGGAGACCGACTACAACGACCAGGCTCGTGACCGCCAGTCGGGCTACTCGGCCTATGCCGAGAGCGTCGACATCGAACTCGACACGCCCCTGTCGAACCATGAGCGCATTGCGGCGGGCCAGGCGATCAAGGCGTTCCTCGAGATGGAGGGCCTGGTCTCGGCCTTCGAGAAGGTTCGTATCGAGGTCGGTCTGCCGCCGCTCTTCGGCGTCGGCGAGGAGGTGCCCCGGTGATGCCCCGCGCCCTGCCGCCGGAACACACGCCCTCGTCTCGCTCGATCTGGCGTTCCACCTCGATGACGTCGGTGAGGCCGACATCATCCGGAAGGCCAGGTTGCTGGCCGGCCTGACCAGGTCCGTGGTCGAGGCAGGCGATCCCAGCATGGCACGCAGCCGCCCGCCAGATCACGGCATCGAGGATCGTCTGACGGCGGCCTGTCGATCCGAAACTGTCACCTCGATCGCCCTTCCATCCCGGGAAACCGGTCGGGTTCTGCTCCCGCGCCCTTCTCGACGAACCAATCTTCACAGGGAGCACACCCCGCACCCCACGAGAGGCACGGATATGGAATTTCCAAGCATCGTCATACGTCTTCTGCGCCGAGTGGTGAACGGCGCGGTCCAGATGAGCTGGCCCTACGCCATCGGCATCACCCTCGCTCACGCAGCGAGCGTGGCCGGGGGCTACCTGGTCCTGGGCGAGCAGGAGCTGGTCTCCAGCCTCGTGCAGTTCGTCTACTTCTACGTGATCACCGGAAGCTCGGTCGGATATGGCGACTTTTCCCCATCCGGCGATGCCGGCAAGCTCTTCACCGCGCTCTGGGTCGTCCCCGGCGCGATCTCCCTTTTCGCCTTCCTGGTCGGCAAGATCATCGCCGGCATCTCCATCAAGATGAGGAAAAAAATGAACGGCTACGGTAACTTCAGCGCCAAGCAGGGGCACATCGTGGTGTTGGGGCACGTCGCCGGCCAGACCGATCGACTGCTCCAGGAAACAGCCCGTCTGCACGGCACCCGCGACGTGATCATCGTCTCCGCCGATGATCTCTCCGGGCGGCAGGGCGACTGGGACTACGTGCGAACCGCGTCGCTCTCCTGCACCGAGGATCTCGCCCGTGCCGGGATCTGCGGCGCGGATTTCATCGTGGTGCTCGGCGCCAGCGACGAGGAAAGCATGAGTGCCTGCCTGGCGATCACGGCCATGGGCCTGAAGGGGCACTGCGTCGCCTATTTCCGCGACGCCGCCCCTGCCCGCCTGGTGGCTGCGCATTGCCCAGACATCGAGATCGTAACCTCAACCTCCGTCGAACAGGTCGCCCGCGCCCTGTCCGATCCCGGTGCTGGTGAAGTCCTGCGGCGACTGGTCAACACCGATGTCGGGGCGACCTTGAACTCGATCACCCTGCGCGGCGCACCCTCGATCACCGTCGCCGATCTGATGGGCAAGATGATGCTCAACCATCGCGCCACGCTCATCGGATACCGTCCCTGCGCCAAGGATGACCCGGTCCTGTCGCTGGCGCCGGACACGGTGATCCGCGAGGGGCAGACCGTCTACTACGTCTCCGAGGCGCGCCTCGAGGACAACACCGCAATCGCCGCCTGATCCCCTTCAGCCCGCACCCGCGCAGGGTTCGGGCATTTCACCTGTCTTCGTAGGCTTCGTCCTTTGACCTATTTCATCGAGATGCTCCGACCCTTGATCAGATCCTTCCTTTGCCTGGTGGTTGGCCTTTGCCTCGGCCTTGCGGCGCTCGCGCCGCGGGCGGCGCAGGCGCAGGATGTTCGGACCGTGGCCGGAACCTTCGACTTCGGTATTGTCGGAAAACAAGGCAAGAATGCCGGCACGCTCAACGATCTGCGCAATTTCTCCACCCTCGGCCTTCGGATCTCCTTCTTTGCCTTCGACAATCTCGGCTACGGCGGGACCCAAGGAAACGACGATGCAGGTTTTCTGCGGATGATCAGTTACGACGGTCAACTTGTCGACATCTCGGGATCGATCAACTGGCAAATCAAGCAACAGGGTAGCACGGTCTATATCGGGATCGTTCCCGATAACCTCGCCTCTCCGCGCACCATCCAGACACCGATCGGGCCATACACGATCGACGGGACAAGCAGCTTCGCCGTCCGTCTGCCTGGCAAGACCCTGACCTATGCAGACGGCTCGAACGTCAAGGGATCGGCCAATCCGCCCGCCATCGCGGATATCCCCACTCAGGAAGTAACCACCGTCCCCGGGCCGCCGGCCGCTTTTGCGCAAGCGCGCTACGTCATTCAGGAAGGCAACACCGACGTCGCTGATCTCAACACGAGCGAATGGGTGAGCTGGGTCTTCTCTGGCGGGGCCGACGCCGATCTCTTCGACATCGATCCGGTCTCCGGCATGCTCGTCTTCAAATCTCCCCCCGACTTCTATGCACCTCGAGATGCTGGCGGCGATAACATATACGACCTCGAGATCACCGTCTGGGATCTCGACGGACAGAGCCGGACCCAGACAACCCAGGTAGAGGTCACGCCCATTCCCCCCGACATCGCCTCCAGCAAGGCGGTGCGGGCCGCCTCGGTTTCCGGGCAGCCCTTCGACTGCGCGGCGGAGCCGGCTCTCGTCGGGGCCGGGGAGATGATCCCCGGAACCTGCGTGACCTACCGTATCGAGATCGCGAATGCCGCCGCCGCCGGGCCGGCGGAGGACCTCCAGGTCGTCGACAACATGCCCGCGGGCGTCTTCGCCGTCGCCATCTTCGCCACGGAAGGTTTCGACGGCACCCTGCTCGAGGCAAACCGCTTCACCGGCACGATCGCCCGCTTCGCCCCCGGGCAATCCGCCTGGGTGGAGATCCGCGCCCTTCTCCAGTAGCAGCTCAGTAGACGATGACCCTGGAGCCGATCTCGACGCGCTCGTAGAGATCGGTCACATGCTCGTTGACCATGCGCACGCAGCCCGATGACACCGAACGGCCAATGGTCCAGGGCTGTGGCGTTCCATGAATGCGGTAGAGCGTGTCGCGGCCATCCTGGAAGAGATAGAGAGCCCGTGCACCCAGCGGATTCTCCGGGCCGCCCGGCATGCCCCCGGCCCACCTGGAGTAGCTTTCCGGGTCGCGTTTGATCATGTTCTGCGTCGGCGTCCAGCGCGGCCATTTTGCCTTGCGCCCGATGATCGCCTCTCCCGAAAAGGCGCGGCCCGCCGCGCCCACCGCGACCCCGTAGCGGATCGCGGTGTCATTTTCCCCGATCAGGTAGAGGTAGTGGAAGGCACTATCGACATGGATCTCGCCCGGGGTATGGCCGGACATCACCTGCACGACCTGCGGGCGGAACCGCTCCTCGGGCTGAAAGCCGATCACCCCATCCAGATCCGCCTCTGCAACGGCCTGGCCGGCGGGCAAGAGGGCCGCCGCGGCGCTGGCGGACATCAGAAGGTTGCGGCGCGAAATCGTGGTCATAGGCAAAATCCTTGCTGGCTCGAAGCCATGCCCTGTGCATGACTTGCGGTGTCATTGCGTCCGGCAGGAATTAGGTCCGTTCAGGTCCGATCGAAGGGATGTCTTTCCGCTACCCGGGTCCGGCGTCCTCCTCGACATCGAAAGCCTCAAAGAGGCTTCGTTGGGCCTGGTGCGATGCTACGGCCTCGCATAGCCTCGCCTTGATCCGCCCCATGCCGGAGGCAAGCTTCGGAATGAGCGGCACGCGACTGTCGATCCGGTCGGCATCCATCACCAGGATCTCGATATGGCCGTGCCGGAAGAGCTTCGGCAGCATCTCCAGCGCCCAGGCGATCTCGTCATGGGTGCCAATCCGGTCGGTGAGATACCGCGCGATGCGCTTGCTCGAGACGATGAGGATGCCGCCGTCGATCCTGCCCTCTACAAGGGCCTTCATCAGCTTGAGGATCACCCGATAGCTGGAGGCGACATTCCCGGTCTCCCATTCCAGGGCCATGCGAAAGCCGTCCATCTCCTTGTAGGCGTCGATGGGACCCGGCCTATCGCCAGGGAAAAGCTGGGCCTCGAGATCCCATCCCCGCCCTGCCAGATGATCGATCAGCGCGGTCTTGATCGGGCCCACACCGTTGCCCCGGCGCACGGGATTGATGGAAAAGGAGCCGGCGCCGGCGGGCCAGGAAATCAGACCCATGCCCTCGAGAACCTCGGCACGCAGCTGGTCGAGCGGCGCGGACCTGTCGTCCGGCAGCGCATCGAGCACCACATGTCGTTCCGAAATTCGCAAGCGTCCACCTTTCCGTTGACGGGAAAGAGGGTTCGTTGCGGCGAATGCGGAAATTTCGGGCAAGGCCGAGGTAGTGGGATTTTTCCCAAGCGGCCTTCGACCGACATTCCTTCTGCTCCCCGGATCGCGCCCGCCGTTCGTGAACGGGCGCGCCCCGCGTGAACCCGAATGGAACGGAGGACTGCCATGAAAGGATATGCTGCGCGCATCGACGATGCTTCCCGGGTGGAGGGCGCCGCCTATGACATCCTGGGCGACGTGCACGGCTGCTGGGACGAACTCGTGGACGCCCTTCAATCCGCCGGCTGGAAGATCCCTGCCGCCGACCTCGCGCCAGGGGCCCCCGACCCGATCGCCGCCCACCATCCCGAGGGACGCCACCTCGTCTTCGCGGGAGATCTGACCGATCGCGGCCCGCGCAGCGACCTCGTGCTGCGCCTGGCCCTTGGGACGATGAACCGGGGGCACGCCTCCTGGGTGATCGGCAACCACGACTGGAAACTGGCGCGCCACCTGCGGGGCAACCCGGTGCAGATCTGTGCCGGGCTCGCACAGACCCTCGAGCAGATCGCCCCCTGCGGCGAGCGCTTCGCCGCGCGGGTGCGGGAGACGATCCTGTCGCTGCCCTACCAGATCAGGCTACCCATGCCCGAGGGGCATCCGCGGGCCGGCGACGGTGTAATGACAGTGGTCCATGGCGCCGCCCCGGCGCACCATCTCGATGGCGGCCGCGAGAACAGCTTCGAGCGATCGATCTACGGTTATGGCACCGGTGAAAACGCCGACGGATCGCTCCGCCGCGCCGATTGGGCGGCCGACTACGGCGGGCCGCGCTGGATCGTGCACGGCCACGAGCCGCATGCAGAGGTCGTCATCAAGAACCGCGTCATCGCGCTCGATACAGGCTGTGTCTTCGGAAACCGCCTCTCGCTCTACCGGGCAGACGACACCTCGGTGATCAGCATCCCCGCGAGGGCCAATCACTCGGGTATCACCCGCAGCTTTTACTGAACCGGAAGGGAGCGACATCGTGCGATCCGAAATCAAGCTCGTCCCCACGGATCTGCGCCGCTCCCTGGAAGTCCTATCCGGGGGTTGCGTGAAGGCCGAAACCTCGCGCGCCGCCATGGCCGCATGGTCTTTCTTTCAGATGACCGGAGAGGGACCCTTCCTGCGCGCGCCGCGGGACTGGCGCTCCCACACCCATATCGGACATGGCAAGAACAACGCCAGCCTGTGCTTTCACGTGCGCGGCCCGGACGGCCGCGAGATCGTCGCGATCGGGTTTTCCGACCAATCGCTCCTCCTCGGGCGGGGCTGTGAAGACGGCCTCGAGATCTTTCCGCATGTCTTCTCGATCAAGGATCTGCCCGGCAAGCCCCGCATCGACAACTCGGCGCGTCGCCAGGACCTGGCTCGCCTCGCGCTGGAGGGCGTGTCGGAGCTCCTGGATGAGGCGAGCCTCGAAACTTTCGCCTCGCCGAGTCTCGATGCGATCCGCCGCGACCTTCTCCGCCTCGCGGTGCTCTTCGAGCGTCGGCTCTGGATCGCGCCTCCGACCCGCGGCTCCTACCCTGTGAAACTGCTCGACCGAAGGACAGCCTGCGCCCATGCGCTGCCGGCGGAGGCCGCCGGCCGCCTGGCCCATTGGCCACCCTTCCTGCCACATGACCTGACCCTGCCGGAAGATGCAGACGCGGCTCGCGACTTCTTGCAGGACCTGGTGGATTACGCGGCTGCAACCTACGCCGATCGCGCCGCGGGGTTCGCCTACAAGGTCCTTCTGGCGACGCCCGGGGCCGCCCCGATCATCCAGATCCATTGCCGCAAGACCTCCCGCCCCCGGGACGCGATGATGTCGATCGATTACCTTTTGGGGCCCGGTGGCGCACGGGCCTTCCCGGTGCCATCCGAGCGCCTCGAAGGCCTGCGTTTCACCCGACTTGGGAGCGTGCAGCACGACGCCAGTCGCATCACGCTCTGCGAGGGTCGGTCGCGGCCCGTGAGCAATCACCAGCGCATCAGGTTGCGCGGGCGTTTCGGCACGCTGCCGCCCGACATCCTGGTGTAGTCGCGCGGGTCAGCCTGCCTGTCTTTCAGCCGTGTTCCGCCTCAAAGCGGCGGATTTGAGGAGCCGTTCCATGACGCCACACGCCCAGACCACCATGATGATCGATCGCGAGGTCCGGCGCTACACGCAGGACCTCGCCCGCTGGAGCCAGCAGGTGCGCGCCGCGCACAGCGATGTCGAGGCCTTTCGCCTGGCCAGCCACCGCCCCGTTCCCGCCGCGCTGATCCGTTCGCTGGGCACGCTATGGTCGCGCGAGCGTCACCGTGCCGAGGCGGATATCGAGCGCAGCCTGTCCGGGCGGATCGAGAAGCTCGGTGCGGGCGATCCCGGCCTGCCGATGCTGATGCGCCTGGCTCAGGGCCATTGGCCGCGTCTCTACCAGAGGCTCGAGACGCTGCGCCGGGGCTAAAACTGCACTCCGCCCTGTCGACACTTCCAGGCCAGACCCCTTTTTTCGATGGAGACTTTCATGTCCAGCCTTCCCTGCATGCACCAGATGCTCAAGACCTTCGAGCGCCTTCGCAAGGAACCTGCCGCGGCGGCTGGCGTGGTCAGCGCCGGGTTCAGTTTCGCCCTGGCCCTTCGAAAGATCCGCGAGGCGGACAGAACCCCGGCTTCGCGCCCGGACAGGGCCTGGCTCATCGCTCTCCTGCCGCAGCTCCAGGTCGAGGCGATCCTGGTCCAGAGCCCCCTGACGGAAGAGATTGCCCTCAATGGTTATGGACAGACCGGGCAGGGCGAAGGCTGCGTCTTGCTGTTCGCTGACGGCAGCTTTCTCTTTCTCGACGACGACGCCCGCCTCAGCGAGGACGAGCTCCGGGCGGACGGGCCCTTCGACTGGGAGGCCCCCTTCACCGCCCATGACGAGGTCCGGGTATTGGCAGCCAGCACGCCGGTTCTGGCACGCCACCCCGATCTGGACGCCTGGGCGGAAAGCTTCCCCCAGGACGTCGAGTTCGATCTCGTCGAGGCGATTTGCGCGGCCATCGAGAACGAACTCGACCCCTTGGTCGACGGTATCGATCTCTCGCCCTGTCGCAACTGGGGCGACGAGCTGGGACCTGCCATGGAACAGGCCATCGTCGATGGCTGGCTCGGGCTCGGCATCGACGAGCCATGCCTGGTCACTGTCTACGGCGCGGAGAGCGAGGGCGGGACGGGCTATGTCCAGGTCGAATCCGCCCTGCTGTGCTGGGACACGAACGACGTGATGCGCCGGATGCAGCGCATCCTCGACACCCTCGTCGGCCTGTCCGGACTGAAGGGCTATCGATGGGAGTATAACGACGGCAGCCATCATCACCTCTCGGGCTACAGCAGGTATGCCGAGCCGGTCGCCACCGCCGAGTTCGACCCGAGGGAGGATTTTTCCAACCATCACCTGATCGGGGCGAAGGCCGCCCTCATCGCGCTCCTGCTCGCACGCGGCATGTCTTCGAAGGATGCCGAGGCCCTGGTTGAGATCGAGAAGGTCCCGGCATGACGGAGCAGTCAACGCCCTCAGCGAGCGCGCCCGCCTGCATCGAGGCCCTCAATCTCTCCCCCGGCCGCACGACCCGCCGCCGCGTCGAATGCTGCACCGAGGATGACGGGCACACCGTCATCTCGGATGCCTGGGTGCGCTGGGACGAGATGCTGCAAGAGCATGTCTTCGACAGCGACATGGGCAATCCGATGTGCCAGGAATGCGACGGCGCCCTTGTCAGCGAGAACATTGACGTCCTGAACGCGGTCGCGATCCGCGCGGCGCGCGAGGCCCTCGTGAAGCTGATCCATGATCTTCGGGATCGCCTGGCGCAGCCGCCGGCCATCGGTGAGGCTGCCTGGGTCCGAAAGGTTTGCAGCCATTGCGCCTCGAATGCGCTCTTGGGCGATGCCTATGCGAGCTTCGATCCGATCCTGAACCGCGGCGAGGTGCAAAGCGTCTTTCCCGGCGCGCATCACTGCCCCGTCTGCGACGGGGAGGCGAGAGCCCATAAGGCGCTTTTCAGCAACCACGAGCTGCTGGCACTGCACCGAAACATCGCCCGGCGTATCGAGGGGCTCCAGGCGGAACTGGTCGCCCTCGACGCGTGGATCGCAGCGGAGGGGCCCCGCTACGGCCTCGACGCGCCACCCGGGTAAGGGCGGGGGCTCGCGCCCCCGCACCCCGGCCCAGATAGTCGGAGGAGAGGGGATTTTCCGGGGATGCACGCCACCCCTCCGGTCGAGCATCGAACTCCCGGCGGCTTGATCAGCCAGACATGCGGGAACACCCCACACCCTGCAAGAAGGGCGCCTCGCGCCCGTCCGGGCAGCGCCCGGATGAGGAAACGAGCCGCATGACGCGGCAGAGGAAAAGGACGAAAATCCATGAATGCACGCGACCTCGAACTGGAATTCGCGGGCGCCTGCGGCACGCTCGCCCGCCTGAGCGCGCTGCCCGCGCGCCAGCGCCGGGCCCAGGGCCGCATCATCACCGCCTTCGAGGAGGCGGCGCTGTCGCTGCTGGATGCGATCCGGGACCAACCCTTGCAGCGAACCTGGCTGCCCCGACTCGAAGGGCATGGTGCCGGATTTCGGCATCCAGCGGATGCAGGCGCAGCTCTCGCATCACGAGGCGATCCGGCTGCATGGCTGGTCTCGCGACCCCGCCACCTTCTTTGCCGATCCCTCGGCCATCGCCTGGTCCGAGCGGCGCTTCACGCCCTCAGCCGCCTGAACCCACCTGCTGCCTGACGATTGCAACGCCAAGGACCGTCGAGATGAAAAATACACACGCCCTTCCCGGATCAGCCCCCCGGCCGGAGGACTGGCACCGGGCCGCCGACTGGTATGATTCCCATGCCGAGGGCTTCAGGGCCGGTGCCGATGCCATCGACACCTCCCCCCTTCTCGACCGCTTCTGCGAGGGGATGACCCGGCCGGGACGGGTGCTCGACCTCGGTTGCGGCACGGGCCGCGACGCAAGGGCCCTGATCGAGCGTGGCTTCAATGTCGATGCCGTCGATGCCTCCGCCGAGATGTGCCGGCTCACACGCACGGCCACCGAAAACCGGGCCCGCGTCTGGCAGGCGAGCTTCGCCGAGGTCCCGGCGCCCGTTCCTGCCTACGACGGGATCTGGATGATGGCCTCTCTCCTGCACCTGCCCAAGGCCAGCTGGCCGGAGCTCGCCTCTCGCCTGGTCGCTGCCCTGCGGCCGGGAGGGCGGATCTACATCTCGGTCAAATCCGGGTCCGGAGAACAATTCTGCCCGCGCGGACGCCCCATGAGCCATGCCCGAACCGGAGAGCTGATGATGCTGATGATGGAAGCGGGCGCCGCGGCCCGTGTGCGGGGCTGGACGAGCCGCGGCGACGCCTCCGGAGGCGAGACGCAGACCTGGAGCAATGTCATGGCCATTCTGCCGGGGCGCGCCGCCGGCTGAATGTCCGCGACACGAGACAAGAAAGAAAGAGACCCGTGAGTATCGAACAGAGCATCAACACCTCCGCCCATGTCTCGGCCCGGCAATGCCACCGGGACCTCGATCGCCTCGCTGGAGATCTCGAGGCGATCGAACGCGCCCGGATCGAGCGGCGCCTTGTCGAGCGGCTTCCCTTCGCCTTTCTCGACCCCTTCCTGGCCAAACGTCTTGCCGCCTCCGGCAGTGAGGAAATGATCCTCTCGGCGCGCACCAACATCGTCTGGGAGCGCAACTTCCTCCGCCATATCTCCCAGGACAAGGCGATCCTCGAATTCGGCCTGCCGCTCGCCTGCCTGCCGATCCAGCGCCTGGCATTCCTGGCCTCGATCGGACTGAACCTCTCCGATCATGCACGCGACATCCTCTTTTACGCCTGTCGGCGCAACGAGCCTGACCGCCTGGCCTTCCTTCTCGACGCCGTAGGCTGGGACGCCTTCGCGAACTGGAGTAGCTTCAGCACCCTGCTGCGCGACTGCACACCCGAGCTGGCCGACCCCCTCGTCGACTTTCTCGAGCGGGTTCCCGACCCTTCGAGCTCGCATGCCATGCGATGTCTCGGTGTGCATGGCCGACAAGCGAACTTTCTCGATCTTCCCTGTAAAGTCCTTCTCGTGGCTTTTCATGCCGATCCCGCGGGGCTTGCCGAGATGAAAGTGCCCGATTTCCAGCGAAACTCCGCCGCCGCGCGCCTTTTGAAAAAGCTGCAAAGCAACCACTCCCGCCTGCCGATCCTCGCCGAGGCCCCGACCTTACGGCGCGCGCTGGGCCTTGACGAGGAGAAGGCCACAGCCCTCGCCGGGTAGGCATGATGTGAAAAAATCACACAGATCTACCGTTGCGGCTCCTGCCGAAGGGCGATCGACCCACATTCTGCGCAGGACCCGCGCCAGAACGACAAACTTCGGAGACCCTTATGTCCGCCATCCGCATCACCCTCGCTCTCGTGGCCCTGTCGGGGCTTGCGGCCTGCGCCGGAAAACCGGCGATGGAGCCGGCTGCACCGGCAATCCCGTCGCCTTCGGCGCAGCTCGTGCCCCTCTCAGAAGCGCCCGCGGTGCCGGTCCTGCCAGAGGCGGACCTGGCGATGGAGGCCTGCCGCACGCTGACCATCATCAACGAGGTGGTCGATTTCTCCGCGCCGGCAGATGCGGCGCCGCGCTTCGAGACCCGCCGTATCGTCGCCGAGTATCCGCACACCCCGTCGGAGAAAGCGCGGGGCATGCAACACCGCACGGACCCCGACCCCGAACAGGCTATGCTCTTCGAGTTCTCCGGCGACCACAACCCCGCCCTCTGGATGAAGGACACGCCGGCATCGCTCGACATGATCTTCATCGCCGCGGATGGCCAGCCCTTCTACATCGAGCTGGAGACGACCCCCTTCTCCGAGCAGTTCCTCACGCCCGAGGAGCCCGAGCCCTTCGCCAAATACGTCCTCGAGGTTCCCGCCGGCGGAGCCGAGCGCCTGGGCATCGTGCCCGGCCTCACGCGCATGGAGATCGGCGCGCCGCAAAGCTGCCTGTCCTACATTCCGATCACCTAAAAGGACCACGCCCATGCCCCCACCCCCGTCCAGCTCCAACCCGGACGACAGGGGCGGGGCCGCGACCCTGACCTGGGCCGAGAGCGCCATCGGCACCGGGATCACCTCGATCCTCTCCTACCTCGAGGCAGCCCGTTCCGTGGGTCATCGCGAGGCCCTGGCCATGGGCGCCCTTCTGAGCCTGAGGCGGTCCGGCACGATCAGCTTCGATGGCCGGGAAATCCAGCGCCCTCCGCGCCCGGGGGCGAGCCGGCCTCGTCGGCAGCCCTTCGACCCCTCCACCAGCTCCGGCTGGTTCCGCTATGCTCGCTGAGCGCAGACCCACCCAGAGGACCCAGGCATGTTCAGACCCCGCTTCCGGCTCGCGCCCATCGATCTCGAGGCCTTCCGCTCCGAGATCCTTGCTCACTTCCAGGTCGACCAGGAGGACGCGGAGGCGCTTGATCGCATCGATGCCTTCTGGGGTGCAGCCCTGGAGGATCTCCGCGGGGCCACGCGGATCGAGATCGAAACCGTCGAGAGTGCCGCGGATGACGATGAAACCCCCTTGGGTTTCATTCGCGCAACCCTGCCGTCGGGCAGCCTCACCCATCTCGCCCTGTTCCGCTCGCTGAGCGAGGAGGAGCTCAGCGCGGCGCTCCTGGTCGGCTGGACCGGCACGCGTCTGTGTCTGATCGTTCCCGAGGCAGGCAACCTGATCAACCCTTACACGCGCGAAGCGCTGGGACGCGGCGGGCAGGATCATCTCGCCCTCGCGACCCATATCGAGCGCCATCCCGCTCTTCCTCCCTACCATGGAGATCCGGAAGATTACGCGCAGATGTTCGATCATCTCCACGACCATGCGCCCGACATCTGGAGTGCCTATGACATGCGCGCGATCTGCGCCTGGGTGGATGCCACCTTCGGCACCCGAGACGCAGCGCCGCTCTGAGCACCGGACCGCTTGCGCGACCCCAAAGAGAAAGGCCCATCCCATGGTGGCGCTCCACAACAAGAGACTGACCCATACCGACCTCTTCCGCGGCGTGCTCTGGACCGATACCGAGTGGCACGCGATGCGCGACAAGTTCATCGCCGAGCTGAGGGCCGAAGGCGTCGAGATGCCCGAGCTCTTCTTCCGTGCCTCCCGGATGATGGAGGACTACCAGCGCAGCCAGCCTTCGATGAAGGAGCGCCAGCAGATCGCTGGCCGGATCTATCCGCCCCGGCCGGCGCCGTCGCGCATCGCACTCAGCGAGGAGGAAATCGACTGGCTGGCCGAGCGGCTCGATGGCGTCAACGAGCCTGTCGGGCAGGATATCCTCGCCAAGCTTCGGGCCCTTCAGGACAGGCGGCGGGACAGGTGAGCGAGACCCGAGACATTTCCCGCAGCATCGACTCCCTCTGCGAAGACGCCGGGGCGGCCGGGGTGGGGCTCTCTGCCTGGCTCGAGCCCGACTTCATCTGGATTTCCGAGATCGACCGGCACCCCTCCGCACCCGCCGGCCAGGGAGCGATCTGGCTTTGCAAGCTGCGCGATCTCGCCCACGCCGAGGGATTGCCGGTGCGCCTGTGCTGCACGGCCTGGAACAGCGCACTGATCGGATATTACGCGCGGCAAGGTTTCGGTCCGATCTACGAGGAAGGCGACGAAATCTTTCTCGAGGCCCGTCCCTGTGCACCGCGCGGCCCCGCGACGCGCGGACCCCGCAGCACCCAGGCCTGAAAGACAAGGAGACAGCCATGACCACCAAGACCGAAATCTCCGTCGGCATCGCCTCGGAAGCCGATGGCGACATCGCCGGCTTCTACGTCTTCACCGACGAGACGGACGCCGCCTTCGGCGCATCCGGGTGCAGCGACGCCTGGCAGTTCGTGAACGACCATCCCGACGAGGTGATCTCCTTCGACACGCTCGCCGAGTTGATCGACCACGTGCAGAGCGAAGGTCTCGTCATCACCGAGGAGTTCGGCATCACCGTCTACTGACGCCCCTGCCCGCAGAACCCCACCGACCCCAAGATCAAGGATCATTCCATGCCCGACACGAACGCCGCAGCCCTCACTCTCGCCCGCGCCCTCGGCACGCAGCACATCGAGAACCGCTCTCCCCTGCACGCGGCCCTCATCGCCCAGCGCGAGGCCGATGACGCCCGGCTCGTCGCCCGCGTCGCCGCCCTCGCCGGCATCTCCCTCGAGGAGCTCGCCCGACGCGCCATGGACGACAGCGCGACCGCCTCCGCAGCCCTTGCCGCCACCCGGCAAGACGAGACTGAAACCGCCTGAGGGCACCTTGTTCCGCACCTCTTGAAAGGAGCACCCATGTTCGACATGTCCATCAGCGCCACCGCCTCCAAATGGGATCGGCGCTTTCTCGAAATGGCGGCCATGGTCGCCAGCTGGTCGAAAGACCCCTCCACGCAGGTCGGCTGCGTCCTCGTCGATGATGCACGCGTCGTGCGCGGCCTGGGCTACAACGGTTTCCCGCGCGGGGTCTGCGACTGCGAGGAGCGTCTCTCCGACCGGGCGCAGAAATACCTCTTCGTCCAGCATGCCGAGCCGAACGCGATCACCAATGCCTCCGGCAAGACCCGGGGCTGCACCGCCTATGTCACCCATCACCCCTGTGCCAACTGCACCGGTCTGCTGATCCAGGCGGGCATCCGGCGGGTGGTGACCCACGTTCCCGCCGGCGGCCTGGCCGAGCGCTTTGCCGAGAGCTTCGCCGCCTCCCAGGAGATGCTGCGCGAGGCGGGCGTCCAGCTGGACCTGGTCGCCGACCTCGACTGAACCGAAACCCATCGAAAGGAGAGCCGTCGTGAGGCCTGCCCACTTCATCGTCCAGGACCGCATCGCGCGGGACAACGATCCCCGCGCGCTTGCCGGAGCGGTGAACGGGAAGATCACCTATGTGCAGGATGACCCCCGGAAGGGGGCACTTGCAGATCTCGAGCGGGAAATCACGGCCCGGGGAGAGAAGCCGATCCTCTTCTGCTCGCTTCAGATCGCCGCCTGGGTGCGGTTCAATCATCCGGGCCTCGCCTCTGGCATCTGCCTGCCCGAGGCCTTCCTGCGACACAGCAACTACAGCTCGCTCATCGCGCCGGAACTGCTCCTCAACCCCGAGGGGCTCTATCTCCCCTGGGGGCAGATACCAAGGAACATCGAACATCTGGAGCGGCGCTTCGGCTCCCGCGTCTTCCTGCGCCCCGACAGCTCGCTGAAGCCCTTCCCGGGCTTCGATGTCGCGATAAGCGAGCTTCAGGGTGAATGGAGCGCGCGCTGCCAGACCGATCGCGTGGCCCCGGGCGAGATGTGCTTCATTGCCCCTGCCCGCGAGGTCCCGGAACTCGAATACCGGGTCTGGATCGTGGATGCGCAGGTGATCACCTCCGCGCCCTACAGCTGGCATCCGCGTCGCGCGACGCTTGCACTCAAGCGCAATCCCGATCCCGATCGCCTCGCCTGCGAAGAGGCGGCAGCCCGGCTCGCCCAGATCCTCGAGATGCACGAGCAATGCTACACGGCCGACTTCACCTTGATCGACGGCACCCCGCGGCTCGTGGAGCTCAATGCCATCACGACCTCCGGCTGGTATTCCGGTCTCGATGTCCTGTCTGTCTTTCGGGCCTGCGACGACATCTTCATCTGAGCGCGTAGGACGCGCGGCCCAGCTTTGGTCGTCTTCCGACTCTTTCTATGTCCTTCACAACATCAAGGGCATCCGCCGGCGGTGCTGCCAGGCCTCCTGCCCCAAGGACAGTCGAAGGAAGCACAGATCATGCCATCCAGAAAGCCATTCCGCTGCGCCGAACGTGGCGCCTCTCTTGTCGATTACGGGATCGTCGTCGGCCTCGTATCGGTTGCCACAATCAGTGCCGTGGCCACGCTGGGCGGGCAAATCAGCGGGAGCTATACCCAGGCCGCCACGGCTGTAACCGACAACCAGACTGGCCAGCCCAGCCCTTCCGGCCCACCGCCCTACACCGACCCCTTCGCCGATGTGGACACCACGGGATGGCTGATCGGGACCAATGAGGCCGATACGCTCACCACCTCGGGCGAGCCCGGCGTGCGCGGTCTCGACGGTGACGACACGATCACCGGACGCGGCGGCTCGGGCACCTATGAGATTTTCATCCCCGGGCGTGGCAACGACTATGTCGACGGCGACTGGGGCGACGACCTCTATCGCTTCGCTGCCGGCGACGGCCAGGATACCATCCGGGACTTCTCGAACATCCGGGACAATGACGCCGTGGAATTCATAGACGCCACCCGGGCGGATGTGCGTTTCGAGCGCGACGGAAACGACGTTCTCATTCGCCGCCTCGATACCGATGATACGCTGCGCATTACCAGCATGACGGATTGGACCGGCACCTACGATATCGAGACCTTCGTCTTCACCGACACCAGCGTCGGCGTCCAGACCGTCCTCGATGCGCTGGTCGCCAACCAGAAGGCACCCGGCGCAACCATCCAGGCCACGCCGCGGGCCGAAAGCTTCTTCCATTACGCCGGCGATCCTGGCTATCGGATCGTCGACGATTCCGGCTTGGGCGTGAACGACGTGCTGACCTTCGACGGGATCGCCGCCGAGGACATCACCTTCGATCGCGACACCAGTGAGGACCTCATCATCCGCCTGGCCTCCGGTGAGGTCGTCACCATCGATGGTCATTTCAGCTGGGGCGAGCGCAAGGACATGGAGCGCATCATCATCGGCGGCACGGCGCTGGCCGAGCGCGCGATCCGCGACAAGGCCGTAACCGACCAGATCAAATCTTCCGACACCTGGGTGAAGGGGTCGCACTACAGCGAAACCTACACCCACACCGCCGGCGACGGGAGCTACGAAATTACCGAGTTCTCCGGGGCCCGCGACGATGACACGATGGTCTTCGTCGGCGCCGCGCCCAGCGACATCGAGTTCGATCGCGATGGCTCTGAGGATCTTCTGATCACCTATGGCGCCGAGAAGATCGTCATCGATCGGTTCTTCGACGCCTCGAGCAACTACGACATCGAGAACTTCCAGTTCGGCGGCACCGCCTTCGATCTGCGCGCCGTGCGCGACAAGACCGTGAATGACCAGATCAAGTCCACAGACAGCACGGTCAAGGGCTCGCACTGGGCGGAGACCTACACGCACACCCTGGGCGATGGCAGCTACACCATCGACGATCTTTCCGGATGGAATGGAGAGATCGACCGCCTGAATGTGCCGGGCGTCTCCTCCGGCACGGCAACCTTCTCGCGCAGCACGTCCAGCGAGGACATGATAATCGCGCTTGGCAATGGCGAGACCATCACCATCAAGGACCAGTTTCGGGCCGACAACTGGAAAGACATGGAAGAGATCGCCTTCTCCGATGGCCAGGTGCTGACACATCGCGCCATCCGCGAGAAAATGGTCGCCGACATGAAGCCCTCGGGTGCCGTGGTCGGCACGCATTGGGCAGAAACCTATACCCATGCCGCGGGAGACGGCAGCTATACGATCTACGACCGCTCGGGATGGGGTGGAGAAATCGATAATCTGGTGATGCAGGACCTGACTCAGGCGGAGACCCACTTCGCGCGAAGCGGCAACAACCTCGTCATCACCGTAACCGCCAATGCCGAGACGATCACCATCATCGATCACTTCACCGGCGGCTACATGGACCTGGAGCGCATCGATTTCACCGATGGCTCCCTGAGCGGCACCGCGATCACCGACAAGGTCGCTGCCGACAATCCATAAGCCCCAGCCACATCGGCGAAGACACCGAAGACAGCGCCCGGCCTCGGCCGGGCGTTTTTTTTCGTCCCACCAAGCCGCCCTGCCCGCTCCTGTGCGGCGCGAGCGGAACGCGCGGCTTTTTTGCCGGGTCGCGAAACGATCCGATCATCCAGCACGAACGCAACTTATCACGGGGGAGAGGCATGCCGAAATACTTGCTCAAACACGTCGGCAACGACGAGGACATGACCTTCGAGCGCGCCTCGGAAGCCTGGCTGGACGGCTACGTCATCGCGGGCCGTCAGCTCGAGGGCCATGCCATCAAGATCACGCAGGGCGCCGATCACAGCTTCAATGCCTCACTGAACCTGCCCAGCTGGATGCGCCTTTCCGGGCGCACCCTGCGGCAGGATGTCATCGATTACGTCGCCGCCGGGGCCGACGGCCTGTCGAGCACCGAGGACCTGCGCTCGGATGATTGCCTGGTCTACGACACCGACCGGCCCTGGGCCGAGAATGACCCCCTGCTCGTTGACGCGACCGGCGCCCGAACGCCTCTCGTTCCCACGACGCCGCGACCCCAGCCCAAACCCGCGGTGACAGGCAACCCCGACGGGATTGCCGATCCGCAGACCCAGGCCATCATGACCGGCAAGGGATACCAGCCCCTGCCCGCCGGACAGGGCGCCGTCGCCGCCATGGCCAACCAGCCTGAGTTCCAGCAGCTTGAAGCCGCCCTCCAGGCAGATCCCGACCATCCGATGCTGTCGATGATGTCCGCGCGACAGATCGTCTCGCAGGTGGTGATGAAGTCAAAGCTCATTCCCGTCGAGGAGACCGGCCTCGACGCCCTCATCGACCACCTCGGCATCGACGAGGATCACGGATCGAACATCCAAGCCCAGGCAGCGGCCCTTGCAAACCAGCTTGGCCAGGCCGGCGCCCCCGGCCCCACCAGTGCTGCCCCGCGACCTGTCCAGGCCGCCAACCTCGCGCAGGCGCTCGCGAACCTGCCAGGCTTCGCTCCGAACGCGCAAGCTCCAGCCCCGACTGCCGTGTCGAGCCAGGCCTTCGCAGGAGCCAGCTGGGTCTTCGCCTTCGCCGAAGACAGCGACATGGAGGAGGCCGGCCTGACCTCTGTCGTCATTGCCCCCGCCGCCGAGTGGCGAGCGACGGGCGCGATGCCCGCCGAGGACATCACCGACCTGATCGGGGATGATCTGCCAGACGGGCTCTTCGAGGATCGGCCGGGCTACTTCCTCTCCGAGGAAAGCGCGAACGGGCTCCGCGATGCGCTCGAGGCCGCGGGGATCTTCGAGGAGGTCCCCGATCTCGCCCCCTGAGGGGCATACGAACAGCGAGGGACTTGGCAGGCCGAACAGCCGCGCCTATGTTTCTCACTCGGGTCGCAATAACCCTGATATTGCATTTTTGCCCGGTCCCGCCTCGTGCGGGGTCGACCTGGGCTCGACAGATGCGCCGGCGGCACAACAAATCGCTCCCACCGAGCCAGAATCCTCGAGTGCAACGTATATCAGCCAGGTAGGAAAGCCCTCTCCGAGAAATCGGAGAGGGCTTTTTCAATGCCCTTTCCGGCAAAACTGGCCAAACGATCTTCCTGATTTTCATCCCGGACCGCCCCGGTCCTATTTCCCGATCAATCACAAACAAATCCTGTCGTCCGGGTCGATGTCGTGCCTGGCGTGGAAAAAATGAAAAATGCCCTTAGGGCGCGCGAGACTCGGGAACAGCACATGCCAGGAAATTACCGCACCCTTCTGACCGCAACGAGCAGCCCGCGGGCCTTGCTCCGGAACCGGTCGGGCGCCGGTCTCGTGGAATTCGGCATTCTTGCCGGCCTTATCGCCGTGGTTGCGATTGTCTCGATCACCCAGACCGGCGACAAGGTGGCCGCCATGTTCGGCGGCGCCACCGCGGCCTTCGAAGGGAGCGGGGTCTCGGGCGATCCGGCGGGCCCATCGACGGAAGTCGATACCGCACCCGAGATTGCCCTCTTCGTGCGGGCTGCGGGGCCGACGAAGATCAGCTCGGGCACCGACATCATCGCTGATATCGCTCCGGAGACCCAGGCGGGCGATATGCTCGTCGCCATCATCCGACACCGCGATACGCTGACCGCCCCGCCCGGGTGGGACCTGGCCATCACGCAGAAGGGTCACCAGGGCTACGACCAGTGGCTCAGCGTTCTGACCAAGCCCTACGATCCTGCGGATGGCGTGACCTACACCTTCCAGCAAGCGACATCGCAGGCCTATTCATCGCATATCCTGAGTATCGACGGCACCGATCCTGCCGTGGCCAGCGTCGCCGGAATCTCCGGCAACACGATCGAGCACAAGACCCCCGCCTTCGCCACGGCCGACCCCATGGGCCTCGTGATCGGCGCAAACGCCGAGGTCTATGCGCTCAACAATGGCCCCGTCAGCGTGGCCGCCGACCCCGGCTGGGCCCTGACCACGCCGGGATCGATCGAGCAAAACCGGCTCTTCGTGGCCTGGCGCGATACCGCCATCGACACGCCGGGCATCTACGTCCCCGGCGTCGAGTTCGACGAGAGCCGCAACAACTCCAGCTACAACCTTTGGGCTGGTGTCACCGTGCAAATGACACCTGGCGGGCGGGCCGCGGAACCCGAAAGCTTCGGCGCCTACGCCGCCGATGTCGATCCGAGCACCTGGCTCATCCTCACCGAAGCCGCCGACACCGCGACCATGTCCGGCGAGGACGGGGTCCTCGGCAAGGGCGGCAATGACGTCATCACCGGCACGAAGGGCTCCGAGACCTTCATCGCCGGCCCTGGCGACGACAATCTTTCGGGGCTCGAGGGTGGCGACACCTACGTCTTCACCCCGGGCGACGGCAAGGACCGCATCACCGACAAGGACTATTCGTCCTCCAACATCGACCGACTCGAACTGCGCGACATCGCTCCCGGGGACGCCGCCTTCATCAACACCGGCACGGATCTCGAGATCCGCATGGGCGCGGACATGGTCACGCTCCGCGGCCAGGATGCCAACACCAGCGGCACCCAGAACCATATCGAGCAGGTGCTCTTCAAGCATGGCGGGACCGAAACCCTGCTCGCGAACCACCAGGCAATCCGGGACAAGGCCGACCAGGACGGCAAGGCCACCGGCCGGGTAAACGGGTTCTACTACACCGACAACTACTTCCACAGCATCGCTGAAGACGGCAGCTACGAGATATCCGACTTCTCTTATACAAACAGTGAAATCGACACCCTGACCTTCCTCGACGCCAATCCGGACCAGACGAGCTTCATCATCAACCAGACCAACCTGGTGATCACCGCCGACAATGGCGCCGGCGCCGCCGACACCATCACGATCTTCAAACAGGATGACAGCTCCCCTTACAGCTTCGTGGAGCGTTACGTCTTCGCCGACGGCACGACGCTCGACCACCAGGGCATGCGCAACAAGGCCGCCGACGACGCAAAGGCCACGGGCACCGTGGACGGAACCCACTATGCCGAGCAGTATTTCCATACCGCCGCTGTCGACGGAGACTACAAGATCTGGGAGTTCTCCTACAAAAGCGATGAAATCGACAGCCTGTTCTTCACCGATGCCAATCCCGATCAGACAAGTTTCGTCATCTCCGGCGGAGATCTTAACGTCACCGTTGATATCGGCGACGGTTCTCCCGACCTTGTAAAGATCAACGACCAGGACGACACCAGCAGCTTCACCTTCATCGAGAACTTTATCTTTGCCGATGGCACCACGCTCGACCAGCAGGGAATGCGCAACAAGGCCGCCGACGACGCCAAGAAGACAGGCACCGTCGACGGCACCCACTTCGCCGAACAGTATTTTCACAATGCCGCCGTCGACGGCAGCTACAAGATCTGGGAGTTCTCCTACAATACGAACGAGGTCGATAGCCTGACTTTCCAGGACGCCACCATCGATCAAGTCGAGTTCCGCATCTTGGATGGTGATCTTGTCGCCACCGTCGATGTCGGGGACGGAACGCCCGACGTCGTGAAAATCAACGACCAGGACGATAGCAGAACCTTCCCAATCGTCGAGACCTACACCTTTGCCGACGGCACGACCCTCGACTTCCAGGCCGCGCTCAACAAGGCCGCGCATGACGCCAAGAAATACGGCACCATCGACGGCACCCACTGGGCCGAGCAATACACCCACTCCGTGGCGACCGACGGCAGCTACTCGATCAAAGACTTCTCCTACTTCAGCAACCAGCCCGACACGCTGACCTTCACCGACGCCTCCACTTCCGACGTCGTCATCACTCGGGATGGCGACAACGCGGTAATCAGCGTGGGCGGCGACACGATCACGCTCATCGGTCAGCTCGGATCATCCTCTCTCAGCCAAATCGAGACCTTCGTCTTCCAGGGTGGCGGCACCACCACGACATGGACGAAAGACGACTTCGCCGCAGCCGTTTCGCCTTGAGGCCAGAGCTCCGGTTCCTGGCTGGAAATTTCCGGATACGCCTTGCGCACGTATCCGGAAATTTCCGCAAGAAGGCGGACGAATGCATCTCCTGGGTATCGATGTTGCAAGACTTCCAATCAGAAAGGATCTGAACGCATGAAGAAACTCCTGCTGACCTGTGCCGCCCTGGTATCCATGGCTGGTGCCGCCGCGGCCGACACCATCACGATCTACACCGGCGGCGCGCCCACCGGCGAAGGATCGGCCTATCACGAGGGCATTGGCCAGGGCGTGGCGGATTTCCTCGAGCCGATCGCCGATCGCCTCGGCATGAAGATCAAGCTCGTTCCCACCAAGGGCGCCGTCGACAACGCCGCACGGCTCGCGGCCCATGACGGGATCGCATTCGGGATCGGCCAGGGCGGCTTGAGCTATGCCCAGATCGACGCAGGCGATACCCTGCTGCTGCGCAAGGACCTGCCGGGCGAATGCGCCATGAGCTTTACCGCCGAGCCGCGTATCTCGAACTGGGGCGACATCGTTGCCAATGCCAACCGCATCACCTGGGTGGTTCCGGAGAACTCCGGCAGCGAGGCCTTCATCCGCAAGCTCTATGCCGAGGATGCCAATTTCGGCGGCGAGCCCCGCTTCAAGTTCACCACCGGCGCCGACAACATCATCGCCACCGTCTCCGATCCGGCCAATCGCGGCACGGTGGGCTTCTACTATGCCTACCCGCGCGGCAATGCCGGCCTGGTGAACATGGCCGCCAAGGAGAACATGTCGGTCTTCGGTGTCCTGAGCCCCGACGTGGCCAAGCTTGACGATGCCTTCTACCTGAATCGCCAGGCACCCTATCAGATGGCCTACTGGGGGCTCGGCGAGACCAAGAAGACCCGGGCCATGTGCTCCAAGGCGCTGCTGATGGCGACCGACCCGGCCAACATCACCGATCCCTGGGCCAAGGCCGACGCCGAGGAAGTCATTGCTGCCGTCAAGGCTGCCAGTCCGCAGGCCTTCGTCCCCAAGAACGGTCCGCTGGCCGGCCTGATGGCGAAGGTCGAGGAGATGTCCGACGAGTTCGGTATCAACGAGATGGTCGCCGACCTCGAGGCGCAGGTCCAGAAGACCAAGCGCTAAGACCAAGCGCTGATCGCCCTGTCCATTTTGACAAGCAAGGCCCTTCCGCATCTCGCGGAAGGGCCTTTTTCAATTTTCCGCGATCGGTGGCTTTTCCCTATCTACCAGGCAGATTGTCGGTCAGAAGCGGAGCCAGAGCAGAATGCCTTTTTCAAAACCCTTTTCCGGGGGGCGACGCGGCGCGGCGCTTGTCGAATACGCCGTCCTCACCGGCCTGATCGCAGTCGTCTCGATCGGCGCCATCAGCCAGCTCGGCACCCAGAACAGCCGGACCTACGAGACGATCAGCGCAGAGCTGACCTCGGCAGGTGTCGGCGGCGGGGCTGGCTCCTATTCAGTCGGCGGCACAAGCAACAGATCGGCATTCCCCGACGACAGCGCCTGCACCAGCATCCCCGACGACGGCGGGGACTACTTCAGCAGCGCCTATGGCGGCGCCAGCTGCTTCACCCTCGCCCAAACCAGCGGCAACACCTGGTTCAACTTCGAGAACGCGGATGCGCGCCCGATCTTCATCTCCGGAGCTGCGATTGACCCGGCGGTGGTTTGGGGAGATTTCGGCGACAACACGGTGATCGTGGCCAGCAGCCCCTCCTATATGGGCTTCCATGGCGACGCCGGCTATGACGTTCTCGAGATGCGCGGCTTCACCGCCTCGGATGTCGTCTTTCGCGAAAACTTCGGCGACGCCATCCTCGAGGCTTCCAGCACCACCATCAACCTCTATCAGTGCGAGGTCGACGAGATCATCTTCGATGACCGCAGCATGACCCCCTCCGAATACGAGGCCGCCGGGGGCTTTGACTGCGCCACTCTTAGCGGAAGCAGCGGCCCAGGCGGTCCTCCGGGTATGTATGACAAATACTTCGTGATGGACGGATGCGTCGTCGAGCAAGCAACCAACGACTACAAGTGGTGCCCGGGCTCAGCACCCCTTCCTGCCGACCTGTCTTTTCGCCAAATTCATGGGCGTGAATGCGCCTACGACCCCGCCCCTGAGTGGGACGGCTGGCTGCGAATGATGGAGATCACCAAAACCCCCAGCCCGGACGACATCGGCTCCATGGCCTGTCGGTAAGCCCCGGAGCAAACCCCCGCCTCGGCGGGGGTTTTTCTTTTCCCGAGGTCAGAGGGGTGCTCCCGCGGGACTATCTCCGGGCAACAGGGTCATTCCCAAACACGCACTCCAGGAGGTCATTCATGCCCATCGCCAGCCGCGCCACGCTTTCCCGCATCACCCTTTGTGCCATGGTGGTCTTCAGCACCAGCGCCGCGCTCGCCGGCCCGGCGCCGGAGCGCGCTCCCGCCACCATGACCATCCTCTCGACCGGCACGGCCTCGACCAGCCCCGATCTTGCCAAGATCGCCTTCGGCGTGGAGAGCGCCGGCGTAAACGCCCAGGAAGCGATGGCCGAGAACACCCGATCGATGACGAAAGTCTTCGGACGGCTATCGGAGCTTGGGATCGGCAAGGATGACATCGCCACCACGGGCATCTCCATGACCCCGCGCTTCGATCACAGGAGCGGCTCCCAGCCGCGCATCCAGGGATACCAGGTCTCCAACAAGCTCGTGGTCACCGTCTCGGAGATCGACGGGCTCGGCGAAGTCCTCGACGCGATCGTCGGGGCTGGCGTCAACGCCATCTCCTCGGTCTCCTTCGGCATTCGCGACACCGGCGAGATGGAGGCAGAGGCGCGCGCCGATGCCGCCCGTTCGGCGCGGCGCCAGGCGGAGGACTATGCCGCGGCACTTGGCACCGATGTCCTCGGTGTCCTCTCCGTCTCCGAGGCCGGAGGCGGAATGCCCCGACCCTATGCTCCCGAGATGATGATGCGCACCATGGCCGCCGACGCAGGCGGTCCGGTTCCCGTCAGCGCCTCCGATGTCGACGTGAGCGTTTCGCTGAGCGTGGTCTTCGAGCTCAGCGGCGAACTCGACTGACCGCCATGGCGCTCGAGCTCACGGTCCGTCCCGCCCGGCCCTGGCCAGCGGGCGATCTCGAGATCCAGCACTTCAGGCTGGCAATGGTAGATTCCGCTTGGCGTCTCTGGGTTCATACGCGCGCACCCGCATGCCCCCAGGCTTCGCGCCCCGAGCTGAGTCCGATATCGCGGATCGATGAGGAGACCGCCTTCTACCTTGCGCGCGCCGGCCTGCCTTTCGAAGGCCGCGCCCGCATGGTTGCCAAGGGCGACAGGGAGCATCGGTGGCAGGTCTTCGCCCCCGAAGGGGAGGTCATCTTCAGCCTGGTGCTTCCGGAGGAGCTCTGCCAGGCAATGGATGCCCTCTCGAGTCACCAGCTGATCGCCCTGTGCGCGCCGAGCTACACATGCGCCATCACCCTTACACATTGCTGACCGGGGCCGGTCGGCACGCCAGACCGAGGTTTTGCATGATCACCAACAAGCGCAGCCTGGAGGGGATGCTGATCGTCCTCTCGCCGATCGAAGTTCCCGCATTCACCGATGAAACCGGCTACTACCTCGATCACCGGGCCCTGCGGGCAGCGGAGCTCACCACCATCATCGTGCAGCCCCAGATTATAGGCTATGACCTCGACGGCGAAGGTTCGATCAATATCGATTGCCGCTACGCCGATGCGCGCTTCAGCACCGATCGCTTCGGGCACGTCTATACCAACACCCTCTTCGAGCGCGAGATCAACGCGCGCGTCAAGAGCATCCTGGGCTGCGCCCAACTGCCGGATTTCACCTATACCGAACAGGGCATGCAGACCGCCGACTACATCTCCATGGAGGCTGGGACGGCCTGGAGCGACCACTTCGAGACCCTCAGCAATCACGCGCTCCTCGCCCTGACCGAGCGGGAGAAGATCGAGGAGATCTCCCTCGGCGACTTTGCCTGGACCCGCGCGGGAAGCTGAAGCGGCACCTCCAGAAGGATGTGTTTCCGGCCCGGGCGCCGCGGACGCATCTGCTCGGCATGTATCGCAACCTGGACATCCATCCGCTTCACGCAAGGGGGCAGGCCACTCCCCTCTGTTCCGGCGCAGAAATCCTGCGCAGGGTGGTCGATCCCGACCGCCAGGCGGCCGCGGTGCTGTGGCACCTCTTTTCGTCCGGCAAGGCTTGCGATACCGGACACCTCCGCGCGTCTTTCGAGCAGGCTTCCTGCTTCCCTCGCGATGTTCCCCCGGCCTCGCTTCTGCGCCTCGGCCGCGGCCTGGGGCAGGCTGGCCGCGGTGCGGGCCTCCTCGTCTGTGCGGATGCCAGCTGCCTGGTGATCCGTCGCCTGCATGCCGCCCCATGGCCCCGCGGAGCGCTCGATGACGCCGCGCTCGAGATCCTTCCCGTGATCCTGGAGCTCCCCCCGGTCATCGTCTACGGCGCCTCGGCGCTCGTGCGCTGCCGCCTCGACCCAGCACCTCCCTCTCTTCCCGAGATTCGGTTCGATCCGGTCGATGAGATCCCCGATGCGGAGGAGATCGAGCGCAGCCTGCGTTCGCAGATCTGCTGGGAAGCGACAGCCTGGGGCAACATGATCGACGGCCTGCCGCCCCTGGCACCGGAAGGGGCCTGGCCGGCAGCGTTTCCCGGCTCTGTCCTGTCCGATGAAGCGCTTGCCTCGTTCCGCCATCGAGCCGCGCAGGCTGCGCAGTTCCTCCTGTTCCAGCAGCGCGAGCTGCTGAAGGCCGTGCGTCTGAAGGTGTTCTCCGCCCTTCCCCTCCAGGGCGCGGTGAGCCCGGCCCGCCTTACGGCCAGCTTCCAGACCCGAAACGGCGATGTTCTCGACACCCGCCTGTTCGATACGCTGGTGGCCAGGCTCGAGACGATGATTTTCGGCGGAAGCTCCCCGTTCCGCGCGGACGAGATGATCGCCCAGCGACTGAAGCCGCGCAAGGATCGGGCGCACGGCTTGTCCCGAGTGTGCCTTGCCGAGGTTGCGGCAGACAGGACTCCGTCCAATCATGACCTGATTCAGCTGCATACGATATTCGGCAAGATTTGAGGCAAGGAGGACGCCGGGCACCGCGGTGGTTCGTGTCATGCACCACCTTGTCGCCCGGCTCGAGGAGACCTGCCCAGATGATTTCCCTTCCGATTTCTCCCCCGCGGCCTTCGGGCGCCTATGCGCGGCCCCTTCTCGCCCTCTCCAGCCATGTGACCAACCAGGCAGCCGGGACGGCCATCCGGTCCTGGTGGCACCGCCTCCCCGAGAAGATGCGCGCCCACGACGGCATCGTGCTCGAGCGTGCAGACATCCTCCATCGCAACAACGAGAACGGAGCGGGCCCGATGCCCATTCGCGAGTTCTCCGGAGTTGATGCCAAAAGACGGCCCGTGCTGCTCATCCTTTTCGCCGATCAGAGCGCCTGCGTCCTGAGGGGCGTGCAAAGCCATGCCGACGACGCGGCAGCCCGCGCGGCCGCGCAGGATCGCCGGACGGGCTTTCGCCTTCTGCCGGCCGTTCTGCGCCTCAGCAGCATTGCACGTCCAGCAGAAGGCCACCCTCTCGCCGTTGGGGAGTGGGGCGGTCTGAAGATCAAGATGCGCGGACGCAAATCTCCCCTGGTCGCCCTCGAGCGCGGGACAGGCGGAACCGGCTGGGTGAACCTCGAGGCGAGCTGGACCTGCGACATCGACGGGATCACCTACGAGCATCGTCAACGCCTCCTGTCGGATCTGGTGGATGAGGCCGTGGACTGGTCTGCCTGTCTCGACGATCTGCCGCCGATGGCCCTTCCCCGCCCGGGTCAACCCCACCCCTTCCAGGCCGACGAGGAGCAGGCCCGCGCGCTGGGTATAGGCGTCGGGGCATCCTTCGTCCTCCCTGCGGCAATCCCGTGGTGCGGCTTCACCGCCAAGGACCGGGCGCGCATCGAGGAATTCGCCAAGCAGGTGGCCCGGTGGATGCAGATCCGCACCCGCAACCTATGCCGCAGCATCGACGTGGAGATCGGCACGGTCCAGCCCAGCCAGAAGGCTCGCAAGGCAGTGCCCCATGTGCGTGTGATCTGCACCCGGACCGACGGCGACAAGGCTGCGGAGGCGCGAATGAACACCCTGCTCACGCCGATGCTCGATAGCATCCTGCGCTCCGAGATCTTTCCGGCGCCGCTCGCATCGCTGGTGGGGCAAACCGAATGCGACTGGCGCGATCGTCGCACCTGGCTCGAGCCCGCGCGGATCGCGCATGTCTTCGCTCCGCCCCAGGATCAGATCAGCAACCACGAGAAGCTCAGCCTGCACGCCACCTTCGACCGCTTCTGGCCCGACGCCTGACAGGACATCCGAGCGTTCCCCTTCCCGCGGCAACGGACCCATTTCCTGCGCGACGATAGCGAAGAGGGAACGCCGCGATGCGCTACATGCCCCATGCCGGAGCCGCAAATTCAGCCGACCCCGGCGACGATGACGTTTTCGACGTCACCTCGGCGGTGGCCGAATCGGGTCCGAAACCCGAAGAAGCCACCTACAAGTCCCCCACCCTCGCCCTACTGCGGGGGCTGGGGCGGATTTTGTGGCGCCATCTCGATCCCTCGATGGCGAACCATCAGAGGGGGGTGACCATGCTGGCCCTCATGGCCCTTCTGGCCCTGCCCGCGAGCTGGGTGATTCACCTGTCGACCCTGGCCATGCCGCTTGCGCTCAGCGCCGGCCTCTTTGCCGGCATCGGCCTCGCACTCGGGGCAAGTTTCATGCGCCGCGCCCTGCGCCACGGGGAAGAAGACCTCTTCTCCAATACGCATCTGTCGTTGATCGTAGCCGGCATCATGGCCGGGTTTGGCCTGGCCCCGGCAACACTCATCGCCAGCGCCATCGGCCCCGGGATCGTGGCCTACGGCCTGGGCGCCTTCGCCGCCCTGGCCGTCAACCCGCCGACGCAGCCAAAATTATCCGGAGTTGACTCCGCGCAACACTGATCGCCTGTCGGCAGATTGTTGCACATTCTTCAGCGTTGATTGACTTCACAATTAATTAACCAAATAGGCCCTCGACGCTGAGGCACACCCGTTCTATATCCGCTTTGGAAACGATGTGTGAGCATACATTCGTTCTATTTTCTGATCCCCGGGAAGGACGGCAATCCTTCCCGGGGTCTTTTTTTAGACCAGCGCCAGCCGCGACCTGCGCGCGAACTTCATCTGTTCGAAATGGCCCGTCGTATCGAGATCGAGGCGACGTGTTGGCACGAGCGCGCAATCCTCCGGAAGCTCGGAACGCAGGCCGCCATAGGCCTTGATCAGCGGCAGACGCCACTTTCGATCCAGGGCGCGGATGCCATCCTCGAGGGATGTCTCGCCCCGCGGCTCCAGCCTTGCTATGCGATGGGCCAGGTCGATCCCGGGCAGGTCGGCCACAGCATCGAGATCCACGCCTCCTGATGCGGAGGACCCGGCCAGGGAGACCATTTCGATCAGGCGAAAGGCCGAGGGCTCCCAGCCGACACGGATGTCGAGCAGGAAAACAAGCGTGTTCTCGATGACATCGCCGCTCTCTCCCATCTCTACAGCATAGGCCGGCCAGTGGGATCGTGGCAATAGATCCTTAGCGCTCGGCACCCTTCGACAAGGACTTGGCTGCCTTGCGCGCCGCGGCCTCTGCCGCCTTGCGAGCTGCGAGTTCATGCGCCGCTGCGCGCCCCCTCTCGGCGGCCGCCTCCCCCTTGCCGCGTTGATCGGTGATCTGCGCCGGACGTTCCGGGCCGGCAATCTTGCGCGGCCGGGTCGGTCCCGACACCTGCCTGGGCTGCTCTGGACCGGCGAGCTTCCGGGTCTCGGAGGAGCGGTCCTGACGCGGCTTGTCGAGAGGCCACGGATCGTCGTTGCGACGCACCTGGCGCTCGGGTCCGACATGGTCAGAGCCGATCCGGTTCGAGAGATCCTCTGGATCGATCATGACCCTCCAGTCACCCCCCGTGCGGGCGCGCCCGACCGACGTCCCGGTTTGCGCTTCCTGTCCCTCCCGACCGGACCGGTCGCCAGCGTCGTCCCGCCCGGTTCGCGCCGCTTCCTCTTCATGCTTCTTCTGGTCGCGGTCACCATTGATGTTCAGGCGCCCCTTCTCCCCCGGCAACGGGTTGATCTCGTCGGGGTCTCCTCCGATGCTGGTGCGCAGGAACCCGTAGGCATTCTTGATGCCGACACCGACGGTGTTCATCAGGTGATTGCCCATCTGATAGCCCCTGAGAAAGCGCTCCTTGATGGTAAGCCTGCGGCGCTGACCGTTCTCCTCCACATGGCGATAGAAAATCTCCAGAAGGCTGAAGGTCGGCTTCTGCTCGAGCGCATTCTTACGCTTTCGCTGCTCCTGGAAGCCCAATACGGAGGACCTGGACAGGCGTTCGCGCAAGCGCAGAAAAAATCCCGGCTCCTCGTCCACCAGCACGCCGCCCTCCATCGGGCGCACGCGATTCTGCCCCAGGGACGACGAGCTTGCCGGACGCCGGCTGGCTTCGGGGCCCTCGCTGCCCTGCTGCGCGGCCTGGATATCGTGTTCGGGTCCGGTTTGTGCTTCCGTCTCGGCCATCTTCGGCCTCCTTAGCCTATGGCGTGCAGATCTCCACGCCCTGTCATCTTCCGATTTGGAGATGGAGCCTTCAGCCTCCCGCCGCATCGCGCGGCGGGATGAGGGGATCTTGCAACGCCGCCCAAGCCTGCATCCGGTCCGGTCCTGAGACCGGCCGCAGCCCATGTCCGGAAGATTTTCAAACGCGCGGAGACGACCCCATGTCGTTCCCGACGATCCGAGCCGACGGAGGCACCTTCATGAAGTCCATTCGCGACGTCTTCGACATCGACGCCCAGCTCCAGGAGATGGAGGCCCGTCAGGAGCGCGAGCGCGCCTTCAACCGGCGCCACCTCATGGACGCCGAAGACATCAGGAGTCGCGCGAGCAGCGCCGATCCCGCGCGCTTCAACGTGATTTCGCTTGCGGCCTGGATCGCCCTGGCCGAGCGCGCCGGCGTGGAGCACATCCCTGTCCGGGAGATCCACCGGGTCCCGGCCCGCATCTACATCGATGCCATGGGCCAGAACCCCGATGCCCAGGCAATGATGGATGCCGCCGAGGAGGCCATAATCGCCGGCATCGGAGCGGACGACATGCTGCGTTTCGACCAGGTCGCCCCAGGGGAGATCAAGGCCGCGCGTTCGGAAGGCAGTGGGATGGGAGACGGAACCTTTCTCAATCCCCAAACCGGGAAGCGCATGCTCTGCATTTACGAGGACCGCTTCTATACCACGATGATGGACCATGGCGGCGATGACATCATCGCTTTCGCGCGCCCGCGCATGGAACCCGTCTTCATCGACGGCACGTTCCGTGGCCAGGAAGGCCGATGGCCTGCCGAGTTCCGCGTCTTCGTGGAATCCGGCCGGGTGGTCGGCATCTCCAACTACTACCCTCAGGTTTCGATGTGTCCCGACCGCTTCGCGGGGGCAGCGCAGGATGCGATCGAGAAGGCTGAGCGCATGCTTGAGACCATGCAGGATCTGCGGGTCGGCGTCGGCAACGGGCGTCTTTGCCCCGACACCGGCGCCCTGCCGGGCGAGGATCGCCCCGCTTGGATGCCGGAGCCTTGGGCGAGCCAGGACTTCACGCTCGACTTCTTCGCCGTCAGCGAGACCGCGACCCTCTTTCTCGAGGGCGGTCCGGCCGGAATGCGCGCCGCGCATCCCTGCTGTTTCCTCCAGGGTGGACGCGAGGTCGGTCCCGACTTCCTGCACGGGGCCGCCTTCTCCCTGGAGGGCAAGATCCGGCCGCTGTCCGATATCGCCGCCATACACATCGCCAAAATGAGGGATGAACATGACGCTTGAGCTTGCCCGCCTTCGCATCGTCGGACTGCCGCATCACTCTGCGGGAATTGTATGGGAGGCCGTTCAGAACGGACGGATCGACAGCCTCATCGGGCTCACGCCCGACGGGATGATCCCGCTTGCCCTGCGTCCTGAGCCGACCAATCGCAATGACCCCTCCGCAATCGAGGTCATCGTTCCGGATGCCGCACATCTCGGCAAAGGCGCGATCAAGTTGGGCTACGTCCGCAAGCAGGACACCAACGAGATCGGAGCGCTGATCCAGGGCGCCGGCCACCTTGCCATGGCGCTCCACCCTCATTCGCTCCCCGAGCCCGCGCCCTCCGTGCTCTGGCGCGGGCTGGTCGAAACCGATGCGGCCCATCTTGCGCCAAACGCGCTCCGGGTCATTGAGGGGCGCCCGGCACCCCTCTGGTCGCCAGCCGGCTCCACGGGCAAAACAGCCGTTCGTCCGCGGCCGAAATCCCGCCGCAAGCTCACCCATGCCTGGTTCTGATTTCGACCGGCCCCCGAGAATCCTCATATCCCCATAAGATGCCCGTGGCATCAAGCGGAGGCAGGAACTTGGAACAGGCCATCAATTTCTACGACCAGATAGTCGGCATGTGGGGACTGTTTGGCATATTTGCCCTTGCCATCCTGCTGGGCACCCTCGGCACCCTGGCAGGACTGATCACTCGAAACCTGATAAGCCTGCTGGCGCTGGTCCTGATGGCCGCGGCGGCGATTTTCTTTCACCACCACCTGCCCTTGCCGACCGAGGTCCACATCCAGCTGGAAGAGGTCAAGCAACGGTTCCGTTAAGCGAGTCCTGCCGATGCTGCCCTTCTTTCTCAACGACATCCCGCGAGACGCGGTCGTCCCGCTGATCGCGCTGTTCTTTCTGACCGCATCGCTTTGCGGCGGCCTTGTGCGCACGATATTCCTGCTGTTCATCGGCCTACGCCTCGCGCGCCTGGGCATGCTGGCCGCGCTCTTCGCCGGCGGTGCCAGCCTGGCGCGCGGATTCCTGCCCTGAGCGCGGGGTTCACATGTCGATCGACAGCCTGTCGACCCGCAGGCCACCCGGCTCGTTGATCACGATCACGATGTTTTCCGGACCCGACAGCAAGATCTGGTCGTAGCCCCTCGCCGCATCGACCTCCAGTCGGGAGACGGTTTCGTTGCATCCCGCCGTCAGGGTCGGCTCCGCCCCTTCCTTGTCGACCAGGGTTGCCGAGAAACAATCTCCATCGGCCGCTTCGAACCGACGCAGATCGAGCGCGAGCGATACGCTCTTCGTCTCGATGGCCTCGGTCTTCCACGACGCCGACAAGGGCACGACGCCGCTGGGCAGATCCTCGGCTGTCCTGCGATCCTTCGGCTCATCCTCGGCAAACCCCATGGCACGGCTGAACATCGCCTGCGCCTTCTCCGTCAAGGTGCCCTCGTAGAACTCGATCACGCGCGGCTCGACCATCGCCATCCGCACCTCTCTACGCTCGAGAATCTCGATGCGCGGAAACGCGGCTCCGCCCTCGTAGCGCCAACGGATGAAAACCTTGGGCGCCAGCAGCTCGAAGCGCTCGGCTGTGGCCCCATGCACCCCCTCGATACCCAACTCGACCGTGCCCTCGGAGCGCAGGGTCCAGGCCATCGACCCGGGTCCGGGACGTCCCTCGAAGAGCACGCCGCGCGTGCTGACGACCTCGTATGCGCCTCCCGAGGCGGCTGTCGCCACGTCCGCGCGAACCACGGCCTCGTCGCGCCCCTGCCAGCGAAAGCTGGAATTGGGGTCGCTGAGAGTGATATCGAGGAAGGCCCCCGTCCCGGCGATAGCCGAACCGGTGATGCGGGGCAGGTCTTCCCCCGCCTTCAAGCGGAACTTCTCCCCCTGCGTGCGCAACGCGAAACGCCCGCCAAGCTGTGTGATCTCGGTCCGGCCGAACTGGCCGAAGAGGCCGACGCCGCAACCATTGGCATCCAGAACGAGATGCGAGGTTTCGGGAACTTCCATGACCCTCAGGTCGAAGGTCTCGGGGTCCTGCGGACGTCCGCACTCGATCGCCACGTCATCGGTCGCGCCCGGCTCCGTCCAGATCCAGGCGTTCGGCGAAACCCGGGCGAAGGCGCTCGAATAGACATTCTTGCCGATACGGATCTTGTTTTCGCCGGCGCCGGCCCGGATCTCCGTGCGCGCCGTGGTCTCGACGCTCCTGAACGGGTCCTCGTCCACGGGCGGGTGCAGCTCGATGACGTCATTGCCGGCATAGGTGCGGATCTCGGCATCTTCCGCGCCGGCATCGATCACCCGATCCGGCCCATCAGAGGCCCATGTCGTATCCCGGCCGGGACCGGTGAAGACCTTGATCCCTGTGGGATAGCGCGAGGGATCGACCACCAGCATGTCCGCCCCCGACAGCATGTCGAAACAACTTCCTGCCGCGCTCTGCCGAAAGTCGATCCGATCATCGTCATCGGTAAAGAAGGTGAATCCGCAGGCCTCGGAGTTCATCTCCAGCGCCGGTGCCGAGATATCCCCACCCGCAGGCTCTGCGCTCACAGGTTCCCCGCCCTGCTCCTGGGCCAAGGCCGCGCAGCCCCATGCGAGCAGGGCTCCTGCCGCAAATCCCGCGCGGGCGGTTCGTGAATATCTCGACATCCTCATTTCCTTCGATCCAGCCGATGCCAAGCTCGCGAGATTGGCGGTCCGTCTTTGAAAGATGCGTCCAAAGCCTCTTTTCGGGAAATCATCGCGCTCATGATTTCTCGGAGACGCCGCTCAACCCCATCTTTCGGGCAAGACGGGGCATAGCGGACGCTCCTGAGGAAATGGAGAGACCATGAAGATCATCGGCGGTCACGATTACTATGATGGCGCCGGACTCGGCGTCGACGAGACGGTCGTCTTCCTGCGCAAAGAGCAGATCTTCGAACAGACACCACTGGTCCTGCCCGGGGCCATCGGCTCGGCTGGCGATCGAAATTCGCCCAGTCTGCGATTCTTCCGCCTCCTGATCGGTGGCGAGGTCCTGCCCGGGGTGCGCGAACACGTCCCTGCCTACCAGCGGCGAACCCGGTCCGGAGCGATTGAACGCGTCCACCCCCAGGACCGGCTGCACTACGATCTGGAGGCGGCTCTGGATGCACTGTCGCGGATCGAGGCCTCCGGAACCTCCCTGCGAATGCTCCTCGACAGAACGCCTCCGCGCGAGAAGATCCGCGCATTCTTCGGCAAGACCTCTTCGCACGCCTGGACCGACTGGATGGTGGAGAACCGCGTTGTCGTGGGCCACAACTACCGGCCGGAGATTGGCTACAGGTCGGGACCCAACCAGCTCGACGCCAACATCAGCACGCTCAAGGACCTCGAGGCATTCCGCGCTCTCGACCCGGCCACGGCGCATATGCGCATCTCCAACTGGATCGGCGGCGTTCTGCCACATGGCCCCGAACCGATCGAGATTTCCGATCACGCCCGCATCCGCAAGGCTGGTTTCGACACCACGACCTCGTTCCGGATGCCCAAGGGCACGAAGAAACCTCGGCGCCGAACGTCCTGACGGCGCGCGGTGCCCTCATCCTCCTGCGCGAGGCGCTCCCATGATGCCCATTCACATCCACCTGTTCTGCACAGTTCCGGTCCCGGGGGTCGATGTGCGCGACGAGATACTGCCCTCCGCCGCCCCCGGCGTCGCCTGGTGCTTGCGCCTCGACACGGCCCCCGAGCGGCCTGAACTTCTCTCCCTGTTCGAAGACGAGGCGGAAAGACCTCCCATCGAGGCGGAAAAATCCGTGCTTCATGTCTCCGGAGGCCCCTTCAACCTCGCCTACGCCATGCTTCTGCACTCCGCATTCAAGCGCCAACTCGCACTCGCGCCCCGCCTTCTCGCACCCCGCTACCATGTGTTGCTGACCCCGGGCCTGCTTGCACTCGACTACGAGACGGATGCCGGCCCGCTTCGGCCCCATGCCGGAGATGCCATCTCGCCCAACCGCCTCGCCAGTCTGGGACTCGATGCGTCGGCGACAACACTGCCTCTCGTGGCCTGGCGCGACCCACCGGGCGTTCCAAGCGCCCACCGCGAGATCGAACGCCTCGCGACGCTCCGGCCACAGATCGATTTTCTTGCCGATCTGCTGCTTCCCTCAGACCGGGTGCGGGCCGGCCCGCGCATGGGCTGATCGCGTCGAACCCTCCGCAGAGATCGGGAGATCCCAATGACCCCCTACGGTTTCCACGCCAGCCGACGCCCGCTCTACTGCGACGAGGTCCGCGAACATCTCGATTGCCTCGCTCCGTTCGAGATCGATGCTCCTGTCGACGGGTTCGCGATTCATCTTGGCTTCGATCTCGCTTGCGAGGCGCCACACGGCACCAGGGACATTTTTGTGGGCCGGTATGACGGCACCCACACCACATTCGGATCGATCTTCGAGATCCCGGCGGAGAACCGGCCGGCGACGGCCATGGCCATGGCCGCGCTTATCTCGGATGGCTGGATCGAGGACCTCGTCTGCGCCGACCTTGCCGGCGATCCGGGCCCCCTGCATCTGGGCGCTGATGCCTGCGCGATCTGCTTTCGCGACGCCATCGTCATCGAGGCGGGGCCCTGGCCCCTCCATCCGGGCGATGATCTCCACTTCCAGGCGATGCTGGATCGCGGGTTTCATGTCGTGATCGACGCGCGTCTGAGCAAGCATGCCGAGCTCGAGGCGACCAGGCAGGTCCAGGCCTACCTGACCTCGATGATCAGGGCCGCCTCGAGGAACCGCTTTCAGGCGGGGGAAAATATCCCGGGCTATACCGGTCGGGCCACGCTGGTTTTCAGGTGAGAAACCAGCGCCAGGCCCGCCGCGGCTGGCGCGCCCGACAGGCAGTCCACAGATCTGTAAAATGAACGAAACTGTCGACAACGCGTCGCAAAGTATTAACCTTACTCCACAATAAAGGAGACACACGAGGCCTTTCCGGTTTTCACATCGGCAAGGCTACGGTATCCCGCCCAAATCTCGGACCGGCCACGAAATTCTTGACGACCGTCCCAAACAACAACAAACGGGCCAAAACACCAATGGATATCTCACGCACGATGACCATCTCACCAGATACGGCTGACCGCAGCAAGCTGACCGATCGAGATCGTCTCGTGATCGAGATCGCGAAGCAGACGGCGATCGGCCTGCGCCGTTCCGCCGCCTCCCACAGCATCACTCGCGTTCGCGACTTCGTCGACGGCCTGACATTCGCCGGCATGCTTGTTCAGAAGAACACGCCCGGCACCGAGACGCCTCCCTTCGCCGAGATCGTCGCCACCATGACGCCGGTATTCCGGCGCGTGGTCGAGACCCGTCAGATCAAGGATGCCGAGGCCTCGCTGGCCGACATGAAGGGCAGGCTCGGCGTGGTCACCCAAAGCCCGTCGCAGATGATCGTCAATCTCGGCCTTACGGCCGAAGGCATCATCGCCGATATCGCCCGGGAATACACGCTCTCCAAGCAGGAATGCTTGCAGGTTCTGGCCTTTGCCATCGTCTTCGCCATCATGGCCACCAGCCCGCCCGAGGATCTCGACGCCGATCTCGATGCGCTGATTGTCGAGACCTCCGAGAAGATCGCCCATTGGGACGGCTTCATTCCCTCCGATGAGGAGATGTTCGGCGACATGGACTGGGGTGACGAGGACGACGAGGACGACGAGGACGGCGGTGCAGACGACGACGAGACGGAGGCGGACGACACGCCTCACTGAGCACCGACCGACACCGCAAATCCGCCCCGGCCGAGGATCGCCTCGCCGGGGCTTTATCTTGTCAGCACTGCCCAGGAGGTCCCATGACCATTTCTCAACCCAACCGCCTCGTCTTCGATCTCCACGAGGAAACCTGCATCGAAGACGGCGGGCAATCGATCGCCCTCGAATACCACGGCACGTGCGAGCAGGTCTTCATCCGCGTCCTCAGCTGGGCGGAGGGGCACGACCCTGAACATTCCGCGATTGCACCTTTCCAGTCCGACCCCGACAATGTCCGCGTCATTCTCGAGGCCAATTATCCCCCTGTCGAGGGCGACCCGGCCGGACTTGACGACGGGCAGCTCGATCGGGCACGCGCTCACACCGTCTCGGCCCTGTCCGAGGCAGTCCGTGCAGAGGCCGAGATCCGCGACCCCCGCCGCGACGCGTGTGAGGCCAGCATCAGCCTCGCGCAAGCCGAATGCTCTTGCCTGACTGCACACCTCAAAGCCATCGACGCCGAACTCATGAAAAGAGCAGGCGCGTGAGCGCCGGGCAACTCGAGGCGGCGCTGGCGCGCGCCCTGGGCCGTGTCGCCGGCGTCGGTCCACACCGGCTGATCCTCGGCGCCGCCAATCTCGGCCCCGGCAGAACTCCCGCCTTGTGCGATCCGCACCAGGCGCAGTTCTGGCAGGTCTACCTGGTTCCGAAATCAACGGGTCAGGACAGCATCCTCATCGCCCGCTTCGCCGACCTGCTGCCCGCGACCCTCTTGGCGACGACCCTGGCCAGGCGGCTCGGCTCCGATCTCGGCGTCGCGACCATGAATTTCGGCGCGATGAATGGCGCCGATCTTCCGGCCCTGCTGACCCAGGTGGACATCTTCGCACGAGAAGGAGATGATCTTGTCCCGGTGTCGGGGCGTCATCTCTGGCCGCTCCTGGCTTGCCTCAAGCAGGCCTCATCGAACCACGGGCGCCTGGCGCTGCTCGCCGCGATACCGATCAAAGCATGGGAGGACTGCGATCCGCGCAGCCTGCCCTTACCCGTCACAAGCTGAACACACCGGCGCAGCAGCGCCAGTCCTTGCCGATCGAGCCTACGGTCATGGCACATACCGATGGAGGATACGCGTTGACAGCACCAAGGCTCTTTCCCTTGATCAGGCACGCCGGCAGCGAAATGTTCCCCCTGCCCCGAACCAATCTCTCGGTGCCGGCAACCGCCGGACTTCTGCGCGGCTACCGGACCTGCCAACTCCACGCCGGCATTGGCCTGATGCTCCATTATGAACATCCCATCTGCCTGCCCGTGGCAAATACCGAGGAGGCTCAGAGACATATTACCGGAGACCTCCTCCAGATTCCCGAGAGAGACCGGAATCCGGTTCGCGAGATCCTTGGCGACATGGGAGATCAAATGGACAAGGGGTTGGGGCACCGCACCTATGCGCATCACAGCCATTTCTGCGAGATCCTCGGCACCCCGCCCAAGAATTGCAGCGCCCGGCATCCCGAAGGTAGTTTTTCGGTCTTTGCCGGTCCCGACATGATGGTGATGACCGGCACCTACGACATCGATCTGCGCGAAGAGCGCCGCGAGGTTTGGCACAACCTGGCCAGACTCTGGCCAGATCTCTCCTCGGTCCCGGAGCTGACCTACCTGCGCTCGGTCGAGGATCTCTCGGCGCGCGAGGAGACTGCCATGATGGCCGATTCCATCCCCGAGGTCGCTCCGCGGGATCACATCCTGCCGGTGGCCATCCGCCCGCGGTCCTGCTTCTCGAACCACGAGATGATCAGGCTGGGAAGGGAGGTCCACGCCTTCCTGGACCGGCTTGCTTCCATCGTCCCCCAGATTGCCGAGGCCGAGATCCAGGCACCCGTCTTCGAGCCCGAAAGACCGACCGCCTGATCCGGAAAGAAGGAACAAGCCCATGCACGCCACCCTTCGAGATGACCCCGCCCGCGATAATCCCGATCGCCTGGTCGAGCCCAACGTGGTCTTCGAGCTCCCGCTACCGCCGGACTTCATGGCGGCGCTCGGAAAAGTCGTGGTTCATCCAGCCCGGGCCAGCGAGGGCGACATCGTGGGCATGGGGGCGTCGATCCTTCGATTCGGTGAGAACATCATGCCCGAGGACATTCACTTCCTGCGCGCGACCGAAGCCCGCGAAAGTCCCGATCAGGTCCTTGCCGAGGACCTCGGGAACCATCCGCAGGCGTCCGCGCTCTTCGTGCTCCTGGGGCTCTTCCTGCGCAGCAGTCTCGACAACCTGCTGACCGGCGACCATTTCGCGATGGAGGAGAGCTCCTGCCGCGATGGCTACCACTACCTCGGCCTGTCGATCTTTCCCGATGCGGTGATCATCGCCGATAGCATCCACGAGGCAGGATACATGCACCCCGACGACCTGGCCACCACGAACGCGCTTTTCCTGCGCGCCGCCCGCTCGGCCCACGAGGTGATGGCCCGCCAGCCGCAGATCGATGCGATCCTCGACATCTTCGCCGATCTGTCGATCACCGGCGACCTGGCCGGGCGCTTCGATTACGGCCGGGTGCACCTGCCCCAGGGCCAGGCCTGACCCCTCCGGGTTTTTCCCGGACGCCCCACGATCCGATCTCATCCCCCAGGAAGCCCGCCCATCCCGGCGCGGGCAGCATGGAGGACTTCACCCATGAAAGATCGCATTCGCAAGACCGTCTTCATCCTGATGGGCGGGGTCATGGCCATTTCCATCGTCCTGCCGCTTCTCGGCCCCGCCCTGCCCTGACGAAAGACACGGCGTCGCCGACGCGTCCGACACGAGGAGGCCTCCATGACCCGGGATTACCACGATGACCCGCAAGACGAATTCGACGATGATCAAATGATCGACGTCGTCTGCACCTGCTGCGCCCGCACCTTCGAGGGCTTCGCCCCCACCCAGGCCAATGATTGCGCAGCCGATGTTCACGAGGACTGCGTCATCGGCCATTACGGATCGTCCGTCGCCGACATGTCGCGCCTGCCCTTCCGGGACGACCAACCGCCCGAGGGGCTCAAGGTGGGCGCGCAGATCTGCGACGGCTGCATCACTAAGTTGCTTTCAGACGGCACGCTGCTGCCCGAGGCGGAGCCGCAAATGCCCTTCGGCGATGCCGGTCTCGAAGACCCAGAAGAGGCCCAGCACATCGTCGAAAGCCTCCTTTCGGAGTAGTGAGCCGCCCCCGCACAAAGACAGACAGGAGAGCTCCGATGAGCCACGACAAAATCACCCCGAAGGAGGTTCTCTCCTCGCAATCGGTCCGCCTTCTCAACCTCGCCATCGACGAAGCGGCCGCAGAGATCTCGGATTACGACAGGATGATCCAGAGCCATTGCGCTCGCATCGCCTCCCTCGACGCGGGCGATCCGGAGAACCTGCGCGAGCTGCGCACCCGGACCTACGAGGAGCAGCAGGCCGGCGCCACCTGCCCCGGCATCCTCGACATCTCCAGCTCCCTCGACAACCTCGCCTCGATGCACAAGCTGCGCGGCGAACTCGTCGAGCGCGTGCGCCAGATGCAGGCGCTCAAGCTTCGCCTGCTGAACGATTACGACTTCACCCGCGGCGACGACGGCTTCCAGAAAGCCGTCCTGCGACCCGAGAAGGACCCCGCATGAGCAACCCGAACGACCCCATGGCGCCGCGCAATGTCGTCATCACCCTTCAGCACGAGAACTGGGAGGATGACGGCGGAGATCACGACCCTCACCTGGTCACCATCAGCAAGGCCCAGTTCGACGCCCTCGAGGCCGCCAGCACGGGCCGCACCATCGGCGGCGACGAAGCGGACGCGGTCCGCGATCTTATCAGGAATGCTCCCTCGCCGTCGTTGCCCTGCACCCTGCATGCCGTGTTCAACTTCTGGCACGACTGACCCCGAAACCCCGGCCGGAAGGAGGCCCCCTTTGGACGACCCCATCGCCCTCCTGATCGCACAGGGGCAGGAACCTCCGGAACTGAGCCATGATCCCGTCGACCGGGCATCGCAGCCAGCGCTGGCGCATTTCTCCACCGACCCGGGAAGCCACCCGCTCGATATGCCGATGAAGCACCGGGCCACCTGCGGCACCCACGGCCCTCAGGAGCTCGAGCGGATCGAGGGCCTCCTGGCCGCCGACCAGATCAACGATCTTCGCTACCACTCCTTCCGGCGCTTCCAGATGCGCCTCTTCGGCACAGAGATCCTGCGCCGAAACGGCGCACCCACCGCGGTTTCGCTCCTGGCCACCCAGTCCCTTCTGGGGTTTTTCGCCCGCGATGCCTATGGCGATCTCATTCTGCCCATGCCCGCCTCTCGCGGCTCGGCGCGCTCCGGGGCGAGATCGCCCTCATCCTGCGCGTGTCCGACCTGGCGCCGGACACGCCCATCGCCTTTGCCTGAGCGCCGGCCTCCCGCGTGGCCAGCCCCCAAGGAGCAAGCATGACACAGACCGAGATCCCGACCTTCCGCACCCTGCGTGCCCCGATGCTCTTCGAGCGCGCCGCCCACGGCCTCGCCCAGGGCGTCGTGGCGCCCGAGCATGCCGTGCCCGGCGACATCATCGGTCTCGACATCGAGATCGCGGCCGAGGAAACGGGGCTGCTCAGCGCGCGAGCGCCGCGGCGCTATCTCGTGGCAGGAGGTCCAGCGCCCCGCTGGGTCCGTTTTTCTGACCTCCTCGAGGCGATGCGCCCCCGGGCGGCCCTGGTCTCCGCCTGGCTGCACGACGCCGACATCGGTTCGGGATGGGAAATCGACTGGTCGAAGGGCCGCACAGGCATTCTGACCCGCAAGACCTATTCGCTGACGCTCATGCCACAGCTTGGCCTGATCCGCCGCCGTCTTGGCGATCGCGGGCCCGTCGAGACGAGGATGTATCGCGGCATGCTCCAGGAGGCGCTCGACTGCGAGTGGATGCTGGCATTGCCGGAGCCGACCTCGGCACACCGGAAGCTGGATCTGGCCCGCCACTTCACCCCGGCCGGGCATGCCGCCTACGAGGCGACCCTCGCCGCATGCCTGCGCTCGGTCGCCGAAGAGGTGGACGGGCCGAGCCCGACCGACGCGCAACTGCCGCCGCTGCACGACCTGATCACACCCGCCGAGTGAGGCGCACAACCCGAAAGGATCACCGATGACCTTCGACCTTCGCCTCGCGCGCCCCGCCGACTACCCCGCCGACCACTGCGTCGGGCTCGATACGAACGTGACGACCTCAAAAGACTTTGGCGACGATCTCGACCTCGTGGAGGTCGGGATCGGCAAGACCATCCCCCAGGGCGGGCTGATGGTCTATCTCTTCCGGCGCTTCGGCTATCCGAACATCGGCTGGGACAATCACAAGGAACTCTGTGCCTACCTGCTGACCACCGCCCATCCCGGCATGCTGATGCGCATCAGTCCCTATGCCGGCGGCGACAGCTCGATCTCGATCCGCTTCCTGGTGCCGATGGAGGTTTCGATCGATGCCCGCAACTGGGCCTCAAAGGATCGGGACGCCTGGCACGCCGACCTTCTCGACTGGATCGAGAAGGACACGGAGATGCCCGACTGGATGGAAGGCTACATCGAGGAGCTGAGGGCCCGGGCGCCCCAGCAGGCCCGCGCCGACATCACCTGGCACTCCGCCTTCGACGGACTTGCCGTCCTCGCCTGGCGCGCCCAACGCGACGGCACCGACGATCCGCGTGCCGGATGGCACGAAGCGATGATCGCAACCTACGAGCAAATGGTCCCAAGGCCAGGGCTGCGCTACCGCGATCCCGATTGGACGGCATGGGAAGACGATGATCCCCTCAAGCCCTATGCCCGGGCCATCATGCAGACCCTGGACGAGCTCAAGCGCCCGGTCTGGGTGCGGGATGTGGCAATCACGCCCCGGGGGCCGGTGAGCGACGAGCGCGCGCGTCAGATCGAGGACGAGATCGACGGGATCACCCCTGATACGCTCGGAGACGAGCAAGACGAGGACGCGCTCGATGAGGCACGTGCCGAGGCCGCGGATGCGCGCCGGGCGCGCGCCGCCGGTTTCCCCTCGGGGGACTTGGGCAACATCGACCCCGCCCTCTTCGCCCGGCTGCACAAGGCGAAGATCGGAA
>Ga0209345_10000334_pt1 | contig 61378 bp, 60 predicted proteins | sample Cruoilmetagenom7_FD_187294 | JGI IMG/M metagenome (GOLD analysis project Ga0209345, IMG submission 187294) | Oil polluted marine microbial communities from Coal Oil Point, Santa Barbara, California, USA - Sample 7 (SPAdes) (version 2) | ecosystem: Environmental > Aquatic > Marine > Oil seeps ... | reverse complement strand
ACGGCGCGCACCGACGCGATGCCGTGCACCAAGGTGCACACCCCGCAGATGCGCTGGGCGAACGCCCAGGCGTCACGCGGATCGCGTCCGCGCAAGATGATTTCGATGCCGCGCACCATGGTGCCCGACGAGAACGCCTCGGCGATTTGACCATCCTTCATCTGGGCCTCGACACGCAAGTGTCCCTCGATGCGGGTGATCGGGTCTACGACCAGTCTTTTGCTCATTGTTCAGCTCCCCTTACGCTTAAGCGTCGTCATCGAGATATTCGGCGACCAGTTCGGTCAGGCCCAACACTTCTTGATCCATGTTGAATTCTTCCAACACATTGTCCAGCGTGTGGTGACAGTACGCACACATGGTGACAATGGCATCGGGTTGGACTTTGTCGATTTGGTTCTTTTTCAGCTTGAACGCCGCGTTGCGCAGATCTTCAGCGCGCTCATTGGCACCCACGCCGCCGCCGCCGCCGCAGCACCAGTTCATGGTGCCCGCGTCGTCGGTTTCGACGAAGTTTTCCGTGACCATGTTCATCAGTCGGCGCGGCTCGTCATTGATGCCGCCGCGACGGTTGATCTGACACGGATCGTGGAAGGTCAGCTTTTGGCCGTTTTTGCCTTTGGTCTTAAGCTTGCCGTCCGCGCGCAATTTATCGAGCAGTTCGATGATGTGAATGACTTCGAAATTATAGGGACGCCCGATCAAGTTGGGACCTTCCCAGCGCAGCGCCTGATAAGCGTGGCCGCATTCGGGGCTGATCACGCCTTTCACGCCGAGCTTTTCAGCTGCATCCACAACCCGTTGCACCAAGGTACGTGCGACGTCGCGGTTGCCCAATTGAATGCCAACGTTGGTGGCTTCAAAGGCGTCGTTGGAAATGGTCCAGGTGATGCCGGCCTTTTTGAAGATCTTCGACATCGCCCCCAAAACGTCTGGGAACTCGGCGATTTCTTGGGCCGACAAGATGACCATGTAATCGACGCCGGGCTTGTCGAATTCGATCTCGATGCCGGTTTCGGCGATGGCGTGTTTGACTTGGGCATGAAGGGCAGGGTGAAGCTCGCCCATCGGGCTGCCGAGATCGTTGTGGCGTTCCGCCGCGCCGATCAATTCCACCGGAGCGTGACCCGCAGCCGACATGCCTTCGCGCATCTTGCGGATCATCATGGTCAGATCGTTACCCACCGGACAGACCAGGGTGCAGCGCCCGCACATGGTGCAGCTGTCATAGACCAGCGGCTCCCACGCTTTGAGGTCGTCGTCGGTGACCGGCTTGGTCAGGCCCAACATGCCGCCGATGCGTCCCAGCAAGGTGAACTCCCGCGACCACACCCGACGCATGAGGTCGAGCTTTTTGATCGGGGTGTATTGCGGGTCTTCGGTGGCGCGGTAAAAGATGCACGCTTCCGCGCACAGGCCGCAGCTCACACAGCTGGTGAAGAAGCTGGCCACCGGGGCGTCGATTTGTTCGCGCAGCGCATTGAGGCCGCGTTCTAGAGTGGCGCTCATGATTCAGCTCCTTTGCGGCCTTGGATGGAACCGTTGTAGTAGCGTGCCATAACGAACGTCACGGCATGCATCAGCTTGGTGAACGGGAATGCGACCATCAGCGCCTCGACGGTGAGGATATGCACCGCCAGCATCATTTGCGGATCGCCAAACAGCTTGTTTACCGCCACATAGCCTGTGATCAGTGGCAAGCCACTGAGGATCAATACCAGGTAATCGTCGAATGTCGTCAGCGCTTTGCGCACCGGATCGGTCATGCGCGAATAGATCAGTGCAATCAGCGCCAGCACCGCCAATGCGGTGGCGCTTTCGATGATCACCCGGCCCGCATTGGGCCACGAAATGCCGAACGCGTCTTCGAAGATCGCGATGTGCGGGGCGAAGAACAAAAACGCGACGAAAAAGCCCATGTGGAAGATGTAGCCGCCGACATAGGTGATCGGCGCAAACTTCACCAAACCCGGACGCGGGAATGAGCGCGAGAAGATGGTCTTGATGCCTTGGGCGACCGGGCTGCCCTTTGCGGGCGCCATGTCTTTTTTACGGCCCAAGATGATGATCTCAACCACGCGCAGGATGATACCGCCGAGGAAAATGACGAGCGCGATATCGAAACCGGGGCCGCGCGCCCACATCAATAGGTCAAATGCTGGATTGTTCATGATCATTTCTCCAGATCGTGGGCGTCCACGGTTTCATGCGCTTTCGCGGCTTTGGCTTTACCGGCTTTGGACAGCAACGCGCTGGCCACACCGACGGCGGCACCACCGGCGACGGCGGCCAAGCCCAGCTTGCGGTAATCGCCAGCCGGCACCGACAGCGGTTTGTAGAAGCCGCCGTTATCCCAGAAGTCCGGTTCCGTACAGCCGAGGCACGGATGGCCCGCTTCGATGGGGAAGCTGACGCCGTTGTTCCATTTGACGGTGGCGCAAGCGCTCTTGGTGGTCGGGCCTTTGCAGCCGAGTTTGTACAAGCACCAACCGCCACGCGCGCCTTCGTCGTCGAAACCTTCGGCGAACATGCCCTTGTCGTAGAACGGGCGGCGGTAGCAGCGATCGTGGATGCTTTCGCCGTAAAACGCTTTGGGGCGCCCCAGCTCATCGAGTTCGGGAATGCCGAAGGTCAAGAAGTGCGCCAAGACGCCGGTCATCACCACCGGAATGGGCGGGCAGCCGGGCACGTTGATGATCGGTTTGTCCTTGATGATTTCCGACACCGCCACAGCCCCGGTGGGGTTGGGGTTGGCATGCGGAATGCCGCCGTACGCCGCACAGGTTCCGACGGACACGATGGCCGCCGCGCCTGCTGCGGTCTCTTTCAGCATATCTAGGTTGGAAATGCCCGCGATGCAGGAATACCCCGGATTGTCGAGCGGGATGGAGCCATCAACGATCAGCACGTAATTACCGTAATTTTCTTTCATCGCCTGTTCGCGGGCCGCTTCGGCCGCATGGCCGGACGCCGCTTGCAGGGTGTGGTGATAGTCCAGCGAGACCGCGTTGAAGATCAGGTCTTCGATGGTCGGCGCGTGCGAACGGGTGATCGATTCGGTGCACCCGGTGCATTCTTGAAACGACAGCCAAATGACCGACGGTCGCTTGGCGGTTTCCAACGCATGGGCGACGCGCGGGACCATGGCCGGTGAAAGCGCCATCAGCGAGGTCAGCGACGCACAGTACTTCATAAAAGTACGACGGCTGACGCCATGCGTTTTCATCAGCTCCGGTAACATTGGCTTGTTTGTCATGTTATCGTTCGCCATTTCACGGTTCCCCTCTTGAATTACCGATTGTCGTCGAGCGTGCCGAGGCGTTCCGCCAGGGTCTCAAGACCCCGTTCGGCGTCTTCACGCTGTGTTTTGAGAATGTCGGGCATAAAGGTGACTTCGATGAAGCGAGATTGCTGTTGGCCAGCTTCATCCAAATGATCGACGCGCCACACGCCGGGAATTGATGACTCGCGCACGTGGCTTTCGCCCTGCAGCGACAAAATAGCATGCACTTCACCTGTGCCGAGGATGTCTTCAAGGATGCGATCATCGCCGGGTGCAAAAGGTATAGCGCCCAAATCGATGATGTTTTCGGTGCCGTCATTGATCAGTTGAGTGAGGGCATGCTTGATTTCATGAAGTAGCGGAGAGGCGTTCCCCGTCGCCACAAAGGACATAACCTCGTCCATAGCACCGTCTGACGACGCGCCACTTGAAGGCGAAGTTTTATCGTTTTGAGTGTTGCAATCCATGGGCGATGCCCCCCTAAATCGAAACTCTTTATTCCCCTAATCAACGAGTGTAGTCCAAAGCAAATTGGCTGGCAATTTATTCACAAAAATATAACGTAATTAGTTTAGTAAGGTCTAAATTAGATTATAGAAATATGCTAATTTTGTTAGGATATCAGGAGGGTAGGGTGCGCAGAAGAGGCATTGTGCGGGTGCTAACTGGCGGTTTTCCACGATTCGACAAGCTCGCGAATGATTTGCGCCGCCTTGGGCACGGCGGCCTTGACGTCGGGGGTTAAATGCTCGCCCACAGTGAGTATTGCGGGCTGGATTCCCACCAGCGCGCGGCGATCCGGCACGGCTTCGCGCAGACGTAAGCCGTCGAGGATGTCATCAAGCCCGATGTCGTGCGGGCTGCGTCCACGGTTGCGCAGGAAATGATCCATATCCGCGCCTTCGAAGACCTTCAGGGCACCCGGTTCTTGGTCGAGTAGCGCCGCGTCTACGACGATCATGGCATCGGCGTCTTCCATGTCGATGAGCAACGTCAGCCCCATGGTGCCGCCGTCCAAGAGCTTGAGGTTTGCGGGATTGTTCTGTGGGGTCTCACGAAGGTGCTCCACCACATGAACGCCCACGCCTTCGTCCGTCAGCAAAATATTGCCGAGCCCGAGGATCAGAATCGTCTCTTCACTTGTCACCATGAAAAGGAGCATACATAGTTCTCTCCCGAGAACAAATCAAAAGGGGGTGACGGTTATGTGTTTGACCGTACCCATGAAAATTGAAGACATTGATGGCGGACGGGCGCGCTGCACCGCCTTGGGTGAAGAGCGCTGGGCCGATCTGACGCTGATGGCTGACGCCCCGCCGAAAGTGGGCGATTATATCATCGTTCACATGAAATTCGCCCAACGCGTGGTGTCGGAAGATGAGGCGCTGCAGTCTTACGAACTGTTTGGCGAAATTCTCGACGCGCTTGATCAGGCTGGCTAGATCAAATGTCCAGCACGCATCAAGGCCAAAAGCTTGGCCCCAGGCACATCATCGGCATTGTCGGGTGGAGCGGTAGCGGTAAGACCACATTGTTTTCCGACCTGATACCGATTCTGACGGGCCGGGGGTGTACGGTTTCGACCATGAAGCACACGCACCACGATTTCGACATGGATCAACCCGGCAAGGACAGCTATCGTCACCGCGAAGCGGGCGCGCAAGAAGTACTGCTGACGTCGCAAAACCGTTGGGCGCTGCTACACGAACTGCGTGATGCGCCGGAATACGAAATCGATGCATTGATTGCCAAGATGGCCCCGGTGGACATCTTGCTGATCGAAGGATTCAAGGCTCACAAATTTCCTAAAATCGAAGTCAATCGCCCGTCGCGGGGCAAAAAGCTGCTGTGTCAAACGGATGACAGTGTGGTGGCGTTGGCGACGGATGAAAAGGTCGAAGGGGTGAGCGTGCCGCAGCTCGACCTTAACGACGTTAAGGCGGTGGCGGATTTCGTTGTCAGCTATTTAAAGATCGAAACCTAACGGCCCGCACCTCAGGACGCGGTGCGCGTTTTTCGCCTTTCTGACGCTATGAGCTTAATCGTTGGCTCAGTGTTGAACGCCTTCGTTCAGGCGGCCCTGGATCTCTTGCATCACGCCGTCCCATGAATTGTCGCGGCAGACGCGCAGGGCATCTTCTACACCCAAACGAAGGACCAAGGTGTCCGCAAGGTGGGCGATTTCGCTGCCCTGATCCTCGTGAACCTTCAGGTAGTACCTCATAACGGCCTCCTACGGTCCTTCAGTCATTCTTGACTGAGCCTCAAGTGTGTCACGCAAAACCTTTCCATGACCTTAATGCTGCGTTGAAAAAGCCGTTTGATATCAACAGGCGAATCGGAGTTTGCAAATTGTTTACGTCTTCGCTCTCATGATGACAAAGCGCTGAGATGGTAAAAGGAGCAGCTCCATGGCCTTGAACGCCAACAGTGACGATTTCTGGGAACGTGTCGAACACGACATGCGGGTCACCCAACCGAGCAGTTATTATCTACATGCCTTGATGATGCGGGCGGGCATCATAGCGGTTCTGTTCACCGCCGTTTATTTGGTTCTGGGGCATATGCTCGAACCCGCTCGCGGCTATTTCCTGTCGCATATCGAACTGAAAATTCACCCGATTTATTGGGCGATTGCCGGGGTGCTGTTCATCTTGGGCGGCGCATATCTGCGCTTTCGCGCCATGGGCCCCATCATCGAAAAGCTCAAACACCACACCTAAACAGTATATAAAACATAATGACGGTGTGTATTAAAAATAAAGAACATAAAAAATTGATTCAATAGTTGACTTGAACATTATTCGTGTGTTTTAAATGCGTCGTCGGGTTGGTTCGGCCCAGGACGCCACGTTGAGTGGTGTGTAAATTGAACCCGCGGTGATTTGAGGGGGCAGCTTGCGACCGCGTGAACAAATCGAGGCTAAAGCGCCGCGGAACGTGGTTTCGCGGGTCCATTTTGACCAGAGGCGGGCACACCGATGAACACGATCCCACACTTAAATTTCCGAATGTCGAATTCAGCCATAAACACGCTGTGTATGTGAGCGGCGGCCTTTAGGCCTACGCGCACTTGATCTCAGCTTAAGACGATTTTTGCCGGACTGCTTATGGCGGACCGACGGGGGGACACGTGTGTCCTTCACTCAAAGGGATGAATTGATGACCGACCAACACACCAGCAACGATCTTGTCGATTTTGATACACAAAGCTTAGCTTCAACGCACGATATCAGCGCCTTTCGCGACGGTATCGCGCATTACATCAACGGCGATTGGACCGAAGACCGGTGGAAGACCTTCCGCTTGCGCTTTGGCATTTACGAACAGCGCCAGCCGGGCGAACACATGATGCGCATCAAGCAGCCGGGCGGACGCGTCAGCCTGGATCAGGCGCGGACCATCGCACGGGCCAACGCGGCGTTTGGCGGCGGCGACATCCACATCACCACCCGCCAGGGCGTGCAGCTCTATTTCATCGCGCTGAAAAATTTAGCGCCTTTGGTCGAAAGCTTGAACGTTGGCGACGTCAGCACCCGCGAAGCGTCCGGCAACACATTTCGCGCCATCACCGCATGCCCGAAGGCCGGGTTTTGCGGTGCTGAATTGACCGACGCGGCCGACGCGGCGGAGCAACTGAGCCGGTCTTGGCTGCGCCATCCCTTGACCCAGCACATGCCGCGTAAGCTCAAAACCACGGTGTCGGGTTGCGGCAAAGATTGTGGGCTCAGCGCCATCGACGATCTGGGCTTCATCGCCACGGAGCGCGACGGCGAAAAAGGTTTTCGTGTTGTGGCGGGTGGCGGTCTGGGGACACACCCGACGGTGGCGATCAAGGTGTTTGATTTCGTCAACGAAGACGCCTTGCCGATTGTTCAAGAAGCCGTGGCGCGGGTTCATCAGAAACATTCTCTGCGTACTGATAAAAACCGCGCGCGGGTAAAGTTCCTGGTCAAACGCTTTGGCGCGGATGAGTTCGTTCGCTTGGTGCATGAACAGTTCGACGCGATCCGCACTTTAGAGCGTCGCGATTGGGAGGGGTTGGAATGGCGAGGTGGCGGCGATACATCTGGCGCGTTGGTGAAAATCGAAGTGCCGCTCGGCTGGTTGACCTCACAGCAGTTGGAAAAGCTCGCCGATCTGTCTGAGGCGGCAGGCGCGCGCGAATTGCGCCTGGGCCGCGATCAAAACATCGTCGCGGTCGGTCTTAAACAGGACCATGTGGCAAATTTCATCGCGGCGGTGCGCAATTTGGGGCTGGATGCCAGCGGTCGGGTGCATGCCCTGAGCAATTTGGTGTCGTGCCCCGGCACCTATACCTGCGCCATCGGCATCACCGACAGCCACGCCTTGGCGGAAAGCCTTTTGGACGCGGGGCTTGAATTTGATGGTTTGGACGCGTTGCGTTTGCGCATTTCCGGCTGCCACAATTCGTGTGGCCATCACCACATCGCCGACGTCGGTTTGCACGGCATCGCGAAGAAAATCGACGGCAAGCCCGCGCCGCACTACCAGATTCACCTGGGTGGGGAGGCAGATCGCCACGGCGTGCTCGGCCCAATCATTCCGGCGCGCCGAGCGAAAAAAGCCCTGCGTTTGGTGTTGCAAGCGATCAAGGATGGCAAACGGGCGGACGAAAGCGTGCGTGGGTGGGCCGAACGGCTGGGCAAGGACGCGATCAAAGCCATCATCGCCCCGGCGCTGAGTATTGAAGAGGGGCAAGCGGCTGTGCTGCGCCTCGACATTGCCGACGATACGATATTCGTGCCGCCCGCAACGTCCACCGGCGAATGCGCAGCGGGCGCGATGGTGGCGGAGCATCTATCCGATTTGGCCCGCGTGGCCCGCCAAGATGCGCTGCGCACCGAACGGGCGAACCTCAGCGATCAAGCCGGGGAGCATCTTGAGCAGGCCTTGCGGTTGCCCGCTGAGCGTCTGCTGACCATCGCGGGGGGAGACCCGAGCCAATCCGCAGTGGAACTGTTTGACGCCATCCGCCAGCAATGGCCGCTGAACGAAACGCTGCAAAGCGCGCTGTCGGACGCCATCGGCGTTGTCGAGCAACGCGCTACGCCAAGCGACGCCTGGTTGCCCTTGCAAGCTTGGCAACAGGCAGCGGACGTAGAGGTAGAGCGCATTCTGTCTGCGGTGCCGGGGTTTTTGCAGGGGGCAGCACAATGAGCGCCTCTTTCAAAAAGCAGTGTGTCACGGATTGGCTGAAGCGTGGTCTGGACGGTTTGGCGTTGGTGCGTGCGGTGTTGGCTCCTGACACCGGACTGAAGGTGGCTGTGTCTTCTTCATTTGGGGCGGAGTCCGCCGTGTTGCTGGATTTGATCGCCCAAGTCGATGTCACCACCCCGGTGCTCACTGTTGATACCGGCCAGTTGTTCGAGGAAACCGTGGCGTATCGCGAACGGTTGGTGGATCACTTCGGCCTCACGGATGTGCGGGTGCTGAAAGCGCCTGAGGTGTTGGTCGAAGCCACCGACCCAGACGGCCTGTTGCATCAAAGCGAGCCCGACATGTGCTGCCAAGTGCGCAAGGTTATGCCGCACGCGGAGGCGGCGGTCGGTTTCGATGTTCTGATCACCGGACGCAAGCGTTTCCACGGTGGATTGCGGGGCGGACTTCCATCTGTGCACGGTGAGGGCCCCCACATCAAAGTGAACCCTTTGGTCATACACACTGAAGCCGATATTGAAGCGGCGTTCGTTGATCGCGGTTTGCCACGTCATCCTTTGGTCGCAGCGGGCTATCGGTCGATCGGCTGTACCGTGTGTACGCACAAAACGACAAACTGCGACGGCGTGCGCGCCGGGCGTTGGTCAGGCAAAAGTAAAACCGAATGCGGCCTGCATGTGGCCACCACTCAAGTATATGAAGTCAAAACACAGGAGACCGGGCTATGAGCCACGATGAACTGACCAAAACGCGCGCCCGCGAAGCCGAGGCCCGCAACATCTACATTGTCGATCACCGTGTCGACAGCAAAGATCACTGGACCCGCACGGGACACAAGGGCGGCGTGCTGTGGCTGACGGGGCTTTCGGGTTCAGGTAAGAGCACCTTGGCTTTGGGCGTCGAGCAAGCGCTGCATCAACTGGGCTATCAAGGGTATGTATTGGACGGCGACAACGTGCGCGCGGGCCTCAACAACGACCTGGGCTTTTCACCTAAGGACCGCAGCGAAAACATCCGTCGCATCGCCGAGGTCGCAGCTCTGTTCGCCCAGTCGGGCACCTTGGCGATCACGGCATTCATCTCGCCCTATCAACAAGACCGCGATTTGGCGCGTGAAATCATCGGCAACGACTTTCATGAAGTGTTCGTTGATGCATCCTTGGGCGTGTGCGAAGCGCGCGACCCAAAGGGGCTCTACAAGCGTGCGCGGGCCGGAGAAATTCCAGAGTTCACCGGCATCAGCGCACCCTATGAAGCGCCTGCAAAGCCGGAGTTGGTGGTCAACACCTCAAACTTGGCCATCGAGCCTTCTGTGCACCGGGTGCTCGATCACGTGGAAAGCCATTTTGCGCTCAATCAAAGTCGCTTGCGGGTCGCTTAAGTTAACTGAGGTTGTGGTTCTAAGGCGGAGCCGACGATGGTGAGGATATCTTCAACCTGGAACGGTTTGGCGATGTAGGCTTTGAAACCGACGCTTAAGGCGTGCTCAATGTCATTTTGCATGGCGTTGGCCGATACCGCAATGACGGGGGTTTTGTGCAAGCTTGTAGAGGATTGAATGCACTTTAATGCCTCGACGCCGTTCATGCCCGGCAGGTTGATGTCCATCAAAATGAGATCTGGGTGCTCGCGTTCCGCTATTTCCAATCCCAGTTCCGCCGTATGAGTGGAAATCATGCGGACGTTTTCAAGGCGTTCGAAAATCATCTCCATCAATTGCAAGTTGGAAGGATTGTCTTCGATATAAAGCACCATGCGGGGCGGTAAGGTTGGAACGTTGGTCGGCGTGCGCTTCTTTTGTCCATCCTGTTCGAGCGTGATGAGGGACGGTTGCTCACCGGCTAAGGGGAACTCGACCCAAAAGTCGGAGCCTTGACCTTCGCGGCTGACGAAATCGATGGTGCCACCCATCATTTCGGTTAGTGTCTTGGTGATGGTCAGGCCGATGCCGGTGCCTTCGATTTCGCCGTTTTCCGCACCAAGACGATTAAAAGGCATAAACAGTTCGTTTTGCACCGTCGGGGGAATTCCCATGCCGGTGTCGGACACGGTAAAACGCATGTTTCCGTTATCTTGGCGTGTGCATATCAGCGTCACTTCGCCGTCGTCGCGGTTGTATTTTACGGCGTTGCTGAGCAGATTGAGAAGCACTTGGCTAAAGCGATTCTGATCGACCATGATTGCACACTGCATTTCGCACGATACGCAATCGATCGAGCGGTCTTTGAGCACACGGACATTGCGTTTTTTTGCCATGTTTTCAATCAAGACCAAGGCGTCGGCGACGATTTGCTCGGGTAGAACCCTTTCGATGGAAATCGACATTTTTCCCGCCTCGATTTTGGCCAGATCCAAGATGTCGTCGATGAGTCCCAAGAGGTGCGTGCCGCCCTTTGAAATTTGGTACACCATATCCATTTGACGCTCGGTCAATGCGGGCTTGCGGTCCATTTCGAGAAGCTGGCTAAAGCCGAGAATGGCGTTGAGCGGCGTGCGCAATTCATGGCTCATGGAAGACAGAAACTCGGATTTAGCCTTGTTGGCGGTTTCGGCAACGTCCTGGGCTTCGTTTGATTCTTTGAGCCGAGAGCGCATGGTGTTGAAGGCTTCGGCCAGTTTTTGAAACTCTTCTGGCCCCTTAATGGCGCTGGCGCGTTTTAAGTCGTCCGTGTCGTGAATTTGACTGACGGCCATGGTCAGTGCGGACAGTGGATGAGAAAATGTGCGCAGCGTGATGACGATCGCCAGAGTGGTCATCAGCGCCAAAAGAATGCCGCTGATCAACAGGGCAAAATGGATATTGCTCATGGAAGCGAAGGTTTCCGCTTTGCGTTGCCCGACCAGCAGCTCAAAACCTTCTAAACCGGTGACGGGGATCCGGGCGACAAACCAGTCTTTGTGGCGAGCTGTGTTGTTGGCGAAGATCACTTCGCCGCCAATGACAAACTCTGGCGAGGTTGAGGTGATGGCCCGCCTCTTATGCAGTACGGCGTGAGCCTCATTTGAGCGCTCCAAGCGGAACACTTCGAAAAGGGTCGCTTGAGGGAATTCGACCACCATCATGCCTTCGGCCAAACCGTTGTACAGGACCGGGACGACCAGCAACATTTTTGTGCGGTTGACCTCCAGCACGGTTTCGCCGTTCATCACCCGATCAATCCATGGCTGACGGGTGAAATTGTTCAGCACTACGGTGGTGCTGGCCAAGGCGCGACCTTTGTAGTCGGTGAGTGTGATGTGGGTGTCGCCGCTGACCGGCATGCGCAGCGATGCAAAAAAAGCGGTGAGGTGAGTGCGCGATGAAATATCGATCAAGGCGTTGACGAGGATTTCGTTGGCCGCAATGGTCGTCGCCGCATGCTGAATGATGTCGAGGCGACTGCGTAGCGCTTGACCGCTTTGAAAAGCTAGTCGTTCCAAGTTTGCATCTGCGTCGGCTTCAAGTTGTGAACGGGTCACTTTCTCGATGATCACACCAATGCCAAGCAAAAAAATCAGCGCCAAAGGCAACAGCTTGAACAACAGCTGACGCGCGGTCTTTGAGCCGAGTAAATGCATGGAAGGACTTGTCGTCACCATTGTCTCACCTTTTCTCAGGGATGATTGCCCCGCCTCGTAAAAAGCGCGCCAGAGTAAAATCATCCTGGGTTAAAGCGTCGTGACGACTGCTGGTGAACGGCGGGTCATAGACTTTTACCAAGCCTTCAAAGCGTCCTAAATTTTCCAACGCATGGCGCAGTTTGTCCGGTTCGACCGACCCGGCCTGCGCGACGGCGCGCGCCAGCATATGGGTGAGATCGTAAGCATGCGCAGCGCCGACGGGCGAACGAATATTTTGCGGTTTGGGCCGGTCTTGGGGGAACAACGCGTAGTAGCGGGTGAGAAATGCGTTGGCTCGCTCTGGCCGCGTCGGCTGCAAGAAAGAGTAGGTCTGCAGGAAAGTAAGATCTATGTCCTCGATGTCGTCGCCGAGCATCTCAGCGAACTTTCCGCCAGTGATACCCCAGTGCGAAATGATCGGCAGACGCTGTTGCTCAGTCATGGAAGCGACGGCACTTGCTGCGACGGTGCCTTCGCGGGCGTTGGCGACCAACAAAATGACTTCGGCGCCTTTGCTGCGTAGGGATTCGATTTGTAATCGAAGATCTTTCACGCCCCAGCTGAACCACTGAACGCCGGAAATTTTAAGGCCGATTTCACGAGCGACGTTTTGGAATGTCGTTTCGTTGGAGCGCCCCCAACCGGTTTGCTCCATAAGAAGCCCAATGGTTTTGAAGCCGCGTCTTTGTGCTTCTTGGGCGAGAAAGCGCCCGGCGTATTCGTCGCGCACGGACACGCGAAAGACATTGTTGGGGGCGTGTCCGTTGTCGATAATTTTTGTGCCGGCAGCCCAAGGAACAAGATAGATCAAATTGTTACGGTGTATGGACGGCAATTCGGCCATCGTCACCGGGGTGTGCAGACCGCCCATAACCGCAATGATGTCGTCTTCGGCGCCAAAGGCGTCAATGTTGTCAATGCCGCGCGCAGGGTTGCCGCGATGGTCGCGGACTTTCAACTGCAACGGCTTGCCGAGCACGCCGCCGGTTGCGTTGATCTCATCGATAGCGACGACCATACCGCGGCGGATAGATTCGCCAGACTCAGCCGATGCGGACGACATATCCGCATCAAGCCCGATGGTGAACGCTTCCCCTGCTGAAGCCACCAAAGGCGTGGCTGCAAAAGATGCCAATAACCCACCCCAGAGCACCGCAGAGGCGACAAACTTCAACATGACGACCATTCTCTTCAACGCAGTCCCCCTTAACATTTAAGCGCCATGGATGTTCACGGATTCTGTGCATATCCACTGCTTGCGATATGGCGATGTGACGCTCAATAGTAAAGAACTTTAGCCCTGAGTGAATCTCTTTCTATATCTCGCTCATGGTTTGATGAAGCGGAGCGCGTCAAAAAAGGGCCCCGTCAGTGACGGAGCCCTTAATCTTTAGTCGCTCAATTCGGTCAGATGTTGTTTAGCAAGAATAGTACATCTGGAACTCGACCGGGTGCGGGGTGTGTTCGAAGTTGTACACATCTTCCCATTTTAGCGCGAGATAGCCGTCGATCATGTCGTCGTCCATTACGCCACCCTTTTTGAGGAACTCGCGATCCGCGTCAAGGGATTCCAGCGCTTCGCGCAGGCTGCCGCAAACGGTCGGAACTTCAGCCAACTCTGCCGGCGGCAGGTCGTAGAGGTTCTTGTCCATAGCGTCGCCGGGGTGGATCTTGTTCTGGATGCCGTCGAGGCCCGCCATCATCATCGCGGTGAAGGCCAAGTACGGATTGGCGGTCGGGTCCGGGAAGCGGACTTCGACGCGCTTGCCCTTCGGCGAAGCGACATACGGGATGCGGCAAGATGCGGAACGGTTGCGGGCTGAATAAGCCAACAGAACCGGCGCTTCAAAACCCGGGATCAAACGCTTGTAGGAGTTGGTCGACGGGTTGGTGAAGGCGTTCAGCGCTTTGGCGTGCTTGATGATGCCGCCGATGTAGTAGAGCGCTTCTTCGGACAGATCGGCGTAGCCGTTGCCCGCGAAGTTCGGCTTGCCGTCTTTCCAGATCGACATGTGGGTATGCATGCCCGAACCGTTGTCGCCAGCCACCGGTTTCGGCATGAAGGTCGCCGTTTTGCCGTAAGTGTGCGCGGTCATGTGGGTGCAGTACTTATTGATCTGGATGTCGTCTGCGGCGCGGGTTAGGGTCGAGAAGGTCATGCCGAGCTCATGCTGCGACGGCGCCACTTCGTGGTGGTGCTTGTCCATGGACAGGCCCATTTCCTTCATCACGGTGACCATTTCGGCGCGCAGATCGTGGGCGCTGTCAACGGGGGGAACTGGGAAGTAGCCACCCTTGACGCCGGGACGGTGACCGAGGTTGCTTTCTTCCATGATCTTGCCAGTGACGTAAGGACCTTCGTCGCTGTCGAATTCGTAGGTGCAGCGGTTCATAGACACGTCGAAACGGACGTCGTCAAAGACGAAAAATTCGAGTTCCGGACCGAAATAGGCAGTGTCGCCAATGCCGGTGGACTTCAAATACTCTTCGGCGCGCTTGGCGACCGAACGCGGATCGCGGTTGTAGCCTTGACCGGTGGACGGCTCGCGCACGTCACAGAACAAAATCAACTGCGGCTGGGCGGAGAACGGATCCATCACGGCGGTGGTCGCGTCGGGGATCAGCGACATGTCGGACTCGTTGATGGCTTTCCAGCCTTCGATGGAGGAGCCGTCGAACATGATGCCGTCTTCGAACGCGTCGGCGTCGACGAATTCGGAGCACATGGTGAGGTGCTGCCATTTACCCTTAGGGTCGGTGAAACGCAAATCGACGAAATCGATGTTTTCGTCTTTCAGGTATTTGATGACGTCATCAGCGGTCTTGCAATCCAAAGACATAATTTAATTCCTCAGTGGATGGTGGTTTTAAGGGGAATCCGGCCGGTTAGGCATCCCTGCGTTATGATTGCGGCCGAAATTCAGTTGGGCCCGTTTAAATGGCTTCCGATCCTGTTTCGCCGGTGCGAACCCGGATCGCCTGTTCTACGGGCAGAATAAAGATTTTGCCATCGCCAATGCGACCGGTATGCGCGGCTTGCTGGATGGCTTCGACCGCGCGTTCTACCAAGCTGTCGTCCAACACCACCTCAAGTTTGACCTTGGGCAGGAAGTCAACGACATACTCGGCGCCGCGGTACAGTTCCGTGTGGCCTTTTTGGCGACCAAACCCCTTGGCTTCAATGACGGTGATGCCTTGCAGGCCCACTTCGTGAAGGGCGTCCTTCACTTCGTCCAGTTTGAAGGGTTTGATGATGGCTTCGATTTTTTTCATCGCGCTTTAACTCTCCGCTTGGCCCCGTCGCCGGTCATGTTGCCGGTTGGGCCGCTGGGTGGGGCTTGATCCGGCCACTGTCTCACGACACACAGAAAATTCCTAGTCTGGCATCACGCCTAATTAGCATGGCTCGTGCCAACTGGCGATGTGAATAAAAAAGATAACTATAACAGTTCTCTAGGTATTGATCTGTGGTTTATTGTCGCATAATGGCAAGTTTTTCCCTGCTTAAAATGTAGGCATATGATGCATTATTGCTCATATTTAAGGGGCGTATTTTAAGGTCGAGGTCATTTGTCTCTAGCGGTCAAATGAGCCTTGCCCATATTGGTCTAAACTTGGCCTTGCGCACAACGGGTTATTCCAGTCTTGTGTATCGTGTGTTACCCAATTTATTAGGTAACACACTGAGGCCATCTTGCCGGGAAAGGCGAGGTGGGGAAAAACACTCGACCTTGGGGGGCCAATGACGAGCAAAGCGAAAATCGCAACTGCAGTGCCAACACGTATGGCTTTGTGGGCTTTGCTTGCGATTCTCACCATCGGGGCAATTTGGGCCTATCAAGATTATCGCAGCCTGACCCGTGAACTCGATCAGTATCAAAACACCCATATCGAAGAGCAAAAGGCTTTTTTGAAGCTGGTTGTTTCGGATATGGTCCGCTACGTGCGTGCTGAGCGCGATACGTTTGAAGCGTCGGCATCGCATGAGCTGGAAAAACGCGTCGGCGAAGCTCTGACCATTGCCGGTAACGTATACCAACGCCCTGATCTTTCAACAGATCGTACTTTGCTGGAGACGGCCGTTCGTGAAACCTTGCGCGCCATTCGTTACGACGATGGGCGTGGGTATTTTTTCATCATTGATTTGGCTGGCGTGTCCCAACTTGCTACAGAGCGGACACACAACGAAGGTCGCAATTTATTGAAATCTCAATCGCCTGAGGTGCGCAGTCTCGCCTCACGCATTTTAGATATTGCCAAAAGCGAACAGGGTGGTGGTTTTGTCAATTACGGTTGGACCAAGCCAGGCTCTGAAGGGGGGGCGCATCGCAAGCTGTCTTATGTGCAGTTGTTTGAGCCGCTCGGCTGGGTGATCGGTACCGGAATTTACGTCGATGACGCCTTGGAAAAAACCAAGGCCGCGGTGTTGGAGCGGGTAGCGACCTCCACCGCCGGCGTTGGAAACTATCTGTTTGCGGGTCAGTGGGATGGAAAGTCCCTGGTCGGTCCGGCCAAAGGCCAAAACATGATCGACGTGATGGATGTGAACGGCGTTAAAATCGTTCAGCAACTGGTTCAAACGGCCAAAAACGGCGGCGGCTATGTGACTTATCATATTCCCAGCTTCACTGGCGGCGCGCCGCGCCCCAAACTCAGCTATGTCGAAGGCGTTGAAGGCTTGGATTGGTACATCGGCGCCGGTGTGATGCTGGACGACACCAAGGTGCAAGTCCGTCAGCGCTTTGATACGTTCAACAAGCGACTGCTCGACAACGTTCTACGCTCTGTGTTGGTGCTGGTGGTGATGATCAGTATCTACTTTGTGCTGGCGCGGCGCATTTCAGCCTCGCTTGAGGCCAACTTTGCAGCTTTTCTGTCCTTTTTTGAGCATGCTGCCGAAAAAAACGTCACCATCGATCCCGATCAGATGGCGTATGCGGAACTCGAAGACATCGCCCGTTCGGCGAACACCATGGTGCGGACGCAAAAAGAGACTGAAAACCTCGCCTTGGACCGCAGTGCGGAACTGGAAATTAAGAACCAGCAGCTCGAACACGAAATACAAGAACGCCGCAAAGCCGAAGCGACCTTGTCGGATCAACGCTTGCACCTGGAAGAATTGGTTGAGGAACGGACCCAAGATTACATTCGCGCAAAGGAACAAGCCGACGGCGCCAATCAGGCCAAATCTGACTTTTTGGCCAACATGAGTCACGAATTGCGCACCCCGTTGAACGCCATCATTGGCTTTTCGGACTGCATTAAACACGAGATTTTGGGGCCTCTGGGCAACGAAAAATATATTGAATACATCGCCAATATCCACATGTCGGGCGCGCACCTGTTGGAATTGATCAACGATATTCTTGATTTGTCCGCCATCGAAGCGGGCAAAATGGCTTTGCATGAGGAGTTGATCGATCTGGCAGAAGTCGCCGATGCGGCGGCCTTGCAGCTGATCCCGCGGGCAGAGAAAGGCAAGGTAGAGCTGGTGATCGAAGCGCCCAGCGGGCTGGCGCAGTTTTATGGGGATAAGCGCCGAATCATGCAGGCTTTTCTAAATTTGCTTTCCAACGCCGTGAAATTTACCCCACCTGATGGGAAGGTGACGCTGCGGCTCGAGCAAATGGGGCAATGCCTCCACGTCCAAGTCTCAGATACAGGCTGCGGTATGGATGAGGCGGGAATCGTGTCCGCGATGGAACCGTTCGGCCGCACAAATAGCCATATTGCAGGCATGATAGAGGGCACTGGGCTGGGCTTGCCGCTGACCGATGAACTGGTCAAAGCCCATGACGGCGAGATGTCAATCACCAGCCAGCTGGGGGTTGGAACCACCGTCAGCTTACGCTTTGGACCCGAGCGTGTGGGTGAACAAAAAGGGGTGCTTGACGGCGCCATACGATCCGTCTAGATAAGGGCGGCTTTCGGGGTGCGCCCCGGACGTTATGGTGGCTGTAGCTCAGTTGGTTAGAGCGCCGCGTTGTGGTCGCGGAGGTCGCGGGTTCAAATCCCGTCAGCCACCCCATTACCTGTGGTTTGCGGTGCGCCGTACAGGCCCGCTTTATTGACCTACCGGCTTTTGCTGCATCTCATTGCAGTGTCCCCAGAGACCTCCCCCCGGCCGGATCGAGCGTTATGGATGGTGACCTTGTCTAAGGGAGCCGTACGTTTGATCCGTCTGCGAATTTGATTTGTGATGTAAAATCTTGGCTATCGGGCTGTGTCCGGTTGCGCCATACTGATAAACATTAGAGATCGCTCATTTAGGGCGGCGTTAATAAATTGAAATCCAACAGGGAAGGATTCAAGCGTGTCGAAAAAACATCCGATCATTGCCGTGACCGGGTCTTCCGGGGCCGGCACCAGTACAGTTAAAGATGCTTTCGAGCATATGTTCCGCCGCGAAGGCTTGACCCCTGCGGTGATCGAGGGTGATAGCTTTCATCGCTACGATCGCGCCGCGATGAAGGCCAAAGTCGCTGAGACGGAAGCTGCTGGCGATATGAATTTCAGCCACTTCGGCCCCGAAGCCAATGAATTCGGTAAGCTGGCAGAGCTGTTTAAAACCTATGGCGAAACCGGCGGCGGGAAACGTCGTTTGTATCTGCACTCCGACGAAGAAGCCGCGGCTTACGACGGCCTGACGCCTGGCCAGTTCACCCCGTGGCAGGATATCCCCCAGGGCACCGACCTGATGTTTTATGAAGGTCTGCACGGTAGCGTCAAAAACGACGAAGTCGATATGCCCAGCCATGTTGACCTCAAAATCGGCGTCGTTCCGGTGATCAACTTGGAATGGATTCAAAAGATCCACCGCGACACGTCGCAGCGCGGCTATTCGTCCGCAGCGGTGATGGACACCATCATGCGCCGTATGCACGATTATGTGCATTACATCGTGCCGCAGTTCCAATATTCCGACATCAACTTCCAACGCGTGCCCGTGGTCGATACGTCCGATCCAATCATCGCGCGCGATATCCCGACGCCGGACGAAAGCGTCGTGGTGATCCGCTTCCGCAAGCCCGAAAACATCCCCTCTGGCGTTGATTTTCCGTACTTGCTGCAGATGATCCCGCACTCGTTCATGTCGCGTCGTAACACCATCGTGGTGCCGGGCGGCAAAATGGGCTTTGCTATGGAGCTGATTTTGACCCCGATCCTGCGCGAAATGATGGTCGCACGGGGCTAACAGGCGCTCGCACAGTGATGAAAAAGCCGCCGAGGGTGCGATCTCGGCGGCTTTTTTGTGCGCTCTTTCGGAGGAAAGAGTGCAGGGGACTGTGATAGCTTAAGGGGTGGGCAGATCCCAAAAGGCGCGAGACGCTTCGCGTTGGGCCTCAAGGCGCTCAAGGCCAATGTCGCGCAACTGGCGGTCGCTTAAATCCCGTAGGTCGCGGCGTTGCAGATGCACGCTATAGACCAGCATGAGCCATTGTGCAGAAACCTTGGCGGCAGTCGAAAGGCGGCTCAAAACCGGGGCGTGACCCTTGGCGGCGGAGGCGGAGTGGTTGTAAACGTTGCAAATATCGGTGGTCATAATCGCATCTCCCAGTTTTGATCGAGGCTTCAATCGTGTTGCGGTGTTGGGCGTTTGATGAGAATATAATGTGCTTGGGCTTGCTATTAGTAAAACCAATGTTCATAATCAATCCTATTATGAACGCTAATAATGAAACACGCGGACTCACCCGCAATATCGATGTCGCCTTGCTGCGCGCTTATGTCGCGGTGGCCGAAAGCGGTTCCATGACCGTGGCGGCCAAGCGCCTCAACGTGACTCAGGGTGCGGTCAGCCAACAGATCAAGCGCTTAGAAGAGTTGCTGCAAAAGAAACTGTTCGAACGTTCTGGTCAGGGATTGGTCGCGACCCGCGATGGGGAGCGCCTGTTTTTGCACGCGGGGCGCATGATCGCTTTGAACGACGAGGTGTTTTCGCTGATCACCGCGCCCGAATTCAGCGGTGTGGTGCGCTTGGGCATTCCTTACGACATCGTGTCGCCATTCGCAGCGCCGATTTTGAAAAGCTTCAGCCAAGCCTATCCCAAAGTCAGCGTGGAGTTGGAGTTAGGGGGCTCACACGACCTCAAAAAGGCGTTGGGCAAGGGTGAGCTCGATCTTATTCTCACCACTGAAAATCATACGCCCAAGGGGGCGGAGGCTTTGTTGCGCAACGATCTGGTGTGGATCGGCGCACACAACGGCAATGCCTATACGCAAAACCCCATGCCGGTGGTTCTGTGCAATGAGAATTGTATGTTTCGTCCAGTGATGCTGGGGGCGCTGGAAGCCAAAGACCGCGATTGGCGTTTGACCAGCGCGATGCGTTCGATGGACGCGACTTTTGCCATGGTGCAAGCTGATCTGGCGGTGACGGCGATTTTGGAATCCACCGTTCCGGGGTTCGTGTCGGTGTTGGGCGAGGGGGATGGTCTGCCGCTCTTGCCGGCGTTTTACATCAATCTGTATACGTCCGTCAGCGGCTTCAATGAAGTCGCCGCCGAACTGGCGCAGCACATCCGCGATCACTTCAGCGACTGGCGCAGGCCGCAAAACCTGATGGCCAGTTAAGTCCTTAAAAACAATTAGTTGCTAGCGCGACTTAAACAATTTCCATAGGTATGAGACGGCCCAAATCGGCACCACCAGCATCGCCCCCATGAGTATATAGGGACCAATGTTTTGGCCGAATTCCCACAGCCAGTTGAAAATCGCTTTGCCCGTTTCGCCTGCCCACGCGTAAACGCCTTCGGGTGAAGCATTGAACAGCGCCAATAACAGGCCGATGACCAAGCACCAGACCAGTAATTTGACGACGGGAATGCGCGGCGCATTGCGCGGGGAAACAGCCATGGTTCAAACCCAGTGCTTATAATAAGTGCTTGTTAAGTGCTTCTAATGCGAGGTGCTCAGTCGAACGTCAACCGCCCAGCGCTTTTTCAATTTTTTTGTCGGTTTTGTATTGGCTCAACGCATACACGGACCAAATTGCGGCTGGAATCCAGCCAACCAGGGAAATTTGCAAGATCAGACAAATGATCCCAGCAAATGGACGTCCGATGGTGAAAAACTGAAGCCAGGGCAGAAGGATGGCGAGAAGTAAACGCATGATGAAAGGTCCTCATAAAGACACGTGTGCCAATTAAAATGCAGGTGTCACAGATCAATTTCACACAAGATTCCGTGAAATGCCTTCTGATTGCAAGTCATTTGAGCAAGAATATGCCTATTTATCATTTGATAACAACCTATAGGAGCGGTTGTCTGGAGATGCTAAGGGGCTGCGTTTAAACGGTTGGTGCGCCGCAATATAAGAAACGCTTAATAAAACTGTAGTAATATAGATACTCCATTAAGATTAGAGATGTAAAATGTAAATTGTGCTATTAAATGTTGTAGAAGCCATTGATATACTGTGCTTTTTTTGCTTTCACACACATAATTTAGTGTGTTATTTAAACTATCGAAACGTAACGAGTGGGAGGACGCATTGTGCGCAAATCAATGACTCAAGTTCTCGCAGCAAGTGCGCTGTTTGGCCTGATGGGGCTATCCAGTGCGCAAGCGAGCGAGGCGGATGCCAGCATGCTGGCGAATACCTGTAACGGTTGTCACGGCCCCAATGGCGTAAGCCAAGGCCCCGCGGCGCCGACGATCGCCGGTATGAATAAATTTTACCTGACCGAATCCATGAAGGCCTATCGTGACGGTAAAAACCGTCCATCGACCATCATGTCTCGCATTTCCAAAGGCTATACCGACGCTGAGATCGAAAAAATCGCCGGGCATTTCTCGGCTATGCCGTTTGGTCGTGTCGCGATGCAGACTACAGATGCGGCTGCGGCGGCTAAGGGCAAGGCTTTGATCAAAGACTTGTGCGAAAGCTGTCATGAAAAAGACGGTTATGCGGCTGAAGACTATCCGGTTCTCGCTGGTCAAATGCTGCCGTATCTGCGCAACAACTTGATGGATTTCGAATCCGGTATGCGCAGCATCGACGCCAATCCGAACATGTCGGACAAGGAAAAGCGTAAGAAAAAACGCACCCTCGCCGAACTTAAAGACAAGCATGGTGTTGAAGGCGTCGAAGCCGTTCTTCAATTCTATGCCAGCCGTAAGTAAGGGGGGAATGGAAAATGAGTAACATGAATCGTCGTAATTTTCTCAAAACGACTGGCGGCGCCGCAGCAGCGGCTGGCGTCACTCTCGCAGCGCCGAGTTTGGCCAACGCCAGCTCTCATGGCGGCAAGCATGGTAAAGTGGTCATTGTCGGCGGCGGTGTTGCCGGTGCGACCACCGCGCGTTATCTGAAGCTCGGCAATTCGGAAATCGATGTCACCGTGATCGAGCCCAAGGCCAGCTATCACACCTGCTTTATGTCGAACGAAGTGCTCGGCGGCGATCGCCCGTTGAGCGGCATCGAACAGACCTTCGACGGTCTGGTCGCTATGGGCATCAAAGTGGTCAAGGATTCCGTCACCGGCATCGACGCGGCCAAGAAAACCGTGATGACCGCAGGCGGCTCCAAGTTCGGCTACGACCATTGCGTGGTTGCGCCGGGTATCGACTTCAAGGTTGATGCGTTCGCCAGCGTTGGTGAGTTCGACAAAATCACCCACGCCTGGAAAGCCGGTCCGCAGACCGCGATCCTGCGCAAGCAGTTGGAAGCGATGCCCGATGGCGGCACTGTTTGCATCGTTCCGCCGACCAACCCGTTCCGCTGTCCTCCGGGACCGTACGAGCGCACCAGCTTGATCGCGGAATACCTGATGCACCACAAGCCGAAGTCCAAGGTCGTTGTCATTGACCGCAAGGACAAGTTCTCCAAAATGGGTCTGTTTACCCAAGCTTGGAAGAATCTTTACGGCTATGGCACCGATAACTCCATGATCGAGTGGCGTTCCGCCGCTTCGACGGGTGGTATCGAATCCATCAGCGCTGCGGACATGACCGTTGAAACTCTGTCCGGCGGCAAAGAAAAGTTCGATGTCATCAACTACATCCCGCCACAAAAAGCGGGCGTGGTTGCATCTGCTGCCGGCCTGACCAACGACAAGGGCTGGTGCGACGTTTCCAAAACGACGTTTGAATCCAAAGTGCACAAGGGTATCCACGTGCTCGGCGACGCCTCCGTGGCGACCAAAATGCCGAAATCGGGCTACTCCGCCAACTCGCAGGGTAAAGTCTGCGCTGCGGCGATTGTGAACATCTTGGCGGGCAAGCCGGTTGGCACCCCGTCTTACGTCAACACCTGCTACTCCATCGCAGGCAAGGATTACGGTTTCTCCGTTGCAGCGGTTTATCGCTACAACGAAGCCGACGATATCATTGCCGGTGTGAAGGGTGCGGGCGGTTTGACACCCATGGACGCCACCGCAGAAATGCGCCGTCGTGAGGTTGAATTCGCCTACAGCTGGTACAACAACATCTGCAAAGACACCTGGGGGTAATCCGGGGGGCTAACGCCTTAATGTGTCTTTGATACGACTTGCGAAGGTCCCCGTTCCCACTTGGGGGCGGGGACCTTTGTTCGTTTAATGGGTAAAAAATACCGTAAAAATTGCGGTGCGGTCCGGGGAGCGCGAAGACGTGAAGGCAATCTTGAACTGGTTGAAAAGGCCCATCATGTTATGGGCCGGTGTGCTCGTTGGGGTCGTGGGAACCGCAATTTTTTTGGTCGTCTTTACCAAAGGCGTGGCGATGACCAACACCACGGAGTTCTGCGTTTCATGCCATTCCATGACGCATCCGTATGAAGAATACAAAAAGAGCTTCCACTTTAAAAACACCGTCGGCATCCAGGCCGGCTGCCCCGATTGTCACGTGCCCAACGACTATCCCGATAAGCTGATTGCCAAGGTCCTGGCTTACAAAGACGTTCTGCACGAAATTCTGGGCACCATCGACAGCAAAGAACAATTTGAGGAACATCGCTTAGACATGGCCAAGCGGGTGTGGGCCAAGATGGAAGCACGCGGTTCACAAGAATGCCGCAACTGTCACGATTTCGACGACATGCTATTCGACGAGCAAGGCCGCCGCGCGCGGCGTAAGCACCAGGAAGCGCAAAAGGATGGCGGTCATTGCATCCAATGCCATAAGGGCGTGGTGCATGAATTGCCCAAGGGCGCGGATTTCTAAAATATCCGCATTCCTCACCTGATTTGACACCCTCACGTTTTTGATAAGAGGCGACACCATGCGCAAGGCCCTGCTGAAGACCCATTTGTTTCCCCGTTTGCTGGCTGTATTGGCGTTGAGCGCAGTGTACGCGCAGCCTTCGCTGGCCGCCGACAAGCCCACCGAAAAACCTGGGGTTTCGCAAGCCGATCAGGAGCTGGTGGCCTCCGTCGCGGCGGGCGGGCGCATGTATGACAATTGGATCCGTGAACTGGCGCTGAAAAAACCCAAGCAAGCCCATCCGCTTTACCCGACTGAAGGCCAATTCGTCAAAACGCCGTGGCAGACATGGCGGTGCGTGAGCTGTCACGGTTGGGATTATCTTGGCGATCAGGGCGCGTTCAGCACCGGCGACAATTACACTGGAATCACCGGTGTGTCTGGCATGATCGGTAAAACGGCTGAGGACGTCGCCGCTATCTTGCGTGATGAAAAGCACGGGTTTGACGATATCTTCGACGATGTGGCGATGCGCGATATCTCCAACTTCATCGTTAAGGGGCTGGTGCCGATGGATCGGGTGATCGACCGGGCGTCGGGCCGTGCGATGACCGACCCGGTCAGCGCGTCGGCGCATTTTTCCACCATTTGCGTCAATTGCCACGGTTTCGATGGCCGTTTGATGGACACCATTCCGCCACTGGGCGACGCGGCGCGCCTTGATCCTTGGCAAGCGTTGCACAAGATGCTCAACGGTCACCCGGGTGACGACATGCCCGCGCTACGCGCGTTCAACGTGCGCAGCACGCTGTCGACCTTAGCGTTTGTGCAGGGACTGCCACCGCGCGACCCACTGTTTTCCATTGCCCGTGGCGGCAAGCTGTATGACGACTGGGCGAGTGAAGTCGATACCAAATATCCCAAAGACGCCCATCCGGCCTTTCCCAAAGACAAAACGGTTGAAACCGGCTCCAACACCTGGCGGTGCGTTGAATGCCATGGTTGGGACTACAAAGGGGCAAACGGCGTGCGCGGCATCCGCAACATGGTCGGCGCGCATCCCGGTGCGATCATTAAGGTGCTGCAAGACGACACCCATGCTTTGGAACACAAGCTGCATTACTCTGACCTCTACGATCTGGCCAGTTTCGTCAGCAAGGGCCAAGTCGATATGAACGAATATATCGACGCGCGGTCTTTGGAAGCACGCGGCAACGCCGACAGCAGCACCCAGTATTATTTAACCTTGTGCGCGACCTGCCATGGCAACGAGGGCAAGGCTATCCGCACCATGCCACCTTTGGGCCGGGTGGCGACGGAACGTCCGTGGCAAGCCTTGCATAAGGTATTGCACGGCCATCCCGGCGACCAAATGCCCGCATGGCAAGCAGCGATGGCGCCTTCAATCATCAAGGATGTGCTGGCCAAGCTGCAAACGCTGCCACAGCGAAAATGACGCAAGGCGGCCTGCTGTGATTGGGGCGTGTGTTTTCGGCGTTTTTACGTCTTATCCTACCCGCCCAGATCAGGCGGTTGCTTTTCGGCCCGATTTAGCTGGGTAGGGTGCTGAAAAGTTAGAAAATGATCTCGAATCGGATCTCAGTTACTCAAAAGTGTGGCTGTAAATTACTTTTTTGAAGTATAAGAAGTCTTTTGTTTCAATAGATTAATTGAATTGCTGCACTGCGGGTAGGTATAGTCCTTTACAATTAGCCCTCAAAACTGATACATCTTGGCGATACCTACCCGTATGGGCGTGCCCTGGGGAGTTTAGGGGGGGCAGAACGGCATGCTTCTTTGGGATCTGAGGAGCGAACCGTGAACGACGTGAATAAAGAAGAGCGTGACCCGATCGAGGTCGTGGTCGCGGATAAATCGCCGCTGATCCTGGCTGGATTGGTGCAGTTATTCGATCAAGATGATCGCTTTAACTTGGTGGCGACGGCGGCTGATGGCGAACGTTTCATCGAAGCGGTCGAACGGCTGAATTTCGATGTCGGCATCATCGGTTGGAACATGCCATATCTCAACGGTCAAGGCGTACTTCAAGCGTTGCAAAAGACTGAAAATCCGCCACGAATCATTGTGTTTACTGGAAATTCAGCGCCGGATATTCCCCGCCAAGTGATGCGCTTCGGTGGTGCGGGATTCTGTTCCAAATGCGACACATCGACGGTGCTTGCGGAAACGGTTTTGGCTGTCTCCGAAGGCCGCATGGTGTTTCCGTTTATGGATTTATCGCGATCCGGTTCGGACCCGTTTTCAGGACTTACGGCGCGCGAACAAGAGCTCTTGGCGTCGCTTGCGCGGGGGCGCACCAACCAACAGATTGCGGGCGATCTCACCATTTCGCTCAACACAGTTAAGTTTCACCTAAAAAATCTCTATGGAAAACTGGATGTGAAGAACCGCGCCCAGGCGGTCGCTTGCTATCTGAACGCCAGTGGAAATGTTTGAGATTTCAATGATATCAGTGGGGTAGAACCGTAATTGGGAGTGCTTGTTTTTTGGCTATCCTTTTGGGTAGGGTGCTGGCCACCCGAAAGAAACGGTGTGACCCCCCACCCGGGTGTTGGATAAACGTCCTTCAAGGGGTTTGATAGCCACCTTCCAGGCTCCCTCATAGGGTGGGAGCTTGGGTGTTACCGGTCTATTTTGGATGAGCGCGTGGGGAGGCGCTGCTCTTCAAAATGCCAAGGGTTCTCAAATCCTGAACGCCAAGTGGGTGAGCGGACGCGAGATACGGCGATGGGGGCGACCCCAAATAATCGCCGCCCTTGGGGGCCGGTGACCGGTAAGCGGACCCTCTCAGGAACGACCTGAGAGTTTGGCCCAGGTGAGGGCGCTGTCCGATTTGTCTGCCGATTTGTCTGTTTGTGCGCGGGAATTTTTACTCAGATCAGGATTGCTCATGTCTCTAGCTGTTTCCGGCTGTGATGATCAGTTGTTCGTCTACGCGCTGTGCCGCGTGACGGAAGCGGCTGCGCGCGCGGCTGCGGGGCTGGTCGGGCGGGGCAATCGCGGTCAATCGACCCAGACCGCGATCGAAGCGATGCGCAGTGAAGTGAACAAGCTGTCGCTGTCGGGCCGTGTGGTCATCGGCGAAGACTGCAACGCTAGCGACGAGACCGGCCTGCCCACGGGGCTTGAATTGAAATGCGGCGAGGACGGTGGCCCACGTTTTGACGTGGTGGTCGATCCCATCGAAGGCACCTCATATCTGGCGCGCGGCATGACCAACGCCATGGCGGTGATGGCTTTGGCCCCCGAAGGTACGCTGTTTGATCCCGGTCCGGCATTTTATATGGAGAAATTCGCCGCACCTGCCAAAGCGCGCGGCAAAATCGATCCGGGTGCGCCGACGGGGGTGAAGCTCGGCCAGTTGTCGCAGATTCTCGACAAGCCGGTCTCTGAGCTGACGGTGTTTGTGCTGGAAAAGCCGCGCCACCGCGAATTGGTCAATCACATTCACAACGCCGGTGCGCGCGTGGCGCTGTATCCGGCGGGTGACGTGGCCGGTGCGTTGATGGCGGCTCTACCCGATTCGGGTATCGATGCCTTGATGGGCACCGGCGGAACGCGTGAAGGCATGTTGTCGGCGGTTGCGATCCGCGCATTGGGTGGTGAATTCACCATGCGCATCGATCCGCAACTGACCACCGAAAAAGCCGCCGTTTCCAAAGCGGGCCTGGACACATCTACATGGATGTCACTCGACGATTTGGTCAAATCAGACAATGTGCATTTTACCGCCACCGGCATCACCACAGGGTTGTTGTTTGACGGGGTCGAGCGCGAAGGGCGTTCGGAACGCACGCAATCTCTGTTGATTTCAGGCCGCGATAAGGACGGTAGGGGCGGACGTCGCCAGCTGCTGACCACGTGGCACGATATCGAACCCCGTCTTGAACATAGTGCTTAACGGATGCGAAAGAGGAACACGCAGAGCATGCCATTTAAACGCATCACACGACCGATTATTTTGGGAATCGTTGGCGACAGCGCATCCGGCAAGAGCACCATTACCGACGGCATAGCCGGGATTCTCGGCTCGGATCGCGTGGTCAGCATCTGCACCGACGATTATCATAAGTTCGATCGCGGCGAGCGCGCCAAGCTGGGCATCACCGCGCTGGCCCCCGAAGCCAACCACATCGACATCTTGGAACAGCACATTCAGTTGCTACGTGAAGGCCAGGCGATTCTCAAGCCCACCTACGATCACGTCAGCGGCACCTTTACGCAGTGCGAATATGTCGAGCCGAAGGAATACATCATCCTTGAAGGCCTAATGGGCTACGCCACCCGCGATATGCGCGATTGCTACGACGTCAAAATTTATCTCGAACCCGACGAAGACCTGCGCATCAAATGGAAAATGCAGCGCGATACCCGGGTGCGCGGCTATTCGCAGGAACGGGTTTCGGAAATCATCGAAAAGCGCGTCGAGGACAGCCTGAATTTCATTCAGCCGCAACGTACCTTCGCCGACATGGTGGTGTCGTTTTATCCGCCTGAAAGCAACCATTTGGAAACCGGCGCACACTTAAACGTGCGTCACACCTTGCGCCCGACCTTGCCGCACCCGGATTTGACGCCGGTACTGGACGCGGCGAAAAAGGGCTTTCGTTTGGAGTTGGCGCGCGACATCGACGGTAAGCCGGTGGATGTGCTCGACATTCATGGCGACCTTTCTGACAAACGCGCCAAGGCGGTCGAGGATCTGTTGTGGAACCTGATCCCCGAAGCCCAACATCTTCGCGAAAACGTCGGCCAATTCCGCGACGCTGAAAATCACACCGCGCTCAGCCATCCGCTGGCGTTATCTGAACTGTTGATCACTTACCACATGGTCAAGGCCGCCCTTGGCCATCACGCAATTTAACGCAATTTAGATCTAACTCGGGAGGAGTGAAATCCAATGACCGCAACTCATCATGAAATGGCCAATGCCATCCGTTTCCTCGCTGTTGACGCAGTGCAGGCGGCAAAATCGGGCCACCCCGGTATGCCCATGGGCATGGCCGATGTCGCCACGGTGCTCTACACCAAGTTCATGAAGTTCGACCCCAAGGCCACCAAATGGGCCGATCGTGACCGCTTCGTGTTGTCAGCGGGCCACGGCTCGATGCTGATGTATTCGTTGCTGTATCTTTCGGGCGTCGATGACATCACCATGGACGATCTGCGCAACTTCCGCCAAATGGGTTCCAAGACCGCCGGTCACCCGGAATACGGTCACGTGGATGGTATCGAAACCACCACCGGCCCGCTCGGCCAAGGCATCACCACCGCGGTGGGCATGGCGCTGGCTGAAAAAATGCAGGCGACGCGTTATGGTGACGCTATTTCCGATCACTACACCTACACCATCGCCGGTGACGGTTGCTTGATGGAAGGTATCTCCCAAGAAGCCATTTCCATGGCCGGTCACCTGAAGCTGAACAAGCTGATCGTGATGTGGGATGACAACGAAATCTGCATCGATGGCAACACCAACCTGACCTTGATCGATGATCAGTGCGCACGCTTTGAAGCGTCCGGCTGGGATACCCAAGCCATCGACGGCCACGACCCGGCGGCGATTGAAGCCGCCATCGAAGCGGCCAAAAAATCCGACAAGCCGTCGATGATCGCGTGCAAAACCACCATCGGTTATGGCGCGCCGACCAAAGCCGGGACCCATGACACCCACGGCGCTCCGCTGGGCGACGAGGAAATCAAGGGCATGCGCGAAGGCCTCGGCTGGCACTCGGCACCGTTTGAAATCCCCGACAACGTGTTGGAAGCTTGGCGCTCTGCCATGGCCAAAAACTCCGTTGCTCGCGAAGCTTGGGAAGGTCGCTTGAACGCGCTCGACGACGCCACTAAGGCTGAATTCGTGCGTACCGATGCAGGCACCTTGCCCGCCGGTTGGGAAGACAAGCTCAACGCTTTCAAGAAAGCCATGGCCGAAGAAGCGCCGAAACTGGCCACCCGTCAGGCTTCGGGCAAAGTTCTTGAAGTGCTCACCGAAGCCGTTCCCGAAATGATCGGCGGTTCCGCCGATTTGACCGGTTCGGTCAACACCAAGACCCCATCGACGCCGTCGGTTCTCAACACCGACTTCTCCGGTCGTTACATCCACTACGGTGTGCGTGAGCACGCCATGTCGGCTGTGATGAACGGTTTGGCGCTGCACGGCGGCTTCATTCCTTACGCCGGTACGTTTGCGATGTTCGCCAACTACATGATGGGCGGTATCCGCTTGTCGGCGTTGATGGAAAAGCGCGTGGTCTACGTTCTGACCCACGATTCCATCGGTCTGGGCGAAGATGGCCCGACGCACCAACCGGTGGAAACGCTGGCAATGTTGCGTTCGATGCCTAACTTTAGCACCATGCGCCCTTGCGACGTTGTTGAAACGGCAGAATGCTGGGCTTTGGCGTTGGCATCTGAAAAGACCCCGACCGGCATGATCTTGACCCGTCAAGGTCTGGCCCCGCAACGCACCACCCACACGGATGAAAACTTGTGTGCCAAGGGTGCGTATGTGTTGGCCGAAGGCGAAGGCGGGGATCGCAAGGTCACGCTGATGGCCACCGGTTCGGAAGTCGAAATTGCCATGGCGGCGCGCGAAACCCTGCAAGGCGAAGGCATCTCCACCGCTGTGGTGTCCATGCCGTGCTGGGAATTGTTCAACGCACAGGACGCCGCGTACCGCGCAAGCGTTCTCGGCGAAGGCACCGTCAAGGTCGGTGTCGAAGCGGCGATGCGCTTCGGTTGGGATCAATACATCGGCCCTGATGGCGGCTTTGTGGGGATGAACGGATTCGGCGCTTCGGCACCGGCACCGGAACTCTACAAGCACTTCGGGATCACCGCAGAAAACGTGGTTGCAGAAGCCAAAGCGCGCCTGTAATCGGTTCATAACGAAACTTTAAATAGGGAGTAGAGATTTATGGCCCTCGTATCATTGCGCCAGCTTCTCGATCATGCTGCGGAAAACGGCTACGGCCTGCCCGCGTTTAACGTCAACAACATGGAACAGGTGAAAGCCATCATGGAAGCTGCCGACGCTGTCGACAGCCCCGTGATCCTTCAAGGTTCCGCCGGTGCCCGCGGGTATGCCGGTGAAACCTTCCTGCGCCACTTGATTTCGGCCGCTATCGAAGCGTATCCGCACATTCCTGTTTGTATGCACCAAGATCACGGCGCATCCCCGGACGTGTGTCAGCGTTCCATCCAGTCGGGCTTTAGCTCGGTGATGATGGACGGTTCGTTGGAATCCGACGGCAAAACCCCGTCGTCCTACGAATACAACGTCGCAACCACCCGTCAGGTGGTCGACATGGCCCACGCGTGCGGCGTTTCCGTCGAAGGCGAATTGGGCTGCCTCGGTTCGTTGGAAACCGGCGAAGCGGGCGAAGAAGACGGCCAAGGCGCGGAAGGCAAGCTGGAAATGGACCAGATGCTGACCGATCCGGATGAAGCCGCTGACTTCGTCAAGAAAACCAACGTCGATGCACTCGCCATCGCCATCGGTACGTCACACGGTGCCTACAAGTTCACCCAAGAGCCGACTGGCAAAGTTTTGCGCATCGACCGGGTGAAAGAAATCCATGCCCGTATCCCGTCGGTACACTTGGTCATGCACGGTTCCAGCTCGGTCCCTCAGGACTGGTTGAAAATCATCAACGACTTCGGCGGCGACATGGCGCAGACCTACGGCGTTCCGACCGAAGAAACCGTTGAAGGCATCAAGTCCGGTGTGCGCAAGGTCAACATCGATACCGATCTGCGTATGGCGTCTACGGGTTCAATCCGTCGTCACCTGCACGACAACCCGTCGAACTTCGATCCGCGCAAGTTCTTGGCTGAAGCCACCAAGGGCATGACCGACATCTGCAAGAACCGCTACGAAGCGTTCGGTTCCGCCGGTCAAGCTGGCAAAATCAAAGTGATGTCTCTCGAAGTCATGTTCGAGAAATACGCAGCTGGCGAATTGGACGCGAAGGTCAACTAAGCCCCCGCTTTCAAGTGCCAAAACGAAAAGGGCGGTTCCTCGGTTGGGGAGCCGCTTTTTTTGTGGATAACTTAAAAGGGTAAGGTGAACCTGTCACACAATCATGGTAGCAGTCGTCTGCATGTAAGAATACATGTGTAAACCAGAAAGGATACAACCATGAAGATGAGTATTGTCAACAGCTCGGGCACCCATGCGGACAAAGACATATATGTCTGTTTTTTGGGCCAGAACAAAAGCGGTGATTACGGTTATCTCGCATTGCCTGAGGATTTGATGGATGATGTTGCGTCGGGAGATGACGCAAAGATGGCCTTCGTCACCGCGACGGCGACAGACCAAAAAAACGCGAATACGGTTCCCTCGTATACGCTTGAGAAACTCAAATCATTGTCGTCAGACCCAACGCTTTCCGATTACGTCAACAGTGGACGCGGCTACCTGTCCATCGGCAGTGCGCTAGATATCGACATCTGGACAACCGGCTACGTCGGCCCCGCCTTTATGATCGACACCAACTACACGCTGTTTGATTTTTTCGAGTTTTTCTTCGATCCCACCGCCAGCACGCCAAACTGCAACGCAGATCTATCGCCACTTGATTGGGTGAGCATCCCCATGAAGCTGGAAATCACCGACACGGCAGGGGCAACCGCCGGGCCTGTGGGCTTCAACGTAACGCGGAGTGCTCTGTTCACGGATTTCAGCGGTGATGCAACGTTCAAGGACTTGATCATCAAGGATACCACAGGCAACCAGGTGCGCATCCTCGCCCCCGGTCATGGCATCACCAACGGCCTGTTCAGTGCGACCTATTTGGACACCTATATCGATACGGTGTGGACGCATTACAGTCAGTCGGGGAACACCTTGGCGCTCAACGCGTCGCCGGTGAACAGTAAGATTTACACCGGTTCGGTGAATGCGAAAGGCGAATTCGAATTTACCGACACGACGGGGACCGTTGCGTCTAAAATCTCCAAACCCACCACCCAGGATGTGTTTTTGTGCAATGGCGCGTTCAACGGCAAGGGCAGCGGTACGGATTTTCAGATCGATGCCAACATCAAAAACCAAGTCGTCTCAGCGCTCAATCGCGGCATTTTGCCATTGGCTGCGGGCGGCGCGCTTTGCGACAGCGCAAACTTCTATGTGACCACGACCGACAACGGGGGCTTGTTCAGCGGGTTCTCGCACAAGCTTCATGAAGAAAGCTACGACGGGCTGTGCTACGGCTTTGCGTATGACGATCAGTGTGATCAAAGCTCCGACGTGGCGGTGAACAACCCGGACACCTTCAAGATCACCATTTTGGCGGACTCTTGATTTAAGCGACGGATACCTACAAATAGAAAAGGCGGCCTTGCGGGGCCGCCTTTTTTTGCTTAGGGCAGGTTTAATGAAGCACGGCGTCTGCACCGCCTTGAACTTCAAGATCAAAGGCTTTCAGCGCCAGTGGGCCGTTGGCTTCGATGGCATCGCTCAGCGCTTTCAGCTTCACCGGCGTTTTGGCTGTCAGCTTGATACGTAGCGCGTCAGGGTCGGTGAGGAAAGCGGTGAGGGTTTTCTGCGCCTTGAGCGCCTGTTCCTCGCCGTGGGTGGCGGTGATGATCATCGCCCCTTGCTGCGCGTAAGCCTGGGCCAGTTGCGCCGGTTCGGCCTTCATTTTTAAAGCCAATCCGGCCAAAAACTTTTTGAGAACCCCTTCGTCGCGATAGCCGAGCGCGACTTGACCCAGCGCAACGTCCTTGAGTGCGGATTCGAGGGCGGCGTTAATCTCTTCGCGACCGCCTTGCATGCCGTCAAGCTTGGTGAGTGTATCCATATCCGGCAGGCTGTTGAGCGCAAAACTCACGTCAACACTGCCGGCTTGCTTGAGGCCTAGGCGAAACGGGCTGACGCGCACGCTGTGATTGGCGGCGTCGTAGTTGTAGGCGAGCTTCATGTTGAGGTTGATCTGATCGATCCCCAGCATCGTCATGAAGGCTTTGCCTTTGGGGTCTTTCAGGTTCGAAGTGTCGATGATCAGGTCTTTCACCTCTGACGTGGCGCGCACCGCGACCAGATCGACGATTTCGGTGTCGGACACGGAAAACTCACCCATGGTCAGGTGAATGGGCGCTTCGCCGGGTTTGGGGTTTTCCATGTCGATGGTGATGTCTTCATAGCGGATCAAACCGTAGTACGTCGGTGAGAGCTGCTTGCCGTGTAACCGCGCCATAGTCATGTCGAGATGAACAGTCTGGGGCTGCTTCGCGTCAAGGTTCTTTGCGCCGCTCATGCTTTTTGATGCCGACTTAAGGGCCATGGCGATATTCAAATCTTGGGCGTCATAGCCATCAAGGGCAAAGGGCACGGGCGTTGAGCCCGACACGCTTTCGGGCGATAAAAACTCTAAACCGTCGATCTGCGCGCTGGCCATGGTACCGTCAAAAGTGGTTATTCTGCGCGTTGAATTCGGTGTTACCGTTTTTTGAACCAGTTGTTTGCCCCGAACGGGACGCTCTATGGTCTGAATGATGGTGCCGTTGAACGCCCCACCTTTGATGTCCAGATGCTCGGCCTTGTTGGCGCCGAAGACGTTGCTCCAAACCCCCGTGACGGTTATGGTTTCAAAAGACTGCTGCATATTGCCCTCAACGCGCATGCCCGGCTGTACGGCTGAAAACTGCTCGTTCAGCGCGCTGAGGTTCGCGTCCAGCTTGACGGCCTTGAGCGTGACCCGGTCATTCATCAGGTCAACATCGATGGTGTCGTAGCTGGCAGAGGATATCAGCGGGTTCGTTCGTACTGCGGTGTCGAATTCATCTCTTATCGTCGTGCGTATTTTGTAGTCCACGGCGAAATACCCGCCGATGCCGACGATGGCCACTCCCAAAATGGCCGCGCCGGCCACGATACTCTTGCTCATAAAATGCCCCGCATGTGCTGTTCAACAATATATCTGCGCACATCATAATGTGCTTCACACCGTCGCGCTACCTTAGGTGGTCATTTTTGTGTGGAGAAATCTTGTGCGTGCTGCTTCTTGGTCGTAAGGCAATGTCGCGTTCGAATTATATTGATTTGCTCGGCTTAGAACCTCAGGTATGAGTGACCACGACGCACCACAGATGCACACGGGCAAGGGAAGCAATAGTGTGAATATCGACACCCTGATGAATGCCATTATTGAATTTTATCTGAGTTTCAGCGTTTTGGCGGCGCTGGCTGGAACCGTGCCGGGTGCGCTGGTTGAGCGCAAAACCTGCGCAACATTGGAGCGCTTTCACTTCGTGCTGTTTTATTTCGGCGGCGCGGCGCTGTTGGGTTATCTCTATTTCGAAATCGCCCGGGCGCTCGAACCGCAGGACCTGTGGAAAGCACAGCTGGCTATGTCGTTTGTCGCGGGGCTCTATTTGGGAAACGTCGCCGCACGACGTTTGCGCAACGCGGCCAAGCACCCGATCTTAGCGTTGCTGATGTGGGTGCCGGGGGTGAACGTTGTGTTTTGGGTCGCGCTGGCCTCAATCCCGACCGCACCAAAGAAGAACCAGCCGTCAGTCAGTAACCCTCCGATGAGTGCCTGAATATTGGTCGCATAATTGCGCCAGCGTTCAAAAAATCGCTATGCATGTGTCTCTCATCTGCGCAGTCAAAATCGTCTTCATCGTTCGCGTGTCGGGATATGAAAACGGCCTCACCGCCAATATCGTGCGGTTACGAGCTTTTGAAAGGCCCAGCATGGTGCGACGGTGCATTGAGCTGCTGCGACAGCAATGTGATCATTGCGTCGGGTTCCGCAGGACGGCCGAGTAAGTAGCCTTGCACGATGTCGCACCCGGCGATGTTGAGGAAGGTGAGTTGTTCTTGCGTTTCCACACCTTCTGCGACCACATTCAGGCTCAGGCGATGGGCCATGGCGACCACCGCATCGACGATGGCGGCGCTGTCGGCGTCTTCGGTGACGTCGCGGATGAAGGATTTGTCGATTTTCAAGGTGTCGATGGGAAAGCGCTTGAGATAGCTGAGCGATGAATACCCAGTTCCAAAATCGTCGATTGCCAACGTCACCCCAAGGGCCTTGATTCTCTGCAAAACGGCCATGGTTTCATCCGAGTGATCAACGAATAGACTTTCGGTGATCTCAAGCTCCAACTGTTCTGGCTCAAGATTGTGGCGCTGCAGGGACTGATGGATACACGGCACAAGGTTGGCGTCGCCGAGTTGGCGGATCGAAAGGTTTACCGCCATGCGCATGTCGGTGTGGCCAAGGTCTCGCCACGCCGCCAATTGGGCGCAGGCTTGCTTGATCACCCACTCGCCGATGGCAATGATAAGGCCACTGTCTTCGGCAACCGGAATGAAGGTGTCGGGCGACAACAGGCCGCGTTGGGGGTGGTTCCAGCGGATCAGCGCCTCCGTCCCGATGGCGCGCAGGGTCACCGGGTTGAACACCGGCTGGTAAAACAACACCAGTTGATCGTTTGCCAAGGCTTGGCGCAGGTCGTGTTCCAGTTCCGCGCGCTCCGTGACTTCGACTTGAATTTGCGGAGTGAAGAAGCGAAATGTACCGCGTCCAAGCGATTTTGCGCGATACAAGGCCGCGTCGGCATTTTTCAACAGCTCTTCCACATCTTCGCCGTCGCCAGGATACGTGGAGATGCCGATGCTGGCGGTGATGTGAGTTTCGCGCCCGTCGAGCGTGAAGGGCTGCGCCAGGATGGTGAGAATTTTGTCCGCCGCAATGCTGGCCGAGGATTCTTTGCTGACACCGGGCAAGATGACCGTGAACTCATCACCGCCAAGGCGCGCCACAGTGTCTTCTTCGCGCACCGCATTGAGCAGTCGGCGGGTCGCTTGCTGCAAAAGCCGGTCGCCGGCGGAATGCCCCAGGGTGTCGTTGATGACCTTAAAGTTATCCAGATCGATGTACAAAAGCGCGGCCATGGTCTGTTCGCGTCGCGCGATGTTGACCGCTTGGGTGAGCCGGTCCGCGAATAAGGAGCGGTTGGGCAATTCCGTCAAGGCGTCATAGTTTGACTGGAACGCGATCACAGCTTCGTTTTGCTTGCGCCGGGTGATGTCGTGGATGACCGTCAAAATTGCCGGATCACCGTCCACATTGACGATCTCACCGCTGAGAAGGGCCTCCAAGGTTTCGCCTGTTTTGGTGCGCAAGCGGGCCGCAAAATCGTGCACCCAGCCTTTGGCCCTAATCATGGCGGCAAAGCGTATACGGTCGTCCGGGTTTTCCCAAATGATGACTTCCAAGGGTGTTTTACCGACAACTTCATCGCGCGTGTAGCCCAGCAAGGTTTCCCATTGGGCGTTGACGTCCAGGCGGATTTCGTCAGATAGGCGGGTGACGATGGTGGCCATGGGGTTGGCGTGAAAAATGCTGGCAAACAATTGTTCCGACTCACGGACCTTTTTATCGGCGCGCTTGGCGGTTGAAAACAAGGGGCCGATCAGCGCCATTCCGACCAGCATCATCAAAGAAATGCTCAGCGCCACCAATTCCGCATAAAGGTCGCCATTGAAATTGTTGTTTTCAAGAACGTTGAAAAACGTGATTGAGCGACGAAAGCACATCAGCAGCAGCGCGAACGCGATGCACGCCCAAGCAATGCGCCAACCGGTTGTGCGGATCAAAAACAGCGACAAAACCGCTGCACTCATTTGAAAAAAAATGGAGACCAAAATAATGGTGGCGGTGAGGCTCATTAAAAACTGCCCCCTGTTGAAGGCGTACGGCCTCGACATAGAAACTCTACAGTCAGTGGGAGAAAGGATGTATGAGGGCTTTCCGTTCGCATTGTTGCACGCCTTTGTCAGGCCGTTGGAGAAATCTGTTTCCAAACAGATGAATATGGTGCTCTAAACACAATCGACATTTTGCCCTAATGGGCACGGTTTGGAAATATTTATGGTTGATAGCGCACCCAATAATAACTTACAGGGCATTGTACTGATCTTACTTGGCGTGCTGTTGCTGACGGTGATGGATGCGGTGGTCAAGGTTTTGCTGGACGATGGGTTTTCGGTTCTGCAAATTTTGGCGGTGCGCAGTTGGTTCGTGGTGCCGGCGATGGCAGTTTGGGCGTGGCGAGTTTCATCTGGGAGCATTTTGCGCACCAAGCGTCCGGCGTTGCACTTCGTGCGCGTGGTGCTGGGCTTTTTTGCGCCGTTTTTGTTTTTTTCATCGCTCACGACGTTGCCGCTGGCTGACGCCACAGTGATTTTCTTCGGTGCGACCTTCATCATGACCGCGCTGTCGGTGCCGTTATTGAAAGAGTACGTCGGGCCGCACCGCTGGGGAGCCGTGGTGGTGGGCTTTTTGGGCGTGGTGGTGGCCGCGAACCCCAGCGGAGATTTTTTCCAAAGCGGTGCCGTTCTGGCCATGTTGTCGAGCTTGTCCTATGCGTTATTCATGTTGATTACGCGTTGGATGGGGCCTGGAGAAGGGGCGTTTAAGCAGGTTTTGTATTTCCACGCCTGGGTCGGCGTGGTCGCCAGTGCGTTTGTTTATGCCGATTTCAAACCGATGACGGCTGGCGACTTAGGCTTGGTTGTGCTGGTGAGCGTGATCGCGGTGTCGGGGCAACTGTGCTTGACGCGGGGATTTTCCATTGCACCCGTCGGGGTGGTTGCGCCATTCGAATATTCGGCGATGGTATGGGCCAGCTTGATGGGCTATTGGCTGTGGGGGGATATCCCGGGAAACGCCACCATAATCGGCGCGGGCGTCATCGTTGCCAGCGGTCTCTATCTTTTGCACCGCGAAACGCGTTTGAAGCGGCCGCAAGGTGCCCTTGAAGGGGACGCCATCGAAGCGGCTCCGGCACCTATAGCGGTGCCGGTATCTGTGCCGATTACCCGGTCAGAACAAGAATCAGAATAAAGCGCTCAAGCGATAGAAAGGGATTCCGTTGGGGCCATCAGATCATCAAGCAGCCGCCAGCCCTCGTCCCAATCATCGAGGCGAGAATCAGCGTTGATGTGCCCGTGTGCGCCAATATTGACGAATTCAGCCCCCCATGCGGTGGCGAACACCTGGGCGCGCTGTACATCGACATATGAATCGGTCGTGCTGGCGACGACGGTGGCGGGAAATGCCAGCCTTGTCATGGGCATGGGGGCGAAGACCCTGGTTTCTGGCGGCGTATGCAGATCCGAGTCAACATCCGCAGGGGCGACCAAAAGAGCGCCTTGAATAAGAGTGTCGGTGGTGGTGTGCGCAGCCCAATGCGCTACCAGAGCGCAACCGAGGCTGTGGGCCACCACGATTGGCGGCGTTGGACACGCGCGAATGGCGGCGTCCAGACCCGTCAACCAAGCTTGGCAGTCGGGGAGATTCCAATTGTTTTGCTTAACGAAAGAACAGCCTGGGCGGGACTGCTGCCAACGCGATTGCCAATGCTTCGGACCCGAACCGCCAAGCCCCGGCACGAGAAGGGTGGTGGTTTGTGGGGTTACATCCGCTCGTTTGTCATGATTTGGTCCCACGTTATTAGACCCCGCGATTTTGATGCTCCGATTCTTGAGCCCGAAAAAATTGCGCCCCATCATTTTATCTTCACTCCCAAAGCCCATATTCGTGTGCTCAGTTACGAGCTTATGTGTATTCAGGGTCGTCCGAGTATGCTTGTGGTTGTTTAGGCTAATCATGCCTCTCTCATTGTCTAGGCACAACCATTGTGACCTATAGTCCCTAAGGTGACAATCCATGCTTAGGGGGTATAAAATGGGATTATTTGGTATAATTTGTATGGTTATTAGGGCGTGTGGAAGAATGGTTTACTTACGCGGGGCTGGCGGAATTGGGTTGCCGTCAGGGCCAGTCAGAACGTATTTGGGCTTTGCCGGGGCGTACTTTTCGCCAACAGGGCTCTCAGCATGAGGCTGGGAGGCGGGCGGGGCCTCACCTGGTGGCTTCATAGCTGTGGGTCGAGAGCTTGGGTCCTTGTTGAGGATCGGCGCTGCTTCTTCAAGCAAGAAATCTTTAAAGGCTTGGGCGACGGGCGATAGCCGCTTGCCTTTGCGATGCATCACATACCAGTGGCGCATGATCGGAAAATGCAGAACGTCGGGGACGGAGAGCAAGCCCAGCTGCAGTTCGTTTTGCACCGCATCGCGGCTCATAATTCCCAAACCGAGTCCGGCCTGCACACTGCGTTTGATGGCTTCGTCGGAGCTCACTTCCATACCGGTGGTCATCCGAATGCCGTGCTGGGCGAAAAACATCTCCATGGCTTTGCGGGTGCCGGAACCTTTTTCGCGCACCAAGAAGACTTCGCTTTCAAGCCGTTTAAGCTGAATGGACTTTTCCCGGGTGAACGGATGGTCTGCGGGTGCGATGAGCACCAGCGGGTTTTCCATGAATGCGCCCGATTCGACATCGACGTCTTCAGGCGGGCGGCCCATGACCACCATGTCGACGGTGTTGTTTTCCAGCTGACTGACCAAGCTTTCGCGGTTGGTGACGTCCAGTTTAACGTTCACGCCGGGGTAGCGTTCGTAAAAAATACTCAAAAGCTTTGGCGCAAAATAGTGCGCCGTGGTCGCCACCGAGATGCTCAGGGTACCGCGCTCCAGCCCCGTTAAGCTTTCCAGGCCCGCTCTGAGATCATCGACCTGTTGTAGAATCGAACGTGCATATTGGCGCACATCGTGTCCGGCTTCGGTGAGGTAGATCTTTTTACCCATTTGCTCAAACAGCGCCTGGCCCAACTGGCTTTCCAGTTGCTTGATTTGCATCGAAACGGCGGGTTGTGTGAGATGAAGCTCTTCCGCCGCGCGGGTGAAACTCAAGTGTCGAGAGACAGTGGCGAAGGCTTCGAGCTGTTTCAATGTGACGTGCATGGCATTGATATCCGGCCAAGGTGGACTAGGGGCGACTTTGGAAAATTCCTGATGGCAAGTTCACCACGGTCGCCGTTTTCGACAGTGTTGTTAAAGTATAAGCAAAGCTTATCCTTATTATCAATATAAATGAGTTTGTTTATGAAAGTCGCAAACGTATAGTCACCGCCAATTGGAAGGGACCTGTGGTTGGGGACTTACTCCATTATACATTTTTCGATTATGGCTTCCGGCTCTGACGCGTCGGCAGTCAGTTACAACACCTAAAGGCGCCTAAAGATACGAGGGAGTATTAAAAATGGCATTGTTGGACCAAACAACTCGTTACGCAGATTTGAGCCTCAAGGAACAAGAGCTCATCGATGGCGGCAACCACTTCCTGGTTGCTTATCGCATGAAGCCTGCCACCGGCTACGGTTACCTTGAAGCAGCAGCTCACTTCGCGGCAGAATCCTCTACCGGCACCAACGTTGAAGTTTCCACCACGGATGACTTCACCAAAGGTGTTGACGCGTTGGTGTATTTCATCGACGAAGCCGATGAGCTGATGAAAATCGCATACCCGGTCGACCTGTTTGATCGCAACATGATCGACGGCCGCGCCATGTTGGTGTCTGTTCTGACCCTGATCATTGGTAACAACCAGGGCATGGGCGACATCGCGCACGCGAAAATTGAAGATTTCTACGTCCCGCCGGCCTTCTTGCGTTTGTTCGACGGTCCTTCCAAGGACATTTCCGACCTGTGGCGCATCTTGGGCCGTCCGGTCAAAGATGGCGGTTACATCGCTGGTACCATCATTAAGCCGAAATTGGGTCTGCGTCCGGAACCGTTTGCCGAAGCTGCATATCAGTTCTGGCTGGGTGGTGACTTCATTAAGAATGATGAGCCCCAAGGCAACCAAGTGTTCTGCCCGGCGAATAAAGTCTACCCGCTGGTATATGACGCCATGAAGCGCGCCATGGACGAAACGGGTCAAGCCAAGCTGTTCTCTGCCAACATCACGGCGGATGATCACTATGAAATGCTGCATCGTGCGGACTTTATCCTCGAAACCTTCGGCCCCGATGCCGATAAGGTTGCGTTCCTGGTCGATGGATTTGTCGGCGGCCCAGGCATGGTCACCACCGCACGTCGTCAATACCCCAACCAGTACCTGCACTATCACCGTGCCGGTCATGGCATGATCACGTCGCCGTCCGCGAAACGTGGTTACTCCGCGTTTGTTCTGGCGAAAATGTCTCGTATGCAAGGTGCTTCCGGTATCCACGTGGGCACCATGGGCTATGGCAAAATGGAAGGCGAAGCGTCTGACAAAAACATCGCCTACATGATCGAACGCGACAGCGCAGACGGCCCGCACTTCCACCAGGAATGGCAAGGCATGAAGCCGACCACCCCGATCATCTCGGGCGGCATGAACGCACTGCGTCTGCCGGGCTTCTTCGAAAACCTCGGCCACGCCAACCTGATCAACACGTCCGGTGGTGGTTCTTACGGCCACATCGACAGCCCGGCTGCTGGCGCGATCTCGCTGCGTCAAGCTTACGAATGCTGGAAAGCCGGTGCCGATCCGATTGAATTCGCGAAAGAACACAAAGAGTTCGCACGCGCCTTCGAAAGCTTCGAGCACGACGCCGATGCGTTGTTCCCGGGCTGGCGTGAAAAATTGGGCGTGCACAAATAAGCACCTCGGTTTAGCCAAACCAACAATAAAGGCGGCCGGGTGCGGATTAGACTGCTCCCGGCCGTTTTTTTTCTACCCTCTTAATTTTGAAGGATTCCAAAGTCATGTCGACTGATACGCAACAGTACATGGTCAGCGAAGAACCGTTCTATCAATCCGTCGCCAACGAGGTTGAACTGTATGAGGCTGCGTACTCTGAACGCTTGCCCGTTATGGTCAAAGGCCCCACCGGGTGCGGTAAATCGCGGTTTATCGAATACATGGCTTGGAAGCTGAAAAAGCCCCTGATCACAGTGGCTTGTAACGAAGACATGACCGCATCAGATCTGGTTGGCCGTTATTTGCTGGACGCGAATGGCACCCGTTGGCTGGATGGTCCGCTGACCGTCGCCGCGCGCATCGGTGCGATCTGCTATCTGGACGAAGTGGTCGAGGCGCGCCAGGACACCACCGTGGTGATCCACCCGCTGACCGATCACCGTCGCACGCTGCCCTTGGACAAGAAGGGCGAGCTTGTGAAAGCTCATGACGATTTCCAACTGGTGATCAGCTACAACCCCGGCTACCAAAGTCTGATGAAGGACTTGAAACAGTCCACCAAACAACGTTTTTCCGGCCTGCATTTCGATTACGCCGAAGGCAAAGTCGAAGCCGGCATTGTTGCCAAGGAGACCGGGTGTGACGCTGACGTTGCCACAAATTTGGTGAAAATTGGCGAAACCGCCCGAAATCTGAAAGGCCACGGCCTGGACGAAGGCATTTCCACCCGTTTGTTGGTCTACGCGGCCCGTTTGATCAAACGGGGCATCAATCCCAACCAAGCGTGCCGTATGGCTTTGGTTGCCCCGATCACCGATGACGCCGACATTGCGGCGACTTTGAAGCATTCCATCGACGCCGTGTTCGGTTGAGACCACGGTTAAGGAGGAGCCGTCACCATGGCGCTTAGCCAGGACGAACTCAACGAATTGCGCCAAATGCTGTCTTGCGGGTTTGAACAACTCGACACGGCATTCGAAGGCTGCATGCAAGACGCCGTTGCGCGTTTGTCGACCGATGGCGTGAAGCAGCTGTTGGAAGGGGCTTCGCTGATTTGCATGATCGGGCGCGGATATGAGCCGGTTCATGTGTTTTTGGAAGAAATGCCCACCATCGCCCAGCGTTTGGGCGAAGAGGTGATCGAAGAAACCGCACAAAACATCTGGAAACTGTCACGCACCCCCAACGGCAAGGCCATCTTGGCATTTTTGCAAACGTTGGGCGAAGCTGCGCGGCGTTTGGGGTCGAAAGACCTGTTTGATCTTTATATCAAAATTGTGTTCGACATGATGGACGGCACCACCCGGTCCACCCATGGCTTCCACCAAACCATTCCCAGCCCGGGCCTGCCCGATATGTTGGATCACATGCCGTATCTGCTCAGTCAGTTGTCCATGGAAGGGCTAAAAAACTGGATCGATTACGGGGTAAAGCATTACATCACCCACCCCGAACGCCAGAAAGATTATTTCTCCCTTCAATCTGCGGATTCCAAAGCGATCTTGCAGCGCGAACGCCACGGCACCCTATTCGCCGACGTGGATCGCAAAATGAGCATGTACATGAAGGCCTTATGGTCGGAACATGAAGCTCAGTTCGTGCCGTATTCGTTGGGTTACGATGAGTTGCGCAAGCCGTTGCCGTATTTTGACGAATTGGGCTTGCGCGTGCCGGATGTGTACGACGACTACGAACATGCTTCCATCGGTATTCGCGTCAAAGGCACCGACCGCTATCGCGCGCTTTTGGCGCATATGGCCGCGCACCGTCGCTGGACGACGGCGATCTTCGCCGACAATTTCAGCCCGTTTCAACGCGTTGCGGCGGAAATGTTCGAAGATACCCGGGTCGAATACCTGACCATGCAGAAGTATCCGGGGCTGCGTCATATCTATCAGGCGCTGCATCCCAAGCCCATCGAAGACGATTGCGACCCGACCGTGGAATCGTGTATCCGTCACCGCTTGGCGATGTTCTCTTACGCTGTGTTGGATCCAGACCACCCTTATGAAAACCCTGACGTTTTGGAATACGTCGAACGTTTTCACGAGGTGATGAAAGATGGCACCGGAAGCACCTATGATGTGGCGATGCTTGCCATTTCCTATATTGCGCGCACCCGTCGCCAAGAAGATCAAAGCGCCAACATGTACTTTGCCGATACCGAAGTCGACTATCGTGACGACAACCGCCACATGTGGAAATACCACGAGTTGGGCGATGACGAAGAAATGTTCGAAGACGCCAAACGCAACAAGGGCGACGATTCGAAAGACGAAGAAGAAGGCCTGCCGCCGCGTCACTATCCGGAATGGGATTATCTCGCCAAAAACTATCGTCCCAATTGGGTTAGTTTGTACGAAAGCTTGCACCCGAAAGGCCCTGCCAGCGTGGTTGACGGTTTACTGTCCAAACATGCGGCTTTGGCAAAGCGCTTGAAGCAAATCCTCGACATGCTCAAACCGCAAAATTACGTGCGCGTGCGCTATCAGGAAGAAGGCACGGAACTGGATCTCGATGTGGCGCTCCGTTCGCTGATCGATTTCCGCGCCGGGGCACAACCCGACCCACGTATCAATATGAGCCATCGCCATGACGGTCGCGATATTTCTGTGATGTTGCTTCTGGATCTGTCGCAATCGGTCAATGACATCCCCGATGGTTGTTCGCAGACCATTTTGGAGTTGAGCCTTGAGGCGGTGTCGTTGCTTGGTTGGGCGGTTGATACGCTGGATGATGAACTGGCGATTGCGGGCTTTTCCTCCAACACACGCCACGAAGTGCGCTATCAGCACATCAAGGGCTATTCCGAACCCTGGGATGATGAAGTCAAGGGCCGTTTGGGTGCGGTTGAGGCCGGATATTCCACCCGCATGGGCGCAGCCCTTCGTCACGCCGCTAACGCCTTGGCCGCGCGCAAGTCGGACAAAAAACTGCTGCTGGTGCTGACCGACGGTGAACCGTCCGACATCGACGTCGATGACGACCGCCACCTCATCGAAGACGCCCGCAAAGCGGTTCAGGAACTCGACCAGCAGGGCATTTACACCTACTGCATCAACTTGGATAAAAAAGCCGACGAATACATTGGTGATATCTTCGGCAAGCAGTACACGGTGATCGACAATGTCGATAGGTTGCCGGAAAAACTGCCGCAGCTGTTTGTGGCCCTAACCAAATAATGGGCCCTTTAAATGGGCAGCCATAGACTACCCGATGGTGTTGGAAAAGGCCTGTAAGTACTTAAATTCTGCCATTTTCAGCTTTGTTTAATTGACTTCATTAGAAAACTGCCATACAAAAAAACATCGTTCATTCGATGATTAAACCAACCGGGTAGGTACCTGCATTAGAGTTCGACTAAATTGGTTTGAAACGTCGAGCGAATATAAGAGATCGCGGAGGTTCTGGGCGACGAGTAAACCTGGGGAGGTCCGCTCGCACCTATCCCAGAACCACCCGGAAGGCCCCCGTCATTGGCGGGGGCCTTCTCTTACAAGAAGCCCTTTCAATAGGGTTTTGATGACCCTCAGTTCATGATTTACGGAGAAACACCATGACCGATACCGTCAAGATTGCTCCCAGCATTTTGTCAGCGGATTTCGCGCGTTTGGGCGAAGAAGTCAAAGCCGTCGATGAAGCCGGCGCGGATTGGATTCATATCGACGTCATGGACGGTCACTTCGTGCCCAACCTGACCTTCGGCCCGCCGGTAATTTCGTGCATCCGTTCATGGACCAAAAAGTTCTTCGACGTTCACTTGATGATCGACCCGGCGCAACCCTTCCTTGAAGATTACGCCAAAGCGGGCGCCGACCAGATCGTGGTTCACGCCGAGGCCGACAAGCACTTGGATCGTTCCATCCAGGTGATCAAAGGCTTGGGCAAAAAAGCCGGTGTGTCGCTCAATCCGCACACACCCGTGAATGTGCTCGAAAACGTCATCGATCAGCTCGATATGGTGCTGATTATGAGTGTTAACCCGGGGTTTGGCGGTCAAAGCTTCATTCCCGCCGCGCTGAACAAGATCAAACAGGTCAAAGCCATGATCGGTGATCGTCCCATTGACATCCAAGTCGATGGCGGCGTCAATGCCGACACCGCAAAGTCCGTGGTTGATGCAGGTGCGACCTGCTTGGTCGCCGGTTCCGCCGTATTTAAGGGTGACGACTACGTCGCTACCATCAAAGCCATCCGTGACGCCTACAGCGCTTAAAAACGCTCGCGCTCACGATCAAAACAATAAGCCCGCCTTGGTTTTCATAACGAAAATTGGGCGGGTTTTTGTTGTCTTACACCTGGGCAGAGCGCCAGCTTGTAAGAGCAAGCCTAGCGAACTTGCAGCCAACGTCCCGCGTAATGTATGCAGCATGGTCAGCGATATTTGATATTTGTAGTTATTCCTTCAGTGGCGCTACGTTGCATTTTTCACCTTCGCTTGGATAGCCATTTACGTGGGTTAAACTCATCTGTATAAATGCACCCGGGAGAAGTAAAAGTAATGAGGTAATCTTGCCCGCCTTTTGACCAGCCTCTATAGCTTTATTCTGGTATCGATCTGGCACAAATATGGAAATGAAAGCCGCCGTTATATCACCGGTTACACTCTGGCACCTCGGTGAGCCATCCCAATACATAAATGCTTTATTTATATAGTAAATGTTTTCATACAGTTGTTCGTTGCATTGTCCGTCGCTGTCGCCAAAGTAAATCCAACAGACGTCATGGTCTCGACAAGCCTTGTCGATATCGTCATACGGTTCCGTTTGATAATAGGTTGCCACTAAAGCTTCGCGAGACATGGGCTTTGCCGGAGCGGGGGGGTAATTTTCACCACAATAGTAACCGTATTTCCACTCTTTAGGCTCACCGCCTACTTTTGGGATTGCCGGAGAACGGGTGGCTTGAGAGCCGGCATATTCATTCTGTGGCGCAATGGATAGAGGTAGGCGAATGGGGTCGGGCTTGATAGGCACTGAACAGCCCATCACCAAAAAAGCTACTGACACAAGATAAACGTATCTTGAAGTCTTCATTTCCGCACACTCCCATAACGAGATATGGCTTCAAAATTTAATCGCAATAGTTTGATTTGGTGTGAGGGGGAGGGCAATAGTCTCTTTGGCATAACTCTCCTCGACTTTAATTTTGCGCTAAGCGTGCTGTGGTCAAATCAACACCCTTTCCGGTGAGCTATGCCCAGGCCGCAGCTATGCGCTGATGCAATATGTGGTCTCTATCTGGTTGTTTCAGATTTGTTTTTGACGTTACACTGTTATCAAGACAGCACGATGATTGGGGAAGCGCGCTAAAGGTCGCTTACTTCGCTCAGAATGAAGACAGGTGGCTGATATGTCTGATGGTGATCCAGAACTTTCCAAGCCCGGTTCTGTTCGCGCCCGCACCGCGGGCCGGGCGCTGAAGCTGGTAAAACCCATCGCCGGTCTGCGACGCCGCGGAAATTACCTTTATTTCTGGGAAAAACGCTGGTTCTTTATCGCTATGGCGGTCGGTGCCGGGCTGATGTACATGCCCACGCCGGATGGCCTGACGACCGCCGGGATGACCATCTTGGCGATGAGCGTGGTCGCCACCATCTTATTCGTGACCGAGCCTGTGCCGTTGCCCACCGTGGCGCTGTTGATCGTCATCGGCCAAGTGATGCTGATGGGGATCGAGAGCAAAGAGGTCGCCAGATCGTTGATGAGCGACAGCGTGCTGTTCATCATGGGCTCGTTGATGCTGGCGGTAGCGGTGGTCAAACAAAAGCTCGACACCCGCATCGCTTGGATCTTGGTGCGCATGACCGGCACTAAGACTTCTCGCATCGCCTTCGGTATTGCAATGGTGTCGGGTGTTTTAGCGTCGTTCGTGGGTGAGCACACGGTCGCAGCGATGATGCTGCCAGTGGGCATTACGCTCATTCAGCTGACCAGCAACGATCCCAAAAAAGTCCGCAATCTGGCTGCGGTGCTGCTGTTTTCGATCTCGTACGGTTGTTCGGTGGCGGGCATCGGCACGCCGTCCGGCGGCGCGCGCAACGCCATCATGATCGGGTATTGGAAAGAGTTTTTCTATGATCCACTCAATCCCGACACGTTTCAGTACCTGATCGATTACGTGCACTGGATGATGTATGCGTATCCGATTTTCTTGATCCAGGTGCCGTTCGTCACGGTGATCTTGCTGATCACATTTCGCCCTGAATACAAAGACTTATCGCGCGCCGTTGTGAAGCTACGTGCGCAAGTGGAAAAGCAAGGCGCGATGAAGGCCGGCGATTGGGTGGCGATCTTAATCTTCTTCCTGGTGTTGCTGGGGTGGATATTTGGGTCCGCCGAATACGGCATGGGCACCATCGCCATTTTGGGCGCGGCGGCGTTCTTGATCGCGGGGCTGGTGGCGTGGCCGGATGTCAACTCGGGCGTCAACTGGGGCGTGGTGTTGCTGTACGCGGCGGCGATTTCGCTGGGCGTGCAGATGAAAGACACCGGTGCTGCGGCGTGGGTGGCGCAGAACTTCCTTGATATCTTAGCGCCGCTGGGCATGGATGAAGGCATCGGCCTGTGGGCGGCGGTGTCACTGTTGACGACGACCGTAACCAACACCATGTCCAATGGCGCGGCGGTGGCCGTGCTGGGCCCGATTGTGCTGAAACTTGCCGTGGCGGCACAGGAAAGCCCGATCGTGATCGGTTACATCACCGCAGTGTCATCGGCATTTGCATATCTAACGGTGGTCGGCACCCCGGCGTGCACCATCGTCTATGCGTCGGGTTATCTCAAGACCACGGACTTTTTGACCGTGGGATGGAAGATGGTGGTGATGTCCACCATCATCATGTTGGCTGCGGCAGGGCTGTACTGGCCCTTGCTGGGAGGTTAAAGCGTAAACATGGGGCACAGGGGCAAAGCGCATGAATGACGACGTTGAAGACCTCGATATCGACGACATCAACGACACGGACAAGCCGCACCTCGCGCGCTTTCGCATCTTGGTGTGCATTGATGGATCGGATGAGTCCTATCGCGGCCTGCGATATGCGGCCAAAATCGCCAAGGGTGAGGATGTCGACATCGTGCTGTGCTATGTGCGCCCTGCGGACCAGGGGTTAAGCACCGGCGGCCTGCAAATGGACGTGGCGCGCGGCAACATGTTGGAATGGGGGCTGGAACTTCCCGGCATCACCTATCTGAAAAAAGGCCGCGACTTGCTGATGGAGCTTGGCAATCTGCGCGATGACTGGGAAGAAAAAGCTATTCATACCGACATTTCCGGCACCAGCTTGGGTGACAACAAAATCGATTATGTCGCCAAGTCCGGCAAAAAGGTCGTGCTCAAGCTTAAAGTTGCGCGTGACGTGGTCACCGGCATCCTCGACCAGTGGGAACTGGGCCATTACGATCTAATCATCATCGGCGCGTCGGCGCGGTGGAACGGTAAGGGCCTGAAGGGCTTTTTCGATCCCGCCGTGGCTGAAAAAATCGCCATTCACGCACCGTGTTCCGTTTTGGTGGCGCGCGATTTGGAAATCGGCCACGGTCATTTGTTGTGTACTGACGGCTCCGAAGCCGCCATCGATATGATCAAAAAAGAAGCCTACATCGCGAGCCTGTGCGAATGCCCCATCAGCATATTGGCCGTGGCGCCGGATGTTGAAAGTGAAGTCGAGGCCCAAAAGGCCGTCAACAATGCGCGCAAACTGCTCGACGACTTGAACGTCAACGTGGTGGAAACGCTCACCCGTGTCGGCAACGCAGTAGAAGAAATCGTCGAGGCCGGACCAGATTATTCGCTGATCGTGCTCGCCGATGGGGGCAAAAACGGGCTGGAACGCTTTTTCGTCGGTTCTGTAGCGTTGAAGGTGATGCAGAGCGCGCACAATTCGGTGATGGTGGTGCGCTGATATAAAACACTATAGTACAGCATAAGGTCTGGCGTTAAGTCCGGGTTTTTTGTTTGGACATATGTATGCGCTCTTCAGATATCAGTTTTGTTAGAGCCTCGATTGTCAGTGCGATGCCATTGCGTCTCTTGAAGTTAAATCACGTGCTGAGGATACTGAGGCCTGCCGTGGCCATGGGCAACCCGATGCCAAATCCGGAGATTATGTTGTTCGCATCAAGTTGGTCGGCCCCGCCCCATATGATCTCGGTAATCACCGGCGTGAAGAGCATCTAATCCGAGAAATACTCCAAGGATGGCAAATTTGTAATTTCCTGTCGTTGGAGAGGCGCCAAGAAATAGGATAAAACGACGCATCCGTGCGCGAAACGGCACCTGTGCTGTTAGCGCACCAGGTAACCGTGCACGGAAGGCTCGTATACTTTTGCCTTGCTTTCTAACGATGTAAATCGCAATTGCAGCGAAAGAAACTGTGAAAAAACCAATAGACCAAAGCGTTGGGAGAAGCGTTGCACTTACCACTGCGGCTATGCCGAGAACATATACGAACGGCCATTCCCAGCCGAAGCGATGAAGCTTTTTTAGAGAGCTGATGTATTGGTTATATTCATCCTGGGATAGATGGTATGACGGGTAAATTGGCCCTGAAGGGGTAACAATTTTACTGCCATCTTCAGCTGTAAACGTCGAGCCAAGTTCCTGAGAGTGGATATAGCCATTCATCAAGGAATTGCGGTAACTTGGCCCATCCACGTTACACCCCTATTTTTATTGCCATGTTGCTATGATTCTATGATTCTATGGCGGATGAATCGTGATGATAAGTCTTTGGCTATAACTGCCATCAGTAAAGGTGCTTGCCATGCTTTCAACCACTGGTGCTGAACTTTTGGAAGGGTAACAGGGACTAGATCGATAGAGCCTTTAGGCCAGCATGTGTGTTGAGAGCCGAGCGCGATTCTACTTAGAACGCGCAGATCCGCGTTTTGCGCCGCCAAAGCTGTTGCCGCCCGCGCGCATGCCGGGGCCTTTGATTGACTGTGTGCCGGGGTCGAATTGACCGGGACGGTTCGCCTGTTCGTTCCGGGTTGCGTCGATGCCTTGGTTTTTGGGCTTGCGCGACGCTTTGTTCTTGGCGCGTTCGCGGGCTCTCGCTTTGGTCATAATTATTTAGCCTTATGTCAGTTTCGGATCTGTCTTGATTGGCGCGATCATACGCTACTTTCAATATTAAATGGGGAAAGGTTGCCTTCAAGCTGATCCTCTGCCAAAAAGAACACTGCACAGGTTCCAAGTGAGCGAAGCTCGCTGGATGAAAAGGGAACACGGTAGGGATGACCTCGACGGGTCCTGATCCGTGGCTGCCCACGCAACTGTTAGCGGTAGCCGACTTGCTTTAAGCCACTGAAGCCCCAGTTTTTTTAGCTCGCTTTGGGAAGGTGCAAGAAGGCCATGATCCGTGAGCCAGGAGACCTGCCTGTGTGTTCAGAGCTCCTGCGGGACAGGGGCTTAGTACGGTGGGTACGAAAGGATAATCACCCATGCATATCGAACCAGGATTCGTTCAACCTGCGAAAATCCTCATGGCCAATGCCGGCGCGCTGACTGTCGCCGCATGGGCCGCTAAGGAACATCTCATCGCGGATATCGCGCGCGCGCCGTGGACCATCGCCAAGACCGCCGTCGCCGCCGTGGTATTCAGTGTCTTTATGGAAAGCTTCTCCATGCCGATCGGTCCGTCCGAACTGCACTTCGTTGGCGCGATGGCGATGTATCTGACGTTGGGCTTCTTGCCGACGTTGTTGGGCTTTGCTTTGGGCCTGGCGCTTCAAGGCTTGCTGTTCTCGCCTTGGGACATGGTTCACTTGGGCGTCAACTCGTTGTCGCTGATGCTGCCGCTGATCGCGTTGCATTACAGCGTTGGCCGCAAGCTGTTTGACCAATCTGTGGGCACGCGCTTGAGCATGGCCAAGATCGTTAAGCTCGACGCCATCTATTATGCCGGCGTAACCTCGATGGTCGGCTTTTGGCTGTGGATCGGCAATGCCGAAACCGCGTTTGCTGATTGGGCCGCGTTCGCCAGCGCATATTTGATTGTTGTGGCGCTTGAGCCGGTGCTCACCTGGGGTGTCGTCAACGGCCTGAAAAAGGTTCAAGACAACAAAGTGGTGCAGAACTTGTTTGTGGTGCATGAGCTGAACACCACGCGTTAACCAACCTACGTTTCAAAGCAAAACGGCCGACGATGTTTCGTCGGCCGTTTTTCGTGCGCATAGGTCGCGGACAGAAAAAAAGGCCCTCCGAACGTCGGTTCGGAGGGCCTTTTGACTTAATCTGCAAAGCATCAGGTGATGTTGTCGATCTCTTCGTCGGTCATGTTGCCGGGCACCACGGTGATGGGCACGTGCAGCTTACCGGCAGCCTTTTCGATGAAGTAGCTGACCAGCGGGCCGGGGCCGTCGTTGCCGGTGGCACCGCCAAGCACCAAAAGCGAAATGCTTTTGTCTTCGTCGATCAGCGAGATCAGCTCTTCCGCGATGTTGCCTTCGCGCAAGTGAATGATCGGCATCTTGCCGGTGGCGCGCACGACTTTGTCGGAGTTTTCCGAAAGCAAAGCCTCGGCTTCTTCGCGGGCTTCTTCCTGCATCAGATCGCCAATCGCCATCCAGTGCTGAAATTCAGCGGGCTGAATGACATAGACCAGTGCCACGCGGCCACCGACGCGCTTGGCGCGCTGGCACGAAAAACGCAACGCCGGGCCCAATTCCGGGCTTTCATCGACCACGCACAGGAACGTAAATTCTTTTTCCTTAGGTGTAGTTACTTCTGTAGACGTGTTTTGGGTATCGCTCATTTACCTTAGCCCCTCTTTTTGAACACGGCATTTGCGGTCCATCCTGACACTACGGCGATGAGAATGGCAAGCAGACCATAAAGCAACGCGTGTTCGTGGGCGAAATTGTAGATCTCAGCCTCTAACCCCACTTTGTGTACGGTCAATTGGGTGGAGTTGTGCGTCGCGATTCGCCCGTTTGTGATCAAATACGTGTCGATCACGTATTCGCCGACATGAACGTTCGCCGGGAACCACAGGTCGGTGCGAAACAGCTGCTTGCCGACCAAATCGATTTGGCCCGGTTCGCCTGTGTAGAGGTTTTTCGCGACCATATTGCGCACAAGACCGTCCTTGAAGTTCTTCAAGGTGTCTTCAGTTGCGTCATCAGGTGCCGATTTGGCGACCAACCCGAGGTTTTTGGTGCCGATTTTTTGTTGTAGCAACACTTCCATCGCCAGCAAATCGTTGATCGGTTTGGATGACGCCAGGGCGTAAAAGCTCGGCGCGCCTTCGAAGATCACTTCGTCAGTGCTGACCCAAATACCGGCAACGCGTTCCTTGAGGCGGATTGAGGTGTCTTTGGCCGGTCCGCGCACAACGACAATGATATCGCCTTCGTGATCGGTTGCCCCAAACAACAGCAGGTCCGCGCCTTCGAACGACACGTCAAGGCGCACGTCGGGTTTGGAAAGGTCGACCTCAAGCCCCTTGGCTAAAGCGGGGGGCGTCGCAAACAAGATAGCCCCAAGCGACAACAGGGAGATGAAACGTAGGATACCAGACATGATCAATGTCCTCCCGTGGTGCCAAGGGCGTAAAGATCGTCGGGCGTCAGGGTCAGGTCGAGGGCGATTTTGATGCACACGCCCAAAACCATCATCGCCAGCAGGACGCGAAGCTGTTCACCTTTGAGTTTGGCACCAGCGCGGGCCCCGAACTGAGCGCCGATCACGCCGCCGATCAACAGCAACAGCGCCAGCACAACGTCAACAGCGTAGTTGTTGACGGCTTGCAGCACTGTGACGTTGGCGGTCACGAAGATGATCTGGAATAGCGAGGTGCCGACAACCACAGCCGTGGGCATGCCGAGCAGGTAAATCATCGCCGGAACCATGACAAAGCCGCCGCCAACACCCATGATGGCAGACAAAATGCCGACCACGACACCGACAGCCAGTGGTAAAACGGCCGATATATAGAGCTTGGAGCGGCGAAAGCGCATCTTGAACGGCAGGCCATGCAAAATGTTGTGGCCTTTACGTTTGGGCGGGCCAGCTTTCTTCGAGGCGCGCATGGAGTTGAGGCTTTCGATAAACATCAACGAACCGATCACACCAAGGAAAATCACGTACGACAGCTTAATGACCAGATCGATCTGGCCCAAGGTCTTTAAGAACGTGAACAGCCACACACCAAACGTTGAACCAATCACACCGCCGATCAACAACATCACACCCATTCTGATATCGACATTGCCGCGCTTAAAGTGCGCCAACACGCCGGAAATGGACGAGGCGACGATCTGGTTGGCTTCGGTGCCAACTGCAACTGCGGGCGGAATGCCGATAAAAATCAGTAAGGGTGTCATCAAAAAGCCACCGCCGACACCAAACAACCCCGATAGGAAGCCAATACCGCCCCCCATGCCAAGGATGAGGAAGATGTTGACCGAGACTTCAGCGATAGGGAGATAAATTTGCATCTCAGCGCCTCGAACGTGTTTGGTTTCGCACAACAAGCCGAGAGAAAAAGTGTCGTTGAGAGGCCCGTATCATACAATTTAAAGATGTTCTTATAAATTGACGTGCAAGATGCAGATGGGCCCACCGATTAAAGGTAACGGCAGGTTTCGCGACTTGGTCCAACCTATTGGCTGGAAATTGAGTTTTTTGAATCGGGGAGGCTTGAAAAAGCCTGCAGCGAATATTAGTGGCTTCTAATGATTGTGGCCAAATATGTCAAGTATAAGTTCAGTTTATGGCATAAAATGTCCATTAAATCACTTTGTGAGGTGCTTTAGGTTCTATATGAGCAAAAGGGGGTTAATTTATGATCCCCAAAACGTAGAGCTCTTCAGGTGGTAAAGCCAGTTCGAGAGCGATTTTAAAACACACTCCTAAAACCATCAGAGCGAGCAAAACGCGTAATTGTTCGCCGTTCATTTTGGTGCTCGCACGCGAACCGAATTGCGCGCCGATTACGCCGCCCACCAAAAGTAGCAGCGCCAAGGGAATGTCGACCGCAAAATTGTTGATCGCCTGCAAGATGGTGACATTGGTGGTGACGAAGATGATTTGGAACAAAGATGTGCCGACGACCACGGCGGTAGGCATGCCCAGCAGGTAAATCATCGCCGGGACCATGATGAACCCGCCGCCAACGCCCATAATAGCGGTCAAAATACCCACCACGAATCCAACACTGAACGGCAACACTGCGGAAATGTACAAAAGCGAACGGCGAAAGCGCATTTTGAACGGCAAGCCGGTCAAGGCGTTGTGGGTGCGCCGTTTGGGCGTGGTGCGACGTTTGGTGCGCACCAATGCGCCAACGCTTTCGATGAACATCATAAAACCGATGGCGCCGAGGAAGAACACGTACGTCAGCTTGATCACCAGGTCGACCTGACCTTGGGCGCGCAACAGGGTGAACAACCATACCCCCGTACCGGATCCGAGAATGCCGCCGACCAACAGCATCATGCCCATTTTTACATCGACAGTGCCACGCTTGAAATGCGCCAATACGCCGGAAACTGATGAGGCGACAATCTGGTTGGCTCCGGTGCCCACGGCGACAGCTGGGGGGATGCCGATGAAAATCAGCAACGGGGTGAGCAAAAAACCACCGCCCACGCCGAACAGACCCGATAGAAAACCAATACCGCCGCCTATGCCAAGCAAAACGAAAATGTTGACCGAGATTTCGCCGATGGGTAGGTAAATTTGCATGACAAAGGTCTCAACGCGTCCAATTTGGGTTTCGCATCAAGCCGAACAAAAAGTGTCGTATGTGAGGACCGTGATCCAGGATGGGCCCGATGAACGCAGGCCAAGCATAATTGAAATATGCGGCAAACCAGAAAGAACCAAAGGCCCACCGGAACGGACCCGGGATAGGCAACGGCAGGTTTCGCGACTTGGTTCCGCTGCACAGCGGAACATGGTTTTATGGAGTGCTGGGTGACATTAAACAGCCAGACAGGAACTTCGCCGAAGTTTTAGTTATCGTGCGATTAATTGTCAAGCGCAGCTGGCGTCGCCGCTGTGAAATAATCGATACAGGACTTCAATGATTGCTTTTGGTTTGTCACCATCCAGAGAATAGAAGATGTTTTGCGATTCACGGCGTGTTTGAACCAAACCATGTTCACGCAGAACAGCCAGATGCTGGGACAGCGCCGATTGAGACAGGCTGGTGGCCGAGTCCAGCTCACCCGCCGTTTTTTCACCGTGAAGCAGTTGGCACAGAATCATCAGGCGCGTCTGGTTGCTCATCGCTTTGAGCAGTTCGCTCGCAGCCTGAGCGTTGCCTTCCATTTCTTCAAGCTTCATCTCCAATTCCACGGCAACCTCACTCTATGATGTCTGGTTAATTAGATACAGCTTATATTAGCAAAAAGTCAAGTAGTGTGTCGATAGAGGCACACGAAATGATTGTTGTGGTCCGTCGTGGATGCTTATGGCTTTCCCCCCTGAATTCAGTTTAGATATGGCGCATTTCGAAGTAAACTGGGGCAAATCCATCGCCGTAGGAAACCCCGATGAAAAACCTCATCCTTGCGCCCATGATCGCCGTTTTAGCCCTGATCGGCTTATCCAGCCACGCTTTCGCCACCATGGCGGATCCGGAACCCGATTTCGATAACCCGCGCCAAATCGTTATTTCGCTCAGTGAAAAAGACGAAAAGCGCGTCAATGCGGTGCTCAATAACGTCATGAACATTCAAAAGGCTTACGGCACCGACAATGTGAAGCTGGCGGTGGTCGCATACGGACCGGGGATCTGGTCGATATTGAAAGATTCGCCCGTGCGTGCGCGCGTCGAAAGCATGCTGATGTACGAAATCGAATTCGTCGCCTGCGGCAACACCGTGGACGCCATCCACAAAACCGAAGCCGACATGATCAAAGGGGTCACGTGGACGCGCGCTGGATTGGTGGAAATAGTCGAACGCCGCCTGTCCGGTTGGGTGGACCTGAAGCCTTAGGGACTTGATGTTTCGGCCTATCGTGCCGATATATTTGGTCAACTCAATGACCTGGGGAGGTTCTTGCTATGTCTAAGGTTTTGCGCGCTGTTTTGGGTGGGCTTCTCGCCGTCACCTTGGGGGTTGCGGTCGCAGCCCCGGCTTCGGCCGATGGACACCTGTTGTCGGCCGGTGAGGTGGGCGAAGACGGTCTGCACATGCAGCCGTGGTTTCATGAAAGTTTCCTCGATCTCGGCGAAGATCTGGCCGATGCCGAAGCCCAAGGCAAGCGCTTGATGATTTTTTGGGAACAACGCGGCTGTCCGTACTGCAAAAAAATGCACGACGTGAACCTGCGCATTCCCCGCGTTGTCGAGACCTTGAAAAATGATTTCATGGTGATCCAGCTCAATCTTTGGGGGGATCGTGAAGTCACCGACTTTGACGGCGAAGTGCTCAAGGAAAAAGACCTCGCCAACAAATGGCGGGTGATGTTCACGCCGACCCTACAGTTTTTCCCCGCCACGACCAAGGAAATGGCCGGGCAATCGGGCGTGGATGGCGAGGTGGTGCGCATTCCCGGCTATTTTAAGCCGTTTCATTTTTATTTCTTGCTGCAGTACGCCAAAACCGGTGGGTATAAGGCGCAGCCGAGCTTTCAGCGTTGGCTGAGCGCGGTGGGCAATAAACTGGATGAATTGGGCGTTCATTATGACCTCTATGCCGACGATTTGCCCAAGGATCTGCCAAAAGACCTGTTCACAGACATGTAAATCAAAACAAACTGGGGAGAATATCCATGTGTGATGAAGTCAGTTGCGGCTATACGCCGTCCGACAAACCGTTGCCTGAGGTCACCGATGGGCAGCGTAGAAGCTTCATAAAAGGCCTAGCAGTGCTGCCGTTGGCCACCGTGTTGGCTTACCCAGAGCTGGCAAAGGCCTCGGGTCACAATTCGACCACCCCGGTTTCGATCAAGACCCCCAGTGGCGGCACCGCTATGGGGTACATCGCCATGCCCGACGTGACGCCTGCGCCGACGGTGTTGTTGATCCACGAATGGTGGGGCCTGAACGACCAAATCAAGTCGGTCGCCGCAGAATTCGCCAAACAAGGTTACATTGCACTGGCCGTGGATATGTACGGCGGCGAATATGCGGCGGATAGCGCCGGCGCGAAAAAGCTAATGAACCAGCTCGACCCCAAAGCTGGAACCGAACAACTGGTGACGCTGATTGATTGGCTGAAAAATCACGAAAAGAGCACCGGCAAGGTCGGAACCATCGGCTGGTGCTTTGGTGGCGGTTGGTCGCTCAACGCATCCATTGCCACTCAGGTGGATGCCACGGTGATCTACTACGGTCGGGTTAACAAGACCGCTGACGAGTTGGCATCGCTGAACAGTCCGGTTCTCGGTCACTTCGGCACCTTGGACAAAAACATCAACGCAGACATGGTCGGCGGATTCGAAAAAGCCATGGCTGCAGCTGGTAAAACCGATCTCAGCGTGAATTGGTACGAAGCCAACCATGCGTTCGCCAACCCCACCGGGGCGCGTTACGACGAGGCGGACGCCGCGCTGGCGTGGGAGCGCACCACGGCGTTTTTCAAAAAGCATTTGATGTAAAGCACGCGCTTTCAGCGCCTTAATACGACACAAAAAAGCGGAGTTCCTTTGGGGAAGGAACTCCGCTTTATCTTTTGGCGAACAGCCCTCAGCCTTTAGGGGGGGAGAGGGAGGGTCTGTTCCCATATTTTTTTACGTACACCTTGAGCTAGTCTACGTCTGCCGTGTCTCCCAAATCTGGGGGGATGGGGAGGGGCAGAATGTGCGGTGGCGCTTTGGGGGGGAGGAGGCCACCGATCACTCTTAGATCATAGCCAACTAAGGACTGCGTCACATCTGAGCAAAGGTATCGAGCATTGTTCAAAAGGTTAATGAAAAAACCCGCATCCTATACCTAGGTATAGAGTGCGGGTTTTTTCAAAATATGTGAATTAACACAATGTTATAAATGTGTTAGCCGACTTCGCCAAAGCTGGGGAAGGTTTCCAGCAACCAGACGGAGACTTCTGACAGCGAGCCGGTGAAGATCGCCACGCCGGTCACCACCAACAGCGTTCCGATGGCCATTTCCACGGTGCGCATGTGGCGGCGGAACTTGCCCAGGAAGGCCATGAACGGCTTGACGGCGAATGCGGCCAGCAAGAACGGCAAGCCGATGCCCGCCGCATATACGGCCAGCAATGAGGTGCCATACATGACGTCGTCGCCACTGGCGGCAACCATTAAGATGGTCGCCAGGATTGGGCCGACGCACGGTGTCCAGCCAAATGCGAACGCCAAGCCTAAGATATACGATCCGACCAGACCGGCAGGCTTGTTTTCCAGGTGAAAGCGCTTTTCAAAGTTCAAGAATCCGATCTTGAACAGCCCCATGTAGTGTAGGCCGAAGACGACAATGACCACGCCCGCCACCTTGGCGAGAATGTCCATGTTGTCCGCGATCATCGTGCTGACCGTGGTGGCCGTCGCGCCGAGTGCAATAAACACGGTGGCAAAGCCAAGGACGAACGCCAGCGCCGAGATAAACACTTGGCGTTGGACTTTTTTGTCGATGCCGCCTTCGGCGGTGAGCTCTTCGAGCGACGCACCGCCCAAGAAACACAGGTAAGCGGGAATTAGGGGTAACACGCACGGCGAAGCGAAGCTGAGCACGCCAGCGCCGAACGATCCCAGGTAGGTGATATCAAACGGATCCATTGAGCATAGTCCTCAGGTGTATGGGGGCCAGATTTAAGCCCCGACAACTTTGATGCTGGTGTTGGGTTGCACATTGACAACCTTTTTCTTGCGAATATGGTCTGCCACGAGATCGTATACCGGGGGGCCTTCAGTACCTTCGTTAACGGAAGCCCAGCCACCAACCACGTATTTTTTGGATGGATCAATGGTTTCGCCCGTCGACAGCAGCGTCATTTCGGAAATGCGCGAACCGATGGTTTTGTGGATATCGATCCGGTAACCCATGCCGCCGACGCGCACCATGTCGCCGCCCTGTTGGTAATACGGATCGGGGTTGAACAGGTTGTCGGCGACGTCTTCCAAAATCAGCTTGATGGTTTCGCCGGTCATGTCACTGCGGTACGTATTTGGATAGGTGATCGAGGTCTGGGTGTAGACATCGTCCATGGTGATGTCTTGCCCCGGGATGAGGCTTGCGCCCCAACGAAAGCCTGGCGACAGCGCGATTTGTGTTTCGCGTTCTTCCATGATCGCGTTGCAGATCAGGTCGTCGAAGGTGCCGTTGAAGTTGCCGCGGCGATACAACAAGCTTTCGGTCTTACCGAGCTTTTCGCTGATGATTTTTTGGTGCGGGGCGCGGATTCCGTCCACCACAGCCTGGATTTCCGGGTCCGGCGTGATCACGTCGGAGAAGATCGGCATCAGTTTGTAGTTGTAGGTGTTGATCTTGCCGTTCTGCACATCCAGATCCAAGCGGCCCAAGAATTTGCCGTGGGATCCGGTGGCGACCAACAAGGTGTTGTTGACTTCGATGACGCCGGGAATGGCGTCGTGAGTGTGGCCGGTGAGGATCACATCGATGCCGTTGACGCGCGACGCCAGCTTGCGATCGACGTCAAAGCCGTTGTGAGAGGCCAAAACCACCAGTTCGGCGCCTTCG
>Ga0209345_10000333_pt1 | contig 61617 bp, 61 predicted proteins | sample Cruoilmetagenom7_FD_187294 | JGI IMG/M metagenome (GOLD analysis project Ga0209345, IMG submission 187294) | Oil polluted marine microbial communities from Coal Oil Point, Santa Barbara, California, USA - Sample 7 (SPAdes) (version 2) | ecosystem: Environmental > Aquatic > Marine > Oil seeps ... | reverse complement strand
AATTTAATATTTTAGTAGATGAGGATAATGAACTAAGTAGAGCAACTTTTGTAAAATCTGCTTGGGAAGATTATGAAACTACAAACCTATACAGTGATATATTACTAACAGATTCTCTTGAACATGTAAAAGATCCTGTATTTTTACTCCAAAAAATTAAATCTTGGCTAAAAGATGATGGGATTTTGCACATAATTGTTCCAAATGCTTTATCATTTCATAGGCTTATTGGTGTTGAGATGGGATTATTAAAAACACCATATAGCTTTAACGAAAATGACATAGCAGCAGAGCATTTAAGAGTTTACGACTTTAATTCACTTCGCAAAGACATTGAAGATGCAGGTCTAAAAGTCAAAGAAATAGACGGGATTCAACTAAAAACTTTAACAGATACTCAGTTATCAAAAATGACTATAGAATATAAAAATGCGATGAATTCTCTTTCTAATACATGCAAAGAACATTGTGCAGAAATATATGCGCAATGTACAATAAAGTAAACATATGTGCGGCATTCTAGGCGCAAATTTTCAACATAAAAACTTTTTAGATTCACTACACTCTTTACAACACAGAGGACAAGACAACAGTAATGTAAAAATTGTTAACAATAACTCTTTTGGTCATAACAGGCTTGCGATAATCGACTTAGACAATGAAGCTAACCAACCAATGAGTTTTAATGACATTACAATAACATTCAATGGTGAAATATATAACTACAAAGAGTTGATTCAATCCGAAAAACTCATATGTAAAACAAAAAGTGATACTGAGGTAATCATAAGATTATACGAAAAATATGGACAGAATTTTTTACATCTGCTAAACGGTATGTTCTCTTTTTGTATTTATGACAGAAAAAAAGAAAAATACTTTTGTGCAAGAGATAGATTTGGGAAAAAACCATTTTATTATTATCATAAAAACAATAAATTTATTTATGCTAGTGAGATAAAAGCGATATTAAAACTTTTAGATAAACAACCTGATTTTAACCAAGATGTTTTACATGAGTATTTAATGTTTTGGTCAACAATAAGTCAAGAAACTTTTTTTAAAGATATATATAAATTAAAGGCAGGAGAATCTCTTACTTTTGAAAACAATATACTTAAAACAGATAACTACTATGACCTCGCTTCTAAAAATTCCGACTTTGATTATGACAATGAAAAAGAGCTGTTAGAAGATATAGAAGATTCTTTAATAGAATCTGTACAGCTTAGACTCGTTGGGGACCAAGAAGTTGCTTCCTTACTGTCTGGGGGAATAGATAGTTCTATAATCTCTGCAATATATTCTAAACTGAGTAATAAAAAGATAAATACTTTTTGTATTGGCTATGATCAATATGACAACTACAATGAACTTAAGTACGCTAACATAGTCGCAAAAGATATAAAAAGTAATCATCATGAACTTATCATAAACAAAAATATATTTACAGATTCTTTAGAGTGTATTTTACAAAATCTAGATGAGCCTATTGCAGATAGTGCTATGGTTCCAACATATATCATCTCCAAAGAGATTGCAAGTCAAAATATTAAAGTAGCACTTACAGGTGAAGGAAGCGATGAGATATTTTTAGGTTATGATAGATATTTTCAAAGATTAAAAGAAAATGACACTTCAACAATCATGATAAATCAGGCTTTTTCAAATATACAACTAAACTCTCTTTTGACTTACCCTCATAAAGATATAGAATATAAAATGTTTCAACAATCAAATCTATCAACATTACAACAGTTTACATACAATGATTTTAACACTTGGATAGCTGAAAATTTAATGGGTAAACTAGACAGAATGTCAATGTTAAACACACTAGAGCTAAGAGCACCATTTTTGGATTACAATTTGGTAGAGAAAGTATTTAAAATTGATGATTCTACTAAGTCTGGAAACAATAGTAAATATCTTTTAAAACAGATAGCCTTAAAATATCTGCCAGAATCAATTGTTAATAGAAGAAAAAAAGGTTTTTCTTCTCCATCGGTTGAATGGCTTTATGAAGTTTATAAAAACGATATATTAGATACAATAATATACGTAAATAAAGAAACAAATTTTTTCAATAGTAATGAAATAATTTTGATATTTAATAACATGAAAGATGGAAAAAACAAACAACAATTGTGGAGCATCTATATATTCTGTAGATGGTTTAAAAAAGAGTTTTTATAACTAATTTAAAAGGTACCTAAATTAAATGGAAAAATATTTAAATATTTTAGTTGATGATGATTTTAAAACTTTTGAAAATATAGAAAAAATAAGAACGGAAATTATCTCTCAAAACAGAACAATTAAAGTAATAGACTATGGTGCTGGTAATCCTGAAGATAATAGAACCGAAGATGAGATGAGAGATGGAGTTCCAAAGAAGATTAGTACAAAAGAGCTATGTAAGATTGGTCTAAAAAGTGATTTTGCTCATCTAATCTATGCACTTGTTAAACAAACAAAACCTGCTACCATTTTAGAACTTGGTACTTGTTGTGGTTTTTCTTCCATCTATATGTCCAAAGCACTACATGATAACAACTCTTTAATTCACACTATAGAAGGCTCACCTGAAACTGCAAAGATTGCACAAGAAAATTTCAAAAAAGCAAACTCTTCAAATATCATCTCTCATGTTGGAAAATTCAGTGATACCTTACCAAAATTACTAGAAGAGATTACTCCTATAAATTTTGCATTTATAGATGGTCACCATGATAAAGATGCCACTTTAGAATATTTTAAAATGATTAAGCCATATTTAGATAAAAATGCTCTGGTTTTATTTGATGATATCTCTTGGTCAAGTGGGATGAAAGAGGTATGGAAAATCATCAAACAAGATACAGATATAATAAAATATGAAGATTTTTCTAAACTTGGACTTTGTTTTATGCAAGGGTCTATAAAATGATTTGGTTTGATCTTGTAACTCCAAAATCAGTTCTCTTTTTTAAACCTATTATACAAAAATTAAAAGAAGAAAAACTGGATGTTTTTATAACAACTAGGGGCGGTGAAGGATATAAAGAAACTATTGAACTTCTTGACTTATACAAGCTTAAACACACCAATATAGGAAACTTTGGAGGAGATACTCTTAAATCTAAATTCCAAGCTTCTATAGATAGACAAGTCAAATTTATGGAGTTTATTGGTGAACATAATATTGACAAATTGGTTTGCCTTTCATCGGTTGATGCCTGTAGGGTCGCTTTTGGTTTAGGCATACCAATAGTAAACTTCTATGATATCCCCCTATCAGATCACACAACAAACTTTACAAAAGCACTTCCCCAAGCAAGACTTACAATACCTCTAGCAACAAAGATGTTTAAACCTTTTGTAGTTCCAGATAATGTAATAGAAAGATTTGGACTAGATAAAACTCAAATATATGACTACAATTTTATAGATCCTCTTATATGGTTACAAAATTTTCAATATGACTTTACTTATGTTCAAAATATACTTAAAAACTACAACATGGACTACTCAAAACCTACTATAGTCATTAGAGAAGAGGAGTATAAATCCTCTTATGTTGATAAAAAGTACCCTATACTTTATGAAGCAATTGATGAGATTCAAAATCAAACACAATCCAATATCATCATCATTCCAAGATATGAAAGCCAATATCTAGAAAAGGAATTTCTTAATGCTATTGTACTCAAAGAGAAAGTCGAAATTCAACATCTTTTATACTTTTGTGACCTCTTTATTGGTGGTGGTGGCACTATCAATAGTGAAGCCTGTTTTTTAGGGACACCAACTATCTCTACAAGAAGTTTTATTAGCCATTATGACAAGTATCAAATCGATAATAACCTTATGGTATGGGTTGAGACAAAAGAGGAGCTCATAAAGAAGTCAAAGCTGATGATTGGTACAAAAGTTGATACAACACCAATACAACAGATGTCTATTGACATAGATGATATAATTAGCCAAATTATAAAACTGTAGGTAATATATATGCAAGATATTAATACACTAGTAACACAAAACTTTAATGAAAATATCACTTATCTCCAACAATACCATCCTGAAGTCTTTAATAATATTTCAGCACTTGAAAGTGCCATCGAAAATGGTCATTATAAAGAAAAATATGAACTAGTATATGAAAATGAAAACTTTGATGTTTCAGAAAAAAATAGTAATAAATTCTTATATGATAAACAGAGCAAAAACTATGCACAATTAGCAGCACAAAGTGTCAATAAAAATATAGACAATAATGTATTTGAAACTTTTCACAAACGTGTTATCACTAAGGATGATTTGCAACTCATAAAAAGCAAAGAACCTTTTATGGACCATTTAAGTGGTTTTTCTCCTATATTACACTATATTCAAGAGCATACAAAACCTGAGCAAAAACAGCTCCTTATCAATAAATTTATTTTTTTTGGTACTGGACTTGGTTTACACATAAATACCATTACTGAAAAAATATCCCCAAAATTTTATCTGATTATTGAAGATGATTTAGAACTTTTTAGATTATCACTTTTCACGACAAACTATTCAAATTTGGCGAAAAAGGCACAACTTACTTTCTCTATTTTCCAAAATAAAGAAAGTTTTTCAATTACCGCTACAAAATTTCTAACAGATAACTATGAGTATAATCACTACATAAAATACTTTCATATGTTAAGCCATACTCAAGAAAAACAGACACAAATGCATCAACTCATTACATCACAACCGCACTTGACTTTTTTCTATCATACTATGCTCAAACACTATACAAGACCGCTCACATATCTATTGAATGATTATAAATTTTTAAACAAAACCGCTACACTCAATAGTAAACATCTTAGAGATAAGCCCTTTCTTTTTTTAGCAGCTGGTCCATCTTTAGAAAAAAACAGTTTATGGTTACAAGAGAATCATCAGTACTTTATTATTGTTGCTGTAGCTGCTACTCTTCCATCTTTAGAAAAAGTGAATATTTCACCAGATATTATTATTCAGCTTGATGGTCATCTAAACTCTGTTTTACACTTCCAGAAATTACAATCACTTGAATTTATTAAAAACTCTATCTACTTTTTTTCAGATAAAGTCCCTCTAAGCATTGTAAATATGCTTCCAAAAGAACAACTCTTTTTCTTCGAAAATGCAACTCACTACAAAAAAAACTCATTAAGACCTACTGCATTTTGTGTTGGCTCTGTAGGTTTTGAGTTACTCTTGTTATTACAAGTAAAAGATATATATCTTTTAGGCCTTGACTTAGCTCTTGATCAAGATACAGGTCAAACACACTCTAATTCTCATGTTAAAGCTACTAGTATAGATCTAAAAGAGACGTCTCAAAACGACGATGTTTTAAACTACCATACAATTCTTGTTAAAGTTCAAGGCAACCATGCTGATACTATTTTAACGACTCAGCATTTTAATGAGTCCATTGATATGATAAACTATTTCATAAAACATATAAAAAAAGCTCAACAACGTGTAACAAACTTGAGCGATGGAGCGATGTTTAAAGATACTATGGCAAAAACATGTAATGATGTTCACTTTACAGAGAAACTCTCAACCCCTTTACAAAAAGAACAAATTATTTCAAACATTCAAAAAGCATCTATTAAAAATGCTTCGTCTGGTTTAACATCTTTAGAACTAAAATCTCTACAAAATAAACTCTCTTATGCTAATAATCTAAAAGAAATTTTATTAAATCACCTAGCATTAGATATCTCTTCAAAAAATGAGTACTTAAAAGAACTCCAAAAAATTTCTGCTGTAATATTAAAAGAAGAGAGTCTGAAAGAGTATGAACTCAATCGTATTTTAGAGGCCTATATTAGATACATTGTGCCTTATCTCTATGATTTTGTAGCTCAAGAAGCAACTATGCAACAAGATATGATGTGTGTAAGAAAATTATTTTTAGAACATATCGTCAAAATTATAGATTTTTATTGTGAAGCTTTATCTGAGGGTTAAATTTATTTTAGAAGAGTTAAAAAAAAGCCAAAGAGAAAACTCTTTGGCTTTTAACTAAAAAGAGCTTAGACTACTGAAGTAATCTAAGAACGTTTTGTTGAACAGCATTAGCTTGACTCATAGCATATGAACCAGACTGAGCTAAAATATTGTGTTTTGCAAAGTTTGCAGACTCAGCAGCAAAGTCAACATCACGGATGTTTGATTCAGCAGCCGCAACATTTACTTGAGTTACAGAGATATTTCTAACTACTGATTCTAGTGAGTTTTGCGCCGCACCGACACCAGCTCTAGCAGAATCTATCGCAGCAATACGAGTATCCATGTTACCCATAGCAGTTAATGCAGCAGCTTGAGTACTAACATCTTGCGCAGCTAAAACACCAGCATCTGCAATTGCAACAGCTTTTGTGTCAGTAGCTTGGTGACCGATATGAAAGTTAAAAGTAGCAGTAGTAAGTAATGCTTTACCATTAAAAACTGTACTTGTACGAATCTGATTAGACTCAGTAATTAACTCATTAACCTCTGTTTGAATGTGGCCACGAGATGCAGATGACTGCGTATCATTGGCAGACTGAACAGCAAGTACACGAATTCTTTGAGCGATATTACCCATCTCTTCCATAGCACCATCAGCTGTTTGAAGAAGTGCGATACCATCATTTGAATTACGGATAGCTTGTCCAAGACCTTGACTCTGTGCAGATAAAAGGTTTGCAATTGCAAGACCAGAAGCATCATCAGCAGCACGGTTAATTCTTAAACCAGAAGAGAGTGAGTTAAGACTTTTATCAAGTCCAACATTGTTTTTTGTAGCGTTCATGTGTGCATTCATTGCACCAATATTTGTGTTAATTCTAAATCCCATAATAAATCCTTTTTGGGTTAGAGCCTTTCGCTCTAGTTAATTTTTATCTTGGCTTCCTTGCCTTGATGTTAACTAAATCGACAGCTAAAAAAATAACTTTAGGAAATTTATAAATTCTTTTACTTTTTGCTATTTAAACTTTTTTTGCTACACTTCCAAAACCAAAATACAATTACTATACTATATATAGGGAAACCATTTGAACTTAATAATCGTCGAGTCACCGGCTAAAGCTAAGACTATAAAGAACTTTTTAGGCAAAGGATATGAGGTTATTGCCTCTAAGGGTCATATCCGTGACTTACCTAAATCTCGTTTCGGAATCACTGTAGATGAAGAGACTCACCATCTTGTGCCAACATATAGTGTTGCCAAAGAGAATGCGGCTACTGTTAAAGAGATTAAGACTCTTGCTAAAAAAGCAGATACTATCTATATCGCGACCGATGAGGATCGTGAGGGTGAAGCTATCGGTTGGCATATTGCCCATGCTATCAAAAAAGATCCTGAGGAACTACCTCGTATTGTTTTTCATGAGATTACAAAAGGTGCTATTAAACACGCACTCGAATCTGCTCGTAAGATAGATATGGACATGGTAAATGCGCAACAAGCACGTCGTATGCTTGACCGTGTTGTGGGTTATAAACTCTCTCCACTCTTAGCCTCTAAAATTCAAAAGGGCCTCTCAGGTGGTAGAGTTCAAAGTTCAACTCTCAAGCTTGTAGTTGATCGTGAGCGTGAGATAAAAGCATTTATCCCTGTTGAGTACTGGAGTATTGATACTGCATTTAAAAAAGATATTGAAGCGAATCTTATTACGCATAAAGGTGACAAACTCTCTAAAATGTCTATAGAGAACAAAGAGCAAGCCGATTCTATAACTGCAAGTGCTCAAGCAGATAACTATCTAATTTCTAAGATAGAGACAAAACAGAGAAAAAGCTCAACGCCTCCTCCATTTATGACTTCAACTCTGCAGCAGACTGCTTCAAGTAAGTTAGGTTTTACTCCTAAACGTACTATGATGGTAGCACAAGCGCTCTATGAGGGTGTAAAAACTCCTGATGGAACTTCGGGTGTTATTACCTATATGAGAACAGATTCACTCAACTTAGCATCTGAAGCAGTTGGTGCTGTTCGTGGCATAATCGAAAATAGATTTGGTGAGAAATATCTGCCAAAAGAGCCTAAGGTTTACACAAAAAAGAGTAAAGGTGCTCAAGAGGCTCACGAGGCTATTCGTCCTACTATGCTTCACTTTACACCAGAAGTTGCTCAAAGCTTTTTAAAAGCTGATGAGATTAAACTCTACCGTCTTATATATGAGCGTTTTATGGCTTGTCAGATGGAAGATGCAAGGTTTGAACAACAAAGCATTATCTTTAAAGGTGATGAAAACGAATTTAGAGCAAGTGGTAGAAAACTTATCTTTGATGGTTTTTATGCAGTAACGGGAACAGAAGATAAAGATAAACTTCTTCCTGCTTTAAAAGAGGGTGACAAAGCTGAGATTCAAACTATCAAACCTGAGCAACACTTCACAGAACCACCAGCTCGCTACTCTGAAGCGAGTCTAATTAAAAAGCTTGAATCTGAGGGTGTTGGACGTCCATCTACCTATGCGCCAACGATTGCAACTCTGAGTGGTCGTACTTATGTGACTATTGAGAAAAAACAGATTATTCCAACTGAGATGGCATTCACAGTTACAAAGATACTTGAAGAGAATTTTGCCAACATTGTCGACATCTCATTTACTGCAAACATGGAAGATAAGCTTGATGAAGTAAGTGAAGGCGATGTTGATTGGCAAAAACTTCTTTATGATTTCTACTTTCCATTTATGGAACAAATTGAAGCAGGAAAAGAGAACATAGTTTCTCTTAAACTTGCTAAACCACTAGGGCGTACTTGTCCTAAATGTGGAGAGCATGAACTGCTTCTACGTTCAGGTAGATTTGGTAACTTCATTGCTTGTAGTGGTTTTCCCAAATGTAAATACACTGAACAGTGTGATGAGGAAGGGAATGCAGTAGAAAAAAAAGAGGAGACTGCAGAAGAGAAGTGTGACAAATGTGGTAACGATATGATTGTGAAAAATGGTCGTAACGGTCAATTTTTAGCTTGTAGTAATTACCCAGATTGTAAAAACACGAAAAGTATCAATGTAGAAGAGAAGAGTTCTGAGACTCCTTGTCCAGACTGTGGCGGTACGATCAGTTTGAAAAACTCTCGTCGTGGTCCTTTTTGGGGCTGTAACAACTACCCTGAGTGTAAGTTTATCTCTAAGTTTGAACCAACAACTATTAAATGTAAAGAGAAAGGCTGTAAAGGTGTTGTAGCCCCTAGAACTTACAGAAACAAAGAAGTTTATGAGTGTGTGAAGTGTAAAGCTCGTACACCTCGTGAAGAAGAAAAAATAGAAGCAAAATAATGAAAATTGGCATTATTTCAGACACACACTCTAAAGTTGCACTTGCAAGTGAAGCTTTGGATATGTTGATAGAAAATGGTGCAGAGTTTATTATTCACGCTGGTGATATTGTAGAGACTGAAACCTTAGAGTTGTTAAAGAACTGTGGTAAAAAGTATGTAGCCGTTTATGGCAATAATGATGCTCATCTAGTTGCACATCATAACAAATACAACCTCGTTCAAGAACCTCACTATTTTAAACTTGCAGATACAAAGTTTAAACTGATGCATCTTCCCTACTATATGTCACCAGATGCAGAGATAGTAATCTTTGGTCATACACACACCTTTGAATCAGACTTTAAAAACGGTACTCTTTTTTTAAATCCTGGTGAAATTTGTGCTAGAAGTAAACCTTTATCAGAGTGTGCTATGCTCAATATCAAAGAGGATAAGTTCAAACTTACCTACTACTCAAAAGATAAAAATACTAGTACATACAATAAACAGAAGTTTTCCTATGAAAGAGAATCCCATGAATGAAAAAATATTTTTATGTTCTATCTGTAATATAAACAGTGGAACCTGTAAAGAGGACTGTAAATTCTGTTCTCAAAGCGTTAGGTATAAAGCAGATATAGAACGCTACAAACAAAAACCCATAGAAGAGATTACAAAAGAGGCTATAACTGCCAGAGACAATGGGGCTTTAGGTTTCTGTCTAGTAACAGCAGACAAAGGTCTTAATGAGAAAACTTTAGCCTTTGTTTGCAGTGTTGCCAAAGCTGTAACAGAGGTGGCTCCTGAGTTACGTTTAATCGCCTGTAACGGAACGGCAAGCTTAGAGCAACTTCTAGTTTTAAAAAAGGCTGGCATTAAAGCCTATAATCATAACCTTGAGACATCTGAAAACTTTTACAAAGAGATATGTACCACTCATCCATGGTCCGAGCGATATGAGACGTGTCAAAATGTAAACAGAGCAGGTATGGTTCTAATCACTGGTGGTATTTTTGGTCTTGGTGAAACGCAGGAAGATAGAGTCTCAATGCTACAATCACTAGAGTCTTTAAACCCCTCATCAGTGCCTATCAATTTTTACCACCATAATGAAGCGCTCGAACTAGATCCAAACTCTCTCTCAATTGATGAGGCTTTAGCCCTTATCAAACTTACTCGCGAGATGATTCCAAATGCACAGAGAATTATGGTTGCTGGTGGAAGAGAGCTGATGTTTGGTGATAGACAAAATGAAATTTTTGAAAATGGTGCGAACTCTATTGTTATAGGAAATTATCTAACAACAAGTGGTCGGTCTATGAATAAAGACTTAGATATGCTACAATCTCTGAATCTAGAAGTCGCTAAAACTGTAGAATAAAAGGAGGAGCTTATGAGTGATAACATCGTACTAATTATTACAATATCACTCATAATTATGTTCTCTCCATTTTTTGCAAAGGTCTTTAAACTCCCAACTACACCTATAGAAATCATCTTTGGTTCTATCCTTGGCTATATTGGTTTTATACACAGTGAACACCTTTTTGACATAGTTGCTGAACTTGGATTTTTATATCTTATGTTTATCGCCGGAACAGAGATTAATCTCAAAAATGTTCTCAAAACACCCGCATCACTTATGAAAAAAGTCATATTTTATCTTGTAATTCTCTACGCCTTTGCTATCGCTTTTTCAATCTATTTTGATCTAGGTAAGATATTTATGGTACTTCTTCCTCTCATCTCTGTCGGACTTGTTGCCTCTCTTTCAAAAGAGTATGGTAAAACACCGTGGCTTGAGTTGTCTATGACAGCAGGGGGAATTGGGGAAGTTGTGAGTATCGGAATTATCACAATTACTGCTGCTGCTCTTCAATCTGGTTTTGGTATAGATCTCTTTAAGTCAATCATGGCACTTATCATCTTCTTAATCTTCATGTTTATCGTCTTTCGTGCAATGCAGCTACTTTTTTGGTGGTTTCCAAAGGTTTCAACTGCACTTATGCCTCATGAAGACAACAAAGAACAAGATATAAGACTCTCAATGGGAATCTTTTTTCTTCTTGTTGGTGCTATGCTTTACTTACACCTCGAACTTGCCTTTGGTGCATTCTTAGCAGGGATATTTATCCCTACATTTTTTCAGCATAAGCATGAACTTCCAGAGAAACTTGCATCGTATGGTTTTGGATTTTTAATACCTATCTTCTTTATTCACATTGGAAGCTCCTTCAACCTTGAGGCACTAGGTATGGATGGGCTTATCACTAAAGCGCTTATTATCGCTGTTGTCATGATTATAATGAGAGTTCTCTCATCTCTTGTATTTATAAAAGAGCTCGGTTTTACAGATGCAATCCTTATGGGACTCTCCCACTCTATGCCTCTAACCCTCCTTATTGCGATGGCGACACTTGCTTTTAGTGCGAACTCTATAGACCAACTTCACTACTATGCATTTATCTTAGCTGCTCTCTTTCAAGTTATTAGTGTTATGATTATAATCAAGGTAATCAATAATAAAAAGGCGAAGGAGTTGGCATAATGAGTCGTTCAGTTTTACTTCAACTCGCCCGTGACTCAATTCAAGAGGTACTTGAAGCCCATAATTCCATTGACAAAGCCGCACTTCTAGAAGAACACCCTCTACTCAAACAGAACATTCCAACAACTGTAAATATCTATATAGAGAATGAATTAAGGGGGCATTGGGAATCTACTCAACCTCAACATTCACTCCTGCAAGAGATTATTCTCAATGCAAAAAAAGCTGCCTTTGAAGATGCAAACTTCTTACCTCTCTCAACCTCAGAGTATTTTCATGTTGAAATTGAGATAATACTTCAAACCGCAGATGGCATTATTAGTGAAAAAGACCCTGCCATACTTCAATAACTTTATAGTATACTCTTTTCTATGTATTATGTAATAAAAAAGAATCTTGGCAATCCAACTTCATGTTTTATAGGGTTTGCTGTACCAAAATATATAGCTACTAAAGACAGTGACAATTTTATTTTTGAATTTAAAAAAGATGGAAAAGTCACTAGAAAATGGGTCAAAAAAGAGGAGATAATTCTTCTTACTGATGAAAAAGAGTTTTTTCTTAAAACGATGAATCAGTTTCAAGAGGTTGAAGCGACTCAGCAAAAACTCATCGATGATGCGCAAGCAAAACTTGAGCAAACGATGGTAGATTTTACAGAAAATGTAAACGCAGAGATAGATGCGTTTGAAGAGATACGAGACTCTAGCGATGTTCCCTGTATCTTAAAAGATTTATAGGCTCTTAGCCTAACTTTTCTGGAAACTTCATCATAAACTTTTGTAGTTTTGGTGCTATTACAACTTGACAGTAACCCTCAGAGGAGTGTCCACTGTAGTAGTTTTGATGATAGGCTTCAGCAGGATACACCTCCGGTAGTTCACTCACTTGAGTAACAATTTTATCCTCAAATTCGGCTTGATGCTCCTCTATAGACTCAGCAATAAGAGTCTTCTCTTGCTCATTTTGACAATAGATAACTGAGCGATACTGTGTCCCTCTATCGGCACCTTGTGCATTTAAGGTTGTAGGATTATGCACTACAAAAAAGATAGCTAAGAGCTCTTTTAATGTAATCACCTCATCATCATATGTTATATCTACAATCTCTGCATGACCACTTACACCGGTACAAACACTCTCATACGAAGGGTTAGGTCTCAAACCTCCCGCATATCCACTCGTCGCAGAATCTACCCCTTTTACATTATTATAGACTGCCTCTATACACCAAAAACATCCACCACCAAGTACTAATCTTTTTTTCATTATTGACCCTATCTTTTTATTATGTCCAATTATTACACAATACTCTTGTAAAAATTCATTATAAATTCTTTATATTTGAAAATTAAGTATGAACACAAAATAAAACCTTTATAATAAAATATTATAAGGAGATGTATGCGAATCTTATCCCCCTTTTCCATAGCACTTATTTTAGGCTTAACGCTTACTAGCATACCCCTATTAAATGCAGAAACAATCAACATCAAAATCCCTGACGTTCCAGAAGTTCCCAAGGTTGAAGCTGTAGTTCCTACAGTAAATGTGACTTCAAGTGCCTCATCAAAAACAAATGCTCAAATCATAGAAGAAGCAACACGTAAAAAGGAGGTTATTTTCAGTGATCATGTTGCACCAGAAATGGTTGAGATACAAGATGCTCCTGAGAAAGTAATCGAAGTTGGAGATATAGATAACGGAAGAGTTCCAGCCTATCTTCATGCAGCTTTTATGAGTGTCAAAGATGTTGTAAAAACACTTGAATCTGCTGGTTTTACGATTCTTGCGAAGCATAAGGTAGATAAAAAAGCAAATGCCACTTCTATAATTTTTACAAATGCTGTCTTACAAAAAGCAGCTTCAAAAAATTTACGAGGTTTTGCAGCAGCACTTCGCATAACAGTAGATAAAAAAAACAAGCTTTTAAATATCTCAAATCCAATATATATGCAAAGAGCCTTTATGCAAGATGAGTATGACTCTCTCTTAGCTGAGAAGACCCTCGCTACTCTACGTAATGCTTTTAAAGGTTTAAAAAACTCAGATGAAGTTATAAAGTTTCGTGTTTTAGAGCGTTTTCAATTTATGGAAGGGATGCCTAGATATGCAGATATGCAAGTTATAAAAAAAGCTCCAAACGTAGCCCTTTTAGAGAGTGCAAAAAAGTCTAAAAAAATTGTTTATGAGCAAAAACTAGAGAATGGTGCTGTCGTTATCGGTGTAAAACTTGGTAAGCGTACAAGTAAGTTTATAAAAAAGACCGGCTATCAAAACTCAGGTCTCTTACCGTATCCTGTGCTTATAGAGAATGGTGAAGCTAAAATCTTAGACCCAAAATACTATATAGCAGTAATGTACCCAATGCTCAAGATGTCGCAGTTTATGAAAATTGCAACTGTTCCTGGTGCAATCAGCAAAGATGTAGATAAAATATTTCGCAAATAATCTATCTTCTTAAAAGCGCCTCATACATCTTTTGCATCAGAGGAGTCTCTACACTCTCCTCTTTAGCAATATAACCACTCAAACTCTCTAATTCAACTCTTTTTCTGTTTTTAAAATCCAAGTACATTGATGTTGATGAATCATAAGGAACCTTCCTCGCTGTCTCTAAAGATTTAGAAATCTCACCATCAATATCTATTCCCTTCACTTTCGCAACAGAGGCAATCTCCTCTAAAAGCGTTTTTGCTTCATCAAGATAGTGTTCATACACATAACCGATACTCCTATCATAGTAAGAAGTGAGTGTTGCAAAGGCAGATATAAAGATATACTTCTTCCAGATAGCTGTTTGAATATCTACTGGCGTTTTAAAACGCAACTGAGCTTTTTCAAACAGCGCTGCTAAAGTTTCAGTAGCCTCTTTCTCTCCACCAAAAATGGCAGCAAAGACTCTCCCTATTTTACGGATTACTCCAGCTTTTTCTATATGTGAGAGTATATAAACGCAGCCATCAAGGACTTTTGAGCTACAGATTCTTCTCAATACATCTCCATTGGAGACGCCATTTGAAAAACTCAGCACTACTGTGTTCTCATCAATATGCGATTTGATATGCTCGTATGCATCGACTAAATCATAGCTCTTCACACAAAAAATTACTACATTAAAAGAGCCATCAAAATAACCATCTAACTCTTCTAGCTCTCTAGCATCTAAATGAATATCTTGGCAACTCTCATCTTCTTCAATCTTTATACCCTCTTTTTGGATAGCTCTTAAATGTTCTCCTCTTGCAAAACCGATAACATCAATACCCGCTTTTGCAAAGTTTGCCGCGATATATCCACCAACGCCACCAAGACCAATTACAGCTACTCTCTGCCCAATAATGTTTATAACTTCGTTTGGATACATTCTCATCACCACCTTTGGTATAATTATACCCATAAAGGAGATTTATGCCACGCATCGACAGTGAAAAGTTTTACAGTTCTGCTATTGAGATGTATGGTACTTCTGCCAAAGGTGTCAACTGGGCTTCAAAAGAGAATCAGGAGCTGCGTTTTGATGCCATCTTAGAACTTCTTCCTAAAAAGCTTTCAGAGTATCTCATAGTAGATGCAGGATGTGGATTTGGTGACCTCTACTCCTATATGTATAAAAGAAAAAGAACTCCTCAAAAATACCTCGGGATTGACTCTCATATTGATATGTATTCAATTGCATCTGAAAATACAGGATGTGAAATAGTTATAGCTGAAATTTGCAAAGATGAGATTCCAAAGGCAGACTATTATGTTTGTAGTGGAGCTTTAAATGTTTTAACAAAGTTTGAAACACATCAGTTTATCCACAACTGTTATAAATCTTCAAAGCATGGGTTCATCTTTAATATACTCTATGGGGAAAAAGAGAGTGAAACATATAACTACCTTACAAGAGATGAGATAGAGAGTATCGCAAAAGAGTTAAAGGTGAATGAAACACTTTTTAAAGATGGCTATCTCAAGGGTGACATGACGATAGGATTTTTTAAATAATGTGTGCAGTCTTTGGGATTTTAGGAGAGTATGATGAGACAAAAGCAAAAGAGGCACTCTCACGTTTAACGCATAGAGGGCCAGACTACTGTGGCGTTGTACAAACGAATAGTCTCTTTTTTGCTCATCAGCGTTTAAGTATTCAAGACACGCACCCTCGCTCGCATCAACCACTACGTCACAAAAATATACTTCTCTCCTTTAACGGTGAGATATATAACTTTCAAGAGCTAAAAGAGGAGTTGTGTTTTGAATTCCAAACGCAGAGTGATAGTGAGGTCATAATCGCTGCTTATCTCAAATGGGGTGTCGATTTTGTACAACATCTTCGTGGAATGTTTGCTATCGCACTTTTAGATGGTGACTCTCTCTACCTCTTTCGTGACAGACTTGGGAAAAAACCTCTTTTTTTTATGCACCCCAAGGGCACTTCCTCGCTATCGCTCACGGCGCAGTCTTCATTTATTTTTGCTTCTGAGATAAAAGCACTCACTCCATTTTTAAATAAAACGCAGATGAATGATGATGCACTTATGAGTTATTTGTCATTTTTAGCGCCGACACCCCCACACACTTTTTACGAGGGTATCCATAAATTAGCTGCTGGAGAGTTTTTAACTTATAAAAATTCCAAAGTAGAGATAAAAAGATACTTTGACCTTTTAGATGCAAAACCAAATATCATTACAGAAAGAGATGAGTCCATCTACTCTCTTGAAAAAATATTAGACGAATCGATATCAATGCGCCTCAACGCAGATGTTCCAATGGCATCACTGCTCTCAGGTGGTATAGATAGCGCCACTATCAATGCTTATGCTCTTAAAAATGGAGTAACACTCGATACTTATACTTTAGGCTATAAAGAGTTTGCAAAATATGATGAGAGGGAAAATGCAAGAGAGAGTGCAGCATTTTTAGGTCTTAACAACAGAGAAGTTATTATCTCTCAAGAAGATTTTATAAATGCAAGCGATAGTGTTTTTGATGCTATGGATGAACCACTCAATGACCCTGCTGCAATTCCTCTTTATCTCCTCTTTGATAAGATAAAAGAGGATGGCTACAGAGTAGTTATGAGTGGTGAGGGGAGTGATGAGCTCTTTTTAGGCTATAGACAATACTTTGAATATCTCGATATTGAAGGCGCTTCAAACTTAGCGCATAAAAATTGGCTCAAAAAATACTTTCGTGCTAACTTCTCAATGAACCGTGAATGGGAGTGGTATAAACGTATCTTTGATGAGACCCTCCTCTTTAGAACATCTGGTGATAAGTTTACAGACCTGCAAAAAAATAAGCTGATGCGAAGAAATGTTAAAGATAATGAGTCACTCAAATATCTCAAGCCATATAGAGAGAGATTTGAGAGTTCCGCTCACAGTGATGAGAGTATCTGGTACAGCTATATCGATTTAAATCTTTTTCAAGCAGAACATTTTTTGACAAAGCTTGACCGTGTAAGTATGGCTCACTCTATAGAATCACGCACACCTTTTTTAGACCACACACTTGCTAGTGCAGTTTTTTCTATCTCACCTCAGCTCAGATATGAAGATGGCATCACAAAATCACTTCTCAAGGATATAATGAAGTCTACGCTTGATACAAAGATGTTAAAACGTAAGAAAAAGGGCTTTTCTAACCCATATACGGAGTATCTCGTTCATTCGAAGAGAATAGATATTATCACAAAAGTGAACGAGCAGACCGGAATGTTTAAAAGAAAAGAGCTGGCAGAGTATATAAATACCGCTTCAAAAGGAAGTTTTAAACAGCATGTTTGGGGTCTTTATGTTCTATCTTGTTGGATAGAAAAAAATCTTCTATAACTTTTTATTATTTTTCTCTCTTAAGTGTAACTTTTCTAAACACTTTTTAAAAGAGAGACTTTCATAAAATATAACAACACCAATATTAAATTTTAGTGATTTTTTTAAGATAATAATTTTTACCATTCCAAATTTAGGGCTTGTAAGTATATTTATCACAAAAATTTGATAAATTAAATAGCTATTAACATAATACTAGATTATGTTAAATAAAAGATTTTCATTTTAATCAATTTTACTAATCTATATTCTTAAGTTTCGCCCAAGATGACAAGATGTAACATTTTGGTAAGTTTGATTTTTGAGGAGAAATTATGGAAATGAATCGTAGAGACGCCATGAAGATGGGTGTATTAGGTGTAGCTGCAGTTGCTGCAACAGGTATGACTGGATGTACAGGAGCAGAGGCTAAACCTGCTGCAGGTGCAGTTGCTTCTAAGATGCTTGGCAAGCATAAAGTTGTAGTCATTGGTGGTGGTTTCGGTGGTCTTACAGTCGCTAATAACCTCATGAAAAAGAATAAAGATTTAGACCTTTTAGTAATAGAGAAAAATGATACATTTATGTCATGTCCTGTTTCTAACACTTATTTAGGTAAGTTAGAGGGAATGAACTTAGGTACATTTGTATTTGATTATGCGCAACCAGTTGAAAAGCATGGTTATAAAATGTGTAAATCGGAAGTTGTTGCGATAGACCGTGCTTCTAAAACTATCACTACTTCAAAAGGTGTTATTGGTTACGACATTCTTGTGCTCTCTCCAGGTATTGCATATGATTATGAAGGTCAATTCCCAACTTGGTCTAAAGATAAAATTGCTCAAGTAGCTCGTACAGCTCCTGCTGCACTTATACCTGGTTCTGAGCACGTTGCACTAGAGCGTCAACTCTCCAATATGGATGACGGTGATGTTGTTATCACTGTGCCAAACGGTAAGTTCCGTTGTCCACCAGCTCCATTTGAGAGAGCTTCTATGATTGCAGCTTATATGGATAAAGAAGATATTCAAGGCAAAGTAATTGTTCTCAATCCGGGTGCTAAATTTGCTAAGTTTGGTGCATTTATGGAGTCTTGGAAAGATTTATATGCTGATAGAATTGTCTATATGCCTAATTGTAAAATTGATGATGTTGATGTTGTAGGGAAATCTATCTCTTTTACTCAAAAAACTCCAACTGGTAAAAAAGATGAAGATGGTTTTGACATCATGAAAGCTGAGAAAAAATCTCACAAATATGAAGTGCTCAACCTGATGCCAAACAATAAGGCAAATCCTGTTGTTGAGATGGCTGGACTAAAGACTACAAGCGATGCATTCCATAAAGTGCTTATGAACGGTTGTTCTTTCCAAACTGCTACAGATAATGATGTCTACGCAGTTGGTGATGTTGTTGGTCACGGTATTCCACCAAGTGGTCAAACTGCAGTATGGGCTGGTAAACAGTGTGCTGCAGAGATCACTGCTCGTTTAGCTGGTAAGACTCATGAGCTTCCAGTAAAATCTAAAACAGTTAAAGCTGGTAACGTCTGTTACTCAATGGTGAGTGACAACCCAGAAGAGGGGATTATGGTTACACATGACTTCTCATGGACAGGTACAGTTATCAAGGGGAAAGGTCATGTTCCTAAAGCTGCTTCTGGCAAATTCCGCTCAGGTGGTACAGCTAAAGCACTTCGTGACTGGTACTCAGGTATTATGGGTGACCTTTTTAGTTAGGTTCTTACATTTAAAAGAGGTATCCCCTCTTTTAAATACTACTTCAGAACTATCTATAGTTTTAAAGTAGTATTTATACATCCAAGCAAGAAGGAATATTTATGGATAGAAGAAATTTTTTAAAAATAGCAGGTGTAAGCGGTGCTGTTATAGCTGTTTCACCCTCGAGTATTACAGGTCAACTACGGGCAAGTGATGGAACACTTTTTCAAGCTTATGAGAGAGTACAGTTAGTAGATGCTGTTGGAAAAGCCTTAAGTGTAGCTAGTTTAAAAGCTGAAACTAACTATGTATTTAACTATCCATTTGTTGGAACTCCCTCTATTCTTTTAGATTTAGGAGAAGAGACTGCAAAAGATGTAACTCTAACATCAGAAGATGGTGAAGAGTATATATGGATGGGTGGTGTAGGTGCTAAAAGAAGTATAGTTGCTTACTCAGCTATATGTTCGCATCAGTTAGCTCACCCTACTCCAGAGGATAGTTTTCTACAGTACCTTCCTCGTGGTGGGAAAACGATGGCATGTGAAGAGAGTGGTGTAATGGTATGTTCATCTCACTTATCTGCATTTGATACAAAGCAGGGTTGTAAACAGATTGCTGGTCCTGCTGAACAAGCACTCGCTGCAATCATTATAGAGATAGCTGAAGATGATACTCTGTGGGCCTCTGCAGTTCTTGGTCCTGATAAATTTCACGAATACTTTAAACGTTATAAACCAGAGATGAAAAAATACTATGATGGTAAGAGAAAAGCGAAAAAACGTGTTAAAGATACTGCTCTTACTGTAACTCTAAAAGAGTATACTAAAGAAATCATTCAATACTAAGGAAACAAGATATGAAACTAATATATACACTCTTAATTACTGCTCTTCTTTCATCATCACTATCTGCTGGTGATAAAACGGAACAATCAAGATTGGCATCCGATATGCGAACGATGTTGAGTGCTGTTGTAGATATGCAAAGAGCCGGTTTTTATAATAATAAATCTGGTGTAAAAGATTCTGCAAAAAGATTAATTACGGGACTTGATTCACTCATAAAAACAGATGCAACAAAGTATCTTCCAGATGATCAGATAAATGCAGGAAAATTTGCTAAAAAAAGAGCTAAAATGATAAAAATGTATGCAACTGACTTAATTGAATCAATCGATCATAATGAGTTTGATGAAGCGATTGAAGATTACTCTCAGATACTTAGACAGTGTACATCTTGTCACTCACGTATTAGACATAGAACTTGGAAATAAACTAAAGCTCAACATTATTTGGCTACTCTTTCTCTTATGAAAGAGAAACACTACTCCTACCTTCTTATTTTAGCAATGTTGCTTTGGGGTGGGGGATGGACTGCTTTAAAAATACTCACTTATGATTTACCAATGGAGGTGATAATCTTCTGGCGATTTTTTCTTATGAGTATCTCATTTATACCAATCCTTTACTTTTTAAAAACACCCATTACTCTTAATAGAAGTAATCTAAAGTATATTGCGGGAAGTTCTCTCTTAAATATCGCCTTTATGGTCTCTTCCTTTTTAGGTGTTAAGTATGGTTTAGCTGGAGCTGGAAGTGTTATAATTACTACACTGAGTCCTGTTATGACCTTCTTTTTAGTGGCTATTATTTTTAGAAAAAATCTCTTAAAAGTACAGTATTTAGGCTTAAGCCTTGGATTAATTGGCGGTGTGATTTTACTCCAACTCAATGATATAGAGCTCTTTTTTAATGGTTCTAATATATACTTCTTACTCTGTGCGCTTATCTGGGCTGGTGTCACTATACTCTCTCAGCACTCGCAAAAGCATATACATCCCGTTCACTATAGTTTTTTTATCTCCCTTGTTGCAACTCTTGCTACATTTATATACGCTTATGATTCTAAGCTTAGTAGTGTCTTCTCGCAAGGATGGAAATTTTGGACTGCTATGATTTACTTGGCAGTTCTAGGTCAAACAGTTGCTACAACCATATTTTTTATGGCCTCCGGAGTTCTTGGTAGTCAAAAGACAAGCTCTTTTATGTTTTTGGTGCCTCTTTTTGCTCTGCTGAGTGCTTGGATAGTTTTAGATGAACCTATTCAAGCCCATATTATCATTGGTGGTACTATTAGCATCCTTGCTATTTTATTTGTTAATAAAAAGATAAAATGACGGAAAAACTACCTTCTTTAATGTATTTTTAACATCAAAAATAGTAATATTTTATATAATAATTGATTATCTGAAAGGTTCACTATGAAAAAAGTACTTATATTAGGTGGTGGTTTTGCCGGCGTAGAAGCTGCAATATATTTGCGTAAAGAGAAGTATGCTGTTACTCTCATTACAGATAGAGACTATTTTTACATATACCCTACTTCTATCTGGGTACCTACAGGTGAAAGTTCATTTGAGGATGTCTGTGTAGATATGAAAGCACTACAGGATGCTCATGGATTTGAACTTATTGTAGACTCTGTTGAGAGTATATCTGCAAAAAAAGGCGAAGTAGTACTTCAAAGTGGAGCAGTTCAAAACGATTATGACCACTTAGTTATTGCTATGGGTGCTTCAAAAATGAAACAAAAAGGCATTGAAAACACGCTCTCAATATGTGGTGCACCTGAGCAGTCTATCGCCTTAAAACATAAGGTGGATAAAATCGTTGCCATGGGCAAAGGGAAAATCTGTTTTGGTTTTGGTGGTAATCCAAACGACTCTTCAGCAGTTCGTGGTGGTCCTGGCTTTGAGCTCCTTTTTAATGTGCACAATCTTCTCAAGAAAAAAGATATTCGAGATAACTATGAGCTGACATTTTTTGCACCTATGGCTGAGCCTGGTAAACGAATGGGGCCTCAAGCACTCAATATGATGGATAAGATGTTTGGAATGTTAAATATCAAGCAGCACTTTGGCAAAAAAATTAAAATGTTTGAGAATGATGGTATTATTTTTGAAGATGATTCTAAATTAGATTCAGACTTTACTATGTTTATTCCCGCTGGTGATGGGCATGATGTTATCAAAAAATCTGATCTACCACTCAATGAAGCTGGATTTATCAAAATAGATGATCACTGTGAAGTGAAGTTTTCAGATGTAGATACATTTTGTGATGCTGAAGATATGAGTAGACCTCATAATATCTATGCTATTGGTGATGTTGCCGCTCTTGAGGGCTATGATTGGAGAGCTAAACAGGGGCATATCGCAGAGGTGATGGCAAAAAATATAGCCCACAATATAAAAGAGAGAGATAGTAATGGAGAGTCGTTTTTAGGCTACCACGAGCATCTTAATATACTCTGTGTAATGGATACTGGAAATGGAGCTGCGTTTGTTTATAGAGATGATAAACGTGCATTTATGATACCTATGCCGATTATCGGACACTGGCTTAAAAAAGGTTGGGGACTCTATTGTCGTTACTCTAAACTTGGTAAGTTTCCAAGAATACCGGGGATGTAATTCCCTAGTGCTCTGAGTTCTCTTTCTCTTTACGTTTCTGTTTCATCTTACGTTTTGCAAGTTCACGCATATCCTCAGTCGTATCACTCTCATCCATAATTTCAACACCAAGAATAGTTTCAACACAATCTTCTAAGGTTAATATACCCTCTGTTTGGTCATAATTATCCATAACTAAAAACATATGGTCTTTTTTCTTTATTAAAAGATCAAGTGCCTTAGATACTGGTATATTTTCATTAATAGAAAATATCTCTTTTTTGATAGAGCCTACCGATACGCTATCATCTTTAAGTGCTTGTTTAAATATCTTCTTAGTCAGGACTAAACCTGTAACATCCTCTATACTTCCACTATGAACAGGAATACGAGAAAATTTAAATATAGCAGGCTGACTCTCGATAACCTCTTTGACTGTCATGTTTTCATCCATAGCAAAGACGACACTTCTTGGAGTGAGTACTTCACTCACTTTAATGTTATCAAGATTTAAAATGTTCTCAATTACATCTGACTCTTTTTCATCAATAACACCCTCATCTTCACTCATTAACATACTCTCTAGAAGTTCTTCTTTCGTAAGAGAGTTAGAGTCACCCTTCCCTTGTGATATCTTATCTGTAACAAAAAGTGTAGTTAATATTATAGGGTATGTTAACCATATAAAAATTCTAATAACATGTGCTGACATAGGAGCTAACTCTTTCCAATACACTGCACCGATAGTCTTAGGAATAATTTCAGATAAAAAAAGTATAGCAAAAGTCATAACCATAGAGATAATCACAACAGCATCATTACCAAAGAGAATGGCTGCCTGAGCACCAACTGCTGCTGCACCAAGTGTGTGTGCTATAGTATTTAAAATCAATATAGAGGCTATTGATTTACTAATATTCTCTTTATGAAGGCGCAGTAGTCTTCCAACCATTGGTTTCTCTTTTTCCAAAACTGCTATATATGACATATTTACAGATAAAAGCACTGCTTCTAGTACTGAACACAAAAATGATATTCCCACTGCAAGGGTGAAATATAGTATCAATAAATCCAAGTTTTACAAAATCCTTTCAATAATTATAATAAAATTGCTGTAGCTAAGCCCAAAAAGCTAAAAAATCCTACAACATCTGTTACCGTTGTTAAAATTACGGTACTTCCTATAGCTGGGTCAACACCCATCTTTTTTAAAAACAGAGGTATGGTAGCACCAAAAAAGCCCGCCATCAATAAGTTGATAACCATACTAAATGCAATTACCACTCCAAGCATTTTTATGTCAAACCATGTAGCCGCTATTACTCCCATAATAACAGCAAAAATAATACCGTTACCAAGAGATATTGCTACCTCTTTTCTTATAATCCTCATAGCATCACCCTGAGAAATCGCACCTAATGCGAGCTGTCTTACAACAACTGTCAAGGTTTGTGTACCAGCATTCCCGCCCATAGAGGCAACTATTGGCATTAAAACAGCGAGCGCTACCATGCTCTCTAATGTATCGGCAAAAAGCCCTATAACTAAAGAGGCGGCAATAGCTGTAAATAGATTGAGAGAGAGCCATGTAGCACGTTTTCGTCCTGCATTTATTATTTCATCATCTTCTTCAGCTTCATCATCAACACCAGCAAGATTATACATTTGTTCTGTTGCATGTTCGTTAATAATGTCATATATATCATCTGAAGTTATACGACCAAGAAGCGTTCCATATTCGCTAATAATTGCTAAAACAGAGAGGTCATACTCTTCAAAAAGATGTACTACCTCTTTTATATCTTCCCTGTCTGTAGCTTTTATAGGCTCAAAACTCTCATCCGCTGCTTCAATATTTTCTATAACAGTTTTGGAAAAGTCAAATATCAGTAAATCGTCTAAACCAACGGCATATCTTAATTTATTATCTTCATTTACTATAAAAAGATTTTGAACATTCTCTACTTCATTCTCTTTTCTAAGACGAGCAAATCTTTTTATTACATCTTGAACTATCTCATCTTTATATGCAGTAAAGAGTTCAAGTTGCATATAAGAACCAGCTTCATCCTCACCATAACTTTTAAGCTTTGTAATCTCTTCCTTGTCATCTTCATGGAGAGTTTCAAAAACTTCATAAGCTTTTGTCTCATCATGCTCTTCAAGCTCCTGCATAAAGTCTGCTTGGTCATCAGACTCTAGCTCAGATACAGCGTGAGAGAGTTCGTCAACAGTAAGCGATTCGATTACATCATCAAAAAATCTATCTGGAAGAGCAAGAGCAACATCACCAACTATGTCTTTTGGTATCAATTTTACGGCATCAGAAAACTCTCTATCATCTAGATGCTTTAAAATTTTTGCTATTTCTGATGGGTGCATCTCACCTATATCGTGAGCGATTAAATACTCTTCAAGCTTATTCATAAGTGCAATTATAGCTAATTATTCTACGCTACTGCTTATCATATTTTGTTAGTTTATTATACTCAATCATACTTGACAGCTCTTCTGCATACTTTTCACCTATCTCAGAGTAGCGATGCAGCTCTTTTACTATTGCATGAACGTCATCAGTTTCATACCGAACTTCTCTAAAACCCTGGTAAGCTCTACCCCTTCCCATCATTCTATAGTACTCTCTCACAGAGTCCTCAATACTCTCAAACTTTCTTAACCAAATAGTTTTCGTCGTATTCCGTTTTTCATCAGCAGCAATACGGGCTTGGTCTTTATTTGTGCTCCAGACACCAAATAGATTTTTTGCTTCAATAAAAAACCTTGAAGTTGCCCAAGCACTCTCCATTGCAGCCTGTGCTAAGGCTATACTTTGAGGATGTGGCTTAAGTGCTAGGAGCAGTGCCCTGTCACTTTTAACTCTGTAGATACTCTTTAATTTTTCAATTCTTACCATGTTAGCGCCAGACTCTAAATCTTTTTCTACAATATTATGTAGTGCCGTAAGCTCAGTGTGAACCCTCTTTACAGCAGGAACTACAAGGTAGTAAAATCTCTCTTTTTGTACAGCTACACTCATATTTTTGGGAACATTTTTTGCGGTAAATTTTGGAGTTGATGCAAAACTATTAGTGACTAATAGAGTTGCATTGAAAAATAGTATAAAACATAGATACTTCATTGCACTCCTTTATCTCATATTTTATCAAAATATGAGATATAAGTAAATGCAAAACCTCTGTTTAATCACTAAATTTTATTCGCTATTTCATCCGTTAAATCTATATAAACCTTTGCATACATACCTGGGAAAACCATATCACTTGTCTTCTCAAAGTGCACTCTTATTTTAAAAGTATGTGCCATTGGATTTGCACTAGGAACTATCGCTTTGATATATCCTGATGCCCTATAGTTAAGTGAAGGTATTTTAATATCTACAACTTTCTTACGGCGTACATATTTTAAATCAGACTCAGCCACTTCAGCTTCAATCTCTAAATGGTCCATATCCACTAAAATCATAGTCATCATACCAGGAGCAACCATATCACCTACTCTGATTCTTTTGTCTACAAGTATTCCATTGTTTGGTGCTTTAACTTTCAAATACCCTGCTATCGTTGCAAACTGCTTAGATTTTTCACTCGCTTGCTCTACTAAAACCTGTACAGACTCAATCATAGAGCTTAAATCATCAGCCGCCTCATCTAAGTCATGCATACTCTCTTTAAAATCAATTTTTAGCATCTTTTTTCTATCTCGTTTTAACTTACGTTTATCATTTTTATTACGGCTCAATCTTGTTTTGTATACATCTAACATAAGTTTTGCCTGCTCTAAGGCCAAATCAGCCTGAGACTCCATAATATCAAATTCAGCGGATTCGAGTTCAAAAAGGACATCCTCACGCTGAACACTATCACCAACTTCAAAGTTAACCTTTTTAACATAACCCATATATCTAGCTGGTATCATCTTCTGGTTGTTTGATATGACTGTTCCCGTTAAAATGAGTTCAGCACCAAATAATGTACTAAGAGTTACAAAAAGTAATACAATATATCTCATACTGCCAAGCCTACCAATTTCTCATCTCTCTATGACATTTCATACACTGACCCATTATTTTTGTATAGGCTTGAACTGCTTGCGTAGAATCCCCATCTTTCATTCGCTCTAAAATATCTAATGATCTTCTATTTATCGTTTTAACAATCTTATTTGACATCTGAATTTTTTGATTCATATATCTACTTAAGAGATCTTTTTCTTGTATCTCCTCTAAAGGTGGTTGTACTCGTGAAACTGCGGTTGTAAGCTTTTCAACCCCAGATTCGACTGTTGCATAGTTGTTATAAAAAAATCCACTTTGAATAATATTCATAGCACTCGCCATCTCATTCATATCATTTATTCTATCTACAACTGTATAAGGTTTAGCCACGAGTGCACTTACACTTACTACTACTATTAACAAGAATTTTTTCATGAATATCCTTTAATTTACATATACAAATATTATAGCTAAAAATAATATAAATAAGTGAAGCAACATAAAAAAATGTGATACGTAAAAACAAAATCCGTTAAGTGTGATATTTTAAAACATAATAATGGATTATTATATTTTATTATCTTTGTTTCAGTTTCGTTTTAGCTTTAAAGGGTTATAGTTTATACAGTTCGTATCAAAACATAGGGGAAATATATGACAAAAAAATTAGTAATAAGTACAGTTGCAGCTCTTGCACTTACGACAAGTTTATCGGCAGATTTTAGTTTTGGGGACATGTTCAAAGACATGAAAGATGGCGTTACTTCTATGAGTAAAGATGCTAAAGAAGCAACACAGTCAGCTGTTGATGGTGGCGTTGAAGTTTCTAAGAGTGGTGAGCGTACTGTGACAAGTGTAAGCCGCGATGCTAAAGATACTGCGGTTAAAGCGTCTGACGATTTAAAAACAGCAGAGATTGCTACAGTCAAGAGTGGTTCTGACACTACAACTGGCATCTCTAAAGATTTAAGAGACTCTACTATTGAGGTTGCTGAGGATTCTAAAGACTCAATCAGTAATACAACGAGAGACTTTAAAGATAGTTCAACAATGGCTACAAAAGATTTCAAAGATTCAACAATTGCAGTTTCACATGACGCAAATGATGCTACGAAAAATGTATCTGATAACTTGAATGACTCTACGAAGACTACTTCAAATAACTTAAATGATTCTACTAAGACTATTTCAAACAATGTTAATGACTCAACGAAAACGACGTCAAACAACTTGAATGACTCTACTAGAACTATTTCTAATGATTTAAGAGACTCTTCTAACACTGCTAGCAACAATGCAAATGATTCAACTAAAACTATCTCTAACAATGCTAATGATTCAACAAAAACTGTATCAAACAACTTAGACGATAGCACAAGAAGTATCTCAGAGAATGCAAACGATTCAACAAAGTCAATATCTGATAACATCAACTCTGATGAGTACCAAGATTACTTAAAATTAAAAGCTAAATATGAAAAAGGTAAACTTTAATCTTTAGCCTTTAAAAGCACTACACATTGCGTGTAGTGTCAACCTACGCACAAATAAACTCTTCATTTACAAATATTTTGAATATAAATAAGTATATTTATCACTAAACTCCCCTCTTATTAAAGTTAAATAATATTTTTTTTAGATATTATTTAACTTTTAAACGTCTGGTCTCTGGAGTATTACTTAATGATAAACAACAACAAATATAAAAATATAAATGACTCTTTACTTGAAGAGCTAGAAACAAAGAGAGTCAGAACAGAAAAAAAATCAAGTATTTTTAAGACTATTGCATTAGTTTTCTCTTTAGCAGTATTGTTTTATAGCATATATGAAGCTAGTTTAACTCCATTGATTATTCTTATAATTTTTGGGCCTGTTATTTATGTAATAACTAATGCTAATATCGAATATGATTATGTTGTTACATTTAAACAAGAGATAATAAAGCCCCTTATAGAAAATATAAATGAAACATTTACCTATAAGCAAGATAGAAAAGTACCCCGCTTTATTTTTAAAAAATCAAAACTTTTCAGTTCATTTAATAAATACGATGGTGACGATTTTGTAAGCGGTGAGATAGATGGGGTTAAGTTTTCTTTGTCAGAATTATTTGTATATGATGAAGTAAGCAGTGATAGCGGCAAGGTGTCCATAAAAATATTTGAAGGTGTATTTGGTGAATTTGATTTTAATAAAAAATTTTCAAGTACACTTCTTGTATACCCTAAAGAAGCAAAAAAAAATTTAGGAAAGATAGGTGTTAATACAACTAAAGATAAACTTGTAAAGTTAGACAGTCCCGAGTTTGAAAAACATTTTTTTGTTTATGGAAATGATCAAGTTGAAGCAAGATATTTATTAACTTTTACAATGATGGAGTATATATTAAAACTCAAAGAAAGGCTCAATGCTCCAATATATCTTTCATTTAATGAATCTAAGCTCTATATCGCAGTTAATTATGATGGTGTCGAACAATTTGAACCTGATATAACTGCATCTTTGCTAAATAACTCTTATGTACAAAAACATCTTGAAAATATAAACTATTATATTGAGATAATAGAAAATTTTAAGTTGAATGAATTTTTATGGAGTAAACTGCCAAAAAAGGAGAGTAAAGCTGAACTAAAACAAGAGATGCAGGCTAGCATAATTGAAAATATAGAATCTGAGAAAAATATCAATGATTATCAAGATGAATCAAAAGAGATTTCAAAAAAACAAGTAGCAAATAAAAAAGAAATTTATGATGAATTTTATATACAAACTAGTGAGATTATAAAATCTTTAGATGAACAACGCATCAGAGTCTCAATATATAAAACTATTTTTACTATTTTAATGATACTTATATGTATAGTGTTATCTATTTTTGTTAGTGATGTATCTGGTAAACCACTATTTCAAATAGCTACAGGTGGAGGCTTTTTTACATTTTTAGTTATTCTGTTTGGTAATATCACTATAGAAAGTAATTACAAAGATAATTATAAAACAAAGTTAATCGACGTACTATTTAAGCATATAAACAGTACCTTTGTATATACCCCTAATAATAGTATTTCGCAAGATGAAATGTATCATGCTCTGCTTTTTAGAGATTGGTCAAGCTTTATGGGCGATGATTATATTGAAGGTAAAATTTCAAATATTAATGTGGTAGGTTCTGAGTTAGATATAGAGGTAGATGACCGTAACATGTTTAAAGGATATTTTTTTGTTTTTGATTTAGAAAAATATGATAATTTGGATTTACGTGTTTTTCCGTCCAACAATACTTTTGATATTGAGGATACAGCTAAAGTAACAATATATGATGAAGACTATACAAAAGATGGTGCCTCCTTCAAAACGATATTTTCAGCATATGGAAGTGATAAAGATGCTAAAAAAATTCTTTCAAAAGAGTTTATTTCAAAACTACTGTTTTTTTATGAAGAACTCCGAGTAGATAAGATTTTTATCTCTTGTAAAGGGTCTAAATTATATATAGGTTTTGATTTTAATGGAGAAGAATTTTTTGAAGCACCCACCTCAACAAAAGTACACGATGAAGATAAGATTTTATTTTATATCGCTTTTTTCAATGGAGTTGAAGAGTTAGCTGATTCCATACTTTAAACTAAGCCTTGGTATAAAGCCTAAAAAAGTCAAAACAGATACTTTCAAATATAAATAATTTAAGCTAAAATAGCGCACTATCAAAAAAAATTGAGAAGGTGTTTGTCTTGAAAGAATTTTTATCTACTTTACCTTTTAGTGATACAGAGCTCGTGCTCCATCTTCTTATATTTATAGTAAACTTGCTACTACTTCTTTTTTCTAAACAGATTGTTTCTCTTTTTAAAATAAAATCTGACAGTGATCTAAAATTATTGATTTTTAGAGCTTTAAATGTCCTTTTCCTCTTTTTTCATTTTCTAGATTTTCTTCTCATTACTCTGCATAAAGATTATGAAAACATTTTTTTACATTTAGCCTTGAGCTTTATAGTCGTCTATATCAGTGTTTTTATCTTTAGTTTTCTCTCTTATCTCTCGAGAAAAAATTTGGTGTAAAAAAGAGTTTTGATGATGAAGTTTCCTATATAGCTACATATAATAGCCGTTTAATTGATTTAGTAGTTCTTGTTTGTATCTCTATAGCATCACTCTATATGATTATAGATATTTGGGATTTTGACTCTCTCTTGCAAACAACGGGCATCTTTGGGATAATCGCAGCTTTTTTAGCACTTACAAACCAGATATGGGCTCCAGATATGTTCTATGGGATGGTTATTTTAAACTCTAAAATGCTTGAAGATGGGGATGTTATTCAGTTTGGACAGGAAAAAGATGAGTTCATCATCAGCAAAGTAACCTTCATCTATACTATTCTCCTAGATGTACGCAACAACCACAGAACACTTATTAAAAACTCCAAACTCGTAGATAGCAAGATAGACAACCTCACTAAAAAAGCTTCAGCAGATGGGCTTCGAATGAAACTATCCTATAAGATAGGGTATCCAAAAAAGGATGATTTGAGTGATTTTAAAAAATCTGTTCGTGAGATGTTTGCAGAAGTAAACGAGAAAGCGATTGAAGATAAAGATATAAAGATAAATGAGAACGTAAAATTTGAGTGTTATCTCCATGAGACTGGAGACTATGCACTGCAGTATGATCTCTACTACTATCTCGATACCCTTCCAAACACAAAGGTCACAAAAACAGTTAGGTCTTATCTGTTAAAAACTACAAATCTTATCAATGAAGAGGTATATAATACCTCTGTCAAACATAATATCGACCTATCGACACCTGTTTTATATCATAAAATTCACTAACTACTATGGTGCACTTCAGGTGGAATATCTGTTACATCCATATTCTCTTTGTCTAAGCCCTCACCCTCTTCACATACTTTTTCTCCATTAAGAGGGCATATAGCCTGCGTTTTTGCCATTAAGACTGGTATATAGTAGAGCGATACAAGTGTTGATGCCATACTTCCAAAGATAAGCGCGATGCCTAAACCACCAAAGATAGGGTCAGTTGCAAGAAGCAATGAGCCAAGTATAATTGCTACAGCCGTTAGAAGAATAGGTTTTGCTCTTGTTGCTGTTGAGATAGCAATGGCTCTATTTTTTTCCACACCACTCTCAATGAGAGACTTTGTAAAATCTATAAGCAGCAATGAACTTCTAGCACTAATCCCCATCAAAGAGATAAAACCAATCAGCGAAGTGGCTGTCAAATAAAAATGGACATCAGTAAGAACAAGAGATATAATATCGGTAATAAAATGGCCGATAATAACACCGATAATAGATAAAAAACTTCCCATAAGCACAATGCCACTCAGGATAAAAGATTTGTAGTAAACAACCATGAGTAGAAACATTAACACAAGGGCAGATATAAAAGCACCCCCGAGGTCTCTAAAGGTATCAAGAGAAACTTTCATCTCCCCATCCCATCTTACTAAAACTTTTTCACCCGTTTGCTTGTGAACTAAAGCAAGGTCGAACATATATGTACTCATACCAGTAAGCCTTTCAATATCAAAATCAGCTTCTAGTTTTGATATCATAAGCTCTCTAGCGTCCATCAGTGGATAGACTTGAGAAACCAAATCACACTCAGCAGTTACAGAGACCATATTTCTCATATTTTTCTTAAAAATCGTTGGGTCTGCTATCGTTGGTACTATTTCAACAACCTCTTTAACAGGAACCATAATTCCCTCTCTATTTAAGAGCTTGAGTCTTGATAATTTGAGTGCAAGCTCATCTCTATTTGCATTATCTAGAGTTCTTGTCTCCTCATCAAGAGAGACAAAAATAGGAATCTGATCTTGCTGTAGCATTGAGTTTTTAGTAGCGACTACATTCCCTCTAAACGCCATATATAAAACATTACTCACCTGTTCAACAGAAAGATTACTAGAAATAATTTTTTCAACATTTGGAATAATTTCATACTTCTTGTACACATCATCTTGCATAACATCGATATCAACCAAACCCTCTGTCTCTTTTAAAGAGGACTCAACTGTCTTTGAAGTTTGACGTAGCAAAAGAGAGTCTTTTCCGTACAGATTTACAACAATAGTCGCAAATGTAGGTGGCCCTGATGGCATCTCTACAAACTTTACCGTAGTTCCCTTATAGAAATTTTCACATTTTTCCTGTACAATCGGCCGTAGACGATGCACCATCATATAAGATGCTTCCTCTCTGCCATGTTTATCTGTAAGGTTTATGACTATCTCTGCTTGGTTTTTAAGCCTTTTAAAAGCACTCCCCTTTACTAAACCTGCGTAATCAAGTGGAGCACCCTGACCTAGGAACATCTCCATGTTAACAACCTCTTCTTCTTTTTTAAAAACATTGGCAACACACTCCACAACCTCTTTTGTCTGATTGATTGTAGAGTTTGTCGCTGTATCTACATAGACAGTAAACGTGTTCGCACTTTTACCAGGTAACATCTTTACAAGCACTATCTTGGTTGGTATCATCATCACTGAAAAAATCAAAAAACCTAAAACAATAAAACCAACTTTACGCTGCTTTGCTTTGGAGCTTACAATCTTATATATTGTCTCTTCCATTAATGGCTCCCTTTGCTGCGTTTAATTAACTTTTTAGCCAAATAAGGTGCAAACACATAGGCGACAAATAGTGAGACTCCAAGGGCGACGGGAACATTGAGAGGAATCGGAAGCATAAATTGCCCCATCATACCTCCAACATATGCCATAGGAATCATCGTTAGCATAATGGCAATAGTTGCAATATTTGTTGATGGGCCAATCTCATCAGTCGCCTCCACTATTATCTGATCAAAACTTTGATTCTCTGTCTCTTTCATATGCATTCTTCTATGAATATTCTCAATTACAATAATGGCATCATCAACTATAAGCCCCAAAGAGAGTAAAAATGCAAAGAGTGTAATCCTGTTTATTGTCTGGTCGGTCATAAAAGCTAAAAAGAGTGTGGCCGCTAAAATCATAGGTACTGCGATTGTTACAACAAGAGACTCTCTCCACCCTAAAAAAGGGATTAAAACAAGAGCAATAATAGTAATAGTAAGTACGAGATGATGCACGAGTTCATTCACGGCTTCATTCGCTCTAAGTCCATAATTTCGTGTAATGATATAGCCTAATCCCTTTTTGTCCAACTCTTGAGTATTCTCTTCTAATGTTTGAATTACCTGCTCAGCTAAATGTACTGCATTTGTCCCTTTTAATTTTGAAACAGTTAAGGTAACTTGGTCTTGAGTATCACTAAGAGGGGAGCCATCTGCTTTATAAGATATAAGCGCTTCTTGATAGTTTTGAATATCATAAAAATACTCAACTTTAGCGATATCTTTAAGATATATAAGTGAGCCCATATGCTTTGCAATAATCAAACCCTGTAGATCCTCAATAGAATTTATCGCATTTTTTACTCCAAACACTATAAGCCTATTATTTTTAGTCGGCAGGTCCACCTCTGGAGCATTTTTTGCAATCGCCTGAATAGACTGCACAACTTGCCCTATAGATATATGATACGCGGAGAGTTTATCCAAATCAAGAAGAACATTAAACTGTGGTTTCTTTGCACCTTTGAGTGTAGTCTTTGAGATATTATCTATTGCATTTATATCTTGTTGCATATCTTTTATCTGTTTATATAAAACTATATGGTCAATTCCAAGCTCTTTTTTCTTATAAAACGCGACCGTAACAATAGGCACATCAATATCTATATCAAAAGGCTTAACAATCGGCATCATTGTACCACCTGGAAGTGAATCCATATTTTGCATAACTTTATCATAGAGCTTTAGGTTTGAAGATTCTCTATCTTCACCTATCTTATATTGGATATTTAACATTCCAACATTATGCATAGCTGTCGAGTAGATATCTTTAATACCTTTAATCTCACTAATACGTCTCTCTAAGGGCTTAAGTATGGCATTATTTATCTCATCTGGTGAAGCCCCAGGCATAGACACGATAATAGAGCCTCCACTTACTGCAATTTGGGGGTCCTCTTCTCTTGGCATAACTTCTAGAGATATATACCCCAGAGCTAAAATAGCAAATGCAAGAATAGAAGTAAGAGGATTGTTGAGAAATGTTTTTGCAAGATGCCCTGCAATATTATTTATTTTATATGTTTTATTCTCAGACATCTATCTAATTTCCTCATAAGTTCTAAGCGCTTTTTGAAGATTTAAAACTATACTCTCTATATCCTCATCACTTAAATGTTTCTCATTTATCTCATGCGCCACATTATCCATAAACTTAAGACCTTTTTTACCTAAACCAAGTTTTGGAATATTCTCCTGACTCCAAGAACCTTTTTTAAGTTTTGCACAACTAACCACATCATCAACAAACTTATCTTTATCTGTGTAGACCTTATCCTTTAAAGTGAGTAGACTGTTATATTGAAAATCATCAATGCCGTAATTTTCGAGTGTTTTAAGGAGATAGTCGTTTACACTGTAGTGCGCTGCGTATTTAATATATCTATCTGATCTATAGAGCTCAACTCTTATCTCATCAAACATCATATAGGCAACTATCTCGATATTATAAAACTTACTATTTTTTGCAACTGTGAGAAATGATTGAATATTTTTAATCTCAGCCCTGTTAAAAGTTGTTGAGAATTTTTTATTTATATCTTCACTTCTATCTTCTGCAAGTGTTGCGTAGTAGCTAACCTTAGCATCTATTTTTTTTACTTGTAAAAGATTTATTTTTGAGTTTTTATACTCATAAAAATTTGTTTTTTCATCAAGGTTAAAAACACCTACTATAAGGGCTCCAAGCATAATTAAAACTAATATTTTATATATGATTTCTTGTACTTTCATTCGGTCTCCTCATAACGCAACCTTCATACTTCATTTTATATCATAAAATATAAAAGTAAAGTAGATTTTATTTGTTATTCGAATATTACTTCTTATATTTACCATATTACACAATTGTGAGACAAATAATAAAAAATAATATAACTATCACCTAGTTATATTAAATAAACTGATATGCTTGTAAGTAAGTATAGAATGACTTAAGGGGAAAATATGAAAAAAACAATGTTAATTTCTACTTTATTAGTATTTGTTGGCTTATCGCTTCATGCGAAAAATATAGATGCTAATATGATTATAAAAAAGGATGGTGTTTCTTATGAGAAAGCTTCAGAAGCTCCTTTTACAGGAAATGCTTACACTTTTTTTGCAAATGGAAAAACAAAAAAAGTTGTTCCATACTATCAGGGGAAAATTGATGGGAGACTCACAGAGTGGCGTGAAAACGGCACTGTAAAGACTGTGGCTTACTTTAGAAAAGGGAAACAAGATGGTGAGTACATAGGGAGTTACTCAAATGGTAAAAAATCCATAGTAGCTTACTTTAGAGATGGAAAGCAAGAGGGTGAGGTTACTACTTGGTACTCAAATGGAAGGAAAAAAAGCTCAGCTTATTACAAAAGAGATGTTCAAGATGGGGAAGAGACTCTCTGGTATGACAATGGGAAAAAAAGAGTTACTGGCGTATACAAAAATGGCAAGAGAGTTGGTGTGCATAAACAGTGGTTCAAAAATGGGCAAAAAGCGTTTACTGGTTTTTTTGAAAATGGCAAACTTATAGGAACGCCACAGCAGTGGAATGAGGATGGCAGTGAAGTTACTATTAAATAGTATAATTATCTAAATTTATAATAGGACAGACTATGCAGCCTACTTACAGCCGTGCCAAGTGCTCGGCGAACTTCATTGTAATTGCAACAATTCCAATACTTTTTTTTATCTCTATGTCGCTTGGTTACATTGGGATTATTCCATTTAATGTACCTATACACGCCTTAGTAGTTATCGGTTTTATACTCTTTATATTTTTACTCTTCATCAAACACAATGCTAACTACTCTATCTGTAAGATGCGCTCATCTTACGCTGTATTGAAAGAGGATCTCGATGTAAAACTCTCTTCTCGTACTTTAACTATTGAGGGTGAAACAAAATCTATTTTAGATATCGATAACTTTCTAAATAGGTACTATAGTGATATTAGAAATGATAACTTTGTATCAGTTGCCTCATCAGTCTTTCCTATGCTTGGTATCTTAGGTACATTTGTAGCAATTGCTCTCTCTATGCCAAACTTTTCTGTAACAGATACAGAGGCGCTCGATCATGAGATATCACTTCTTCTAAGTGGTGTTGGCTCTGCTTTCTTTGCTTCAATATATGGTATTTTACTCTCTTTGATTTGGACCTATTTTGAAAAGAGTGGTATGAGTAAGGTTGAACGTTATTTTGCAACAATAAAAACAAATTTTGAAGAGAAGTTATGGTCTAAAGAGGAGTTGTTAATCTATAAGTATACTCAATACGATATGAAAGATAATAACTTTATAAGTGCTCTGCAAGATACATTTAATCTAGACTTTATTCAGAGAATTAACAGAGAGCATCTCTCAAACTTTGATACTGTAATGAAAGCAACAAATAAAAACTTCTCAGAAATATCGACTCATCTACAGCTTGTCTCTACTGAGTTGCAAGCAACTTTATCACAGATGAACAGTGGACAAAGTGCCCTGAGTGCACAGAACCATATAGATAAATCTCTTGTTGACTTTACTGTAGCTACAAAATCATTTGAGAAGAGCACAAAATTATACAGTGCACAACTCAATAACTCTCTCAATAGAACTTTTGAAAAAATAGACTCCGAGGTAGGAAACATAGTCATCAAACTTGCAGATTTTGCTACCCATGTCTCTCTTGAGAGTAGAGAAGTTCAAGAGAGTATTAGTAAATATCATCAAATGATTGCAAACCAAGTAAAAGCTAGATAGATGTTTTTTAAAAACAAAAAAAGCGAAGAAGCAAACTTTTGGTTGTCTTATGCTGATCTTATGGCTGGTTTGCTTTTTGTTTTTATCCTTCTAATCGGTGCTATTGTTGTAAAATCGATAGTGCTCAAAAACAATCTTGAGTCTAAAGAGAGCTCCTTAGAAACATCCTTAGAGATGCTTTTACTGCGTGATTCTGAAGTGGTTAAACTCAAAAAACTTTTAGCAGATCGTATGAAAGAGTTGCACAAAAGCAAAGAAGAGCTTTTAATCACAAAAGACTCCTTAGATTTAAAAACCCAAGAGATAGTCAACTTAAACAATATTCTTTTATCGAGAAATATGAAAATAGATGACTTTAACAATAAAGTCATTATTATGCAAAACCTTCTTAGTGAGAATAACACAACCATAGAGTCACTCAATAAGAGAATCCAAGATTATGATAGTAAAGTTCTCATTTTATCAAACGACTTAACAAGTAAAGAGAACACATTAAAGTTAAAAGATAAAAAGCTCTTAGAACTTCTACGTGCTTTAGATGAGCGAAAAACGAAGTATGACACCCTTGTTGCAAAACTCCAAGCGCAAAAGGCTAAAATCAAATCTTTAACAGGCATCAAATTAAAAGTTATTGCTGAGCTTAAGCGCTCTCTTGGTAAGCATGTAGAGATAGATACACAGAGTGGTTCTTTGCGTTTATCATCAAATATCCTCTTTGATAGAGGGAGCTCAAAACTAAAAGCGAGCTCAAAAAAAGAGCTTAAAAAAATTTTCATCAACTATATTGGTGCCCTGACTGCAAGTAGAAGTATCAAAAGCCAACTAGATCGCATAGTCATTGAGGGGCATACCGATAGTGATGGAAGCTACCTTTACAACCTAAATCTCTCCCAAAAAAGAGCTTACGCTGTAATGAACTATCTCTTAACACTTGACTTTACCAAAAAGAACAAAATTAAGCCTCTGCTTGTTGCGAGTGGTCGCTCTTATCTAGACAATATCCACTTTAAAAATGGTAAAGAGAATAAAAGTGCATCAAGACGTATAGAGATAAAGTTTAGACTCAAAAATGATGATGCAATGCATGAGATAGAGAGGATACTCGATTATGAATAATTTTGATGCGAAGTATCTCAAGTTATCTGCAAAGTATCTGCAAGAGAAATTAGATCTTCTAGATTCAAAAGTGAAAAATGTTTATATTGTTGAGGAGAAAAAAGAGTCTAAATTCAATAGACTCTTACATAATTTTTTTAAATCTTAACTATCGTAGTTCAAAGATGTAACCACCTTTGCTCTTTTTCATTTTGTATCTATAGTACCCATCAAGTTCAATGACCACTCTATAGTAACCATCATGGTTTCCAATTCTAACTTTAGTAAAGAGTGAATCTTTAGAGGTATCTTTTACAAAAGATTTTATATTTGTATCTCTTTTTAAATCAAAAACGATTCTATGTGGTTTCACAAGTAAAAAGTCTCTAATAATTGTATCGTTTGTTATAACTTTTAACTTTTTGTCTTTTGCATAAAATGAGATAAGTTTTATAGATGCTATCTTTTTATAAGAGCTCTTTTTCTTCTCTACTTTTTGATTTGGTGCTTTTTGAGTCTGAGTTGTTTTTTTAACTTTTTTCTCATCACTACCGTAACTCTGTGAGACAAAGATAGGCAGGTGCCAATCAATTGCATTATCTAATTCAATACTTTGGGTATGTATGGAACCATCTAAGCTCTTATATTGAACAGTGACACCCTCTATGACTCTCGCAGTTGATGGAAGTGTAAGTGTTGCTCTTTTGAGAGGAGGAAGCTCTTCATCTATATTTGAAGTGACTGGTATTCCTTTTTCTCCGTTTGATGGAAAAAAGGGATTTTCACGTGCATTTAAAGATGTCAATAATAAAAATACGATAAAAATTGTTTTAATCAATGACAGCCCCTAAATTTATTTCTGGATATTATAACAAGTTATTGAGCAGAAATCTCTTTTAGCTCAAAATACTCACGCTGAAGCTCAGCATTTTCATCTTTTAATCTATAAACTTCATCTTGGAGATAATTTTCGTAATCTTGAAGTCCAAAAAGAATTTCAAGTGAATTAGTACCATAAAACAAGACACCTAAGTAGATGCCAAGAGCAATTACAACTGCAAATAGCGCAAAAAACTTTTTTAAAGATAGGCCTAGGTACTCCTGAGTAATACTCTGAGTATTGTCAATATCTTCAAAAAGCTCTTCATTTTGCATCTATGGTTCTTAGTTAAAAATCTGTGATCCTAAATACTCACCATACACAACTTCATTTTCAATCTCTAAAAGACGGTTATATTTAGCAGTTCTCTCGCCACGAGCAGTAGAACCAGTTTTAATTTGACCACAGTTAAGCGCTACAGCAAAATCAGCAATAAACGCATCTTCACTCTCACCAGAACGGTGACTCATAACACATGTATAACCATTTCTCTGAGCAAGACGAACAGTTAACATAGTTTCTGATACTGAACCAATTTGGTTTGGTTTAATAAGAATAGAGTTAGCGATACCTTCGTTAATACCTCTTGCTAAAATATTAGCATTTGTAACAAAAAGGTCATCACCAACAATTTGAATCTTATCACCAAGTTTTTCCGTCATAAGCTTAAAGCCATCCCAGTCATCTTCATTAAGACCATCTTCAATAGAAACGATAGGGTATTTAGCGCATAAGTCTACATAGTAGTCCACTAATTTAGCAGAAGTTACAGTACGGTTTTCAGACTCTAATCTATAGCCACCACCCTCAGCAAGGATTTCAGAAGCAGCAACATCTAAAGCGATTGCTATCTGCTCTCCAGCTTTATATCCTGCTTTCTCGATTGCTTCCATGATAACTTGGATAGGCTCTTCATTTGAAGATAAATCAGGTGCAAAACCACCCTCATCACCAAGTGCAGTATTATGTTTTTTAGCTTTTAAAATAGCTTTTAAGTTATGATAGACTTCAGCAGATGCACGAAGACCTTCAGCAAAATCTTCAAATCCTACTGGAACAATCATATACTCTTGAAAATCAACAGAGTTGTCAGCGTGAGAACCACCATTGATTATGTTTAACATTGGAGTAGGGATAGTCATTCCGTTAGCACCACCAAGGTAACGGTACAGAGGCATACCTAAAGAGGCAGCAGCAGCACGAGCAACAGCCATAGAAACACCAAGAACTGCATTCGCACCTAAGTTTCCATAGTTTTCTGTCCCATCAATCTCTTTCATTGTCGCATCAATCATAGCTTGATTAAAAGGTGATTGACCAATTAGAGCATCAGAAATTTCATTATTCACATGAGCAACTGCTTTTAAAACACCCTTGCCCATGTAACGCTCATCACCATCACGAAGCTCTAACGCTTCACGTTTACCTGTACTTGCACCTGAAGGTACAATAGCACTCTCAACTGTTCCATCACTTAACTCTACAGTCGCTTTAACCGTTGGGTTTCCACGAGAATCCATTACTTCAATTGCACTTACGCTATCTATAAACATATACTTGCCTTTATATTTTTTATATAATTATTAATGCGATTATAGCTAAGTGTTACTAAATATTATATTATGCGTCACTATCCTCTATTTCAGCAGTATCCATAACCATCACATTACTTATACCCATGGCCACTTTTATTTTCTCTTCTATCTCAGCTGCTAACTCTGGTTCATCTTTAAACTTTTGTTTAACATTTTCACGTCCTTGACCTAATTTACTATCTTCATAAGCAAACCAAGCACCCGCTTTATCTATGATGTCAAGCTTAACACCATAATCAACCAACTCACCCTCTTTAGAGATTCCCTCACCAAACATTATGTCAAATTCTGCTTGACGAAATGGTGGAGCTACTTTATTTTTAATCACTTTAGCTTTGACACGATTACCAATCTGACTCTCACCCTGTTTGAGTGAAGCAATTCTTCTCACATCGATACGAACTGAAGAGTAAAACTTAAGTGCATTCCCACCCGTTGTTGTCTCTGGAGAGCCGTAACCCATCATACCAATTTTCATACGGATTTGATTAATAAATATAACCGTACAGTTCATTTTACTTAATACACCCGTTAATTTTCTGAGAGCTTTTGACATCAGACGCGCCTGAACACCAACATTCTGGTCAGACATCTCACCTTCTATTTCAGACTTTGGAGTCAGTGCTGCAACAGAATCAACAACAATTAAATCAATTGCCCCACTTCTTGCAATAGTCTCAACAATATCTAAAGCTTGCTCACCATAATCAGGCTGTGATACAAGTAGATTTTCAACATCTACTCCCAAGTTTTTAGCATAGACAACATCAAGAGCATGCTCAGCATCTATAAAAGCACATACCCCTCCATTTTTTTGAGACTCAGCAGTAATTTGGAGTGCCAGAGTTGTCTTACCAGAGCTCTCTGGTCCGTAAACCTCTACAACACGTCCCTCAGGAACACCGCCTATACCAAGGGCTAAATCCAATCCTAAAGAGCCTGTACTGATTGCTTGTATAGGTTCAATGTCTTTATCACCAAGTCTCATTAAAGCACCTTTTCCAAATGCTTTATCAATCTGTTTCATCGCTAGGTCTAATGATTTTTGTTTATTTGCGTCCATCTTTGGCTCACTTATTTTAAATTCTGGAAGTATTGTATGTAATTTTACTCAAGCTTATTAAAAGTATGTCATATTGTCATATTTTTAAATATTGTATCTAAATTGAGTGAAATTTTATCCCTTTTTAGTTAAAATCTTCTTTATGAAAAAAACACTAATAGCACACTCACCTGACGCCGATGATATCTTTATGTACTATGCCATTAAATTTGGCTGGATAGATATGAAAGATACTGCGTTTGATAACATAGCCAAAGATATTCAAACACTCAATGAAGACGCACTCAATGGTGTTTATGACATAGTAGCGATTAGTTTTGCTCTCTATCCTCATATTAAAGAGGAGTATGCTCTACTCCGTACTGCTGTAAGTTTTGGAGAGGGGTATGGACCTAAAGTGATTAAACTCAAAGGGAATAAGTTCAAACGCAACTTCAAAGTTGCTCTAAGTGGTGAGCACACTACAAATGCTATGCTATTTCGTATAGCCTACCCTGATGCACGTGTTAGCTATATGAACTTTTTAGAGATTGAGCAAGCTGTTCTCGACGGCAAAGTAGATGCGGGTGTTTTAATTCACGAGTCTATTTTAACCTATGCAGATGCGCTCGAAGTAGAGCGTGAAATGTGGGATATCTGGCAAGAGTTAGCAGGAGATGAGCTTCCACTTCCTCTGGGTGGAATGGCAATTCGTCGCTCACTGCCTCTTAATAAAGCCATAGATTATGAAGCTACTTTAACCAAAGCTGTTCAAGTAGCTAGAGATCACAAAGACAGGCTCTCTAAGATGTTAATTGAACGTGATTTAGTAAGAATTGATGCTCCAACCCTTGATAAATATCTTGAACTCTATGCAAATGATGAATCTATTACGCTGAGTCAAATCCAATACAAAGCGATTAATAGACTCTTTGAGATTGGATATAAACACGGGTTTTATGATACACTTGTAAAAATAGAAGATTATCTGATACCAACTGAGTATACAGAGCTTAGGAATTCATAAAAGTTATGGAAGCAAAACTAATAGCCCTTGGTGTTGAGACATTTAAAATTGCTCTCTTTCTAGCTCTGCCTGGATTACTTACGGGTATGCTTTTAGGTCTTGCTGTTAGTATCTTTCAAGCGACAACGCAAATCAATGAGATGACACTCTCTTTTATCCCAAAAATTATCGGTGTTGTTGTGGTTATCGTCTTAACTATGCCTTGGATGCTTAACGAGATGACAGACTTCTCTACAAATATAATCAACCTTATTCCAACATTTATAGAATAATGCACACCAAAGAGATAAACTTTTCAAAATACTCCTCTATAAAAATAGGCGCAACACTCAATGTCGCACTCTTAGAAAAAACCGATACAAATATTGATGGCTATTATCTCATTGGCTCTTGTAACAACACACTTGTTGGAACAGAGGCTCCTCCACTCATCATGCTGAGTAAAGAGTTTGACTATATCAAAATAGAAGAGAACAGACTTAAAATTGGTGGGGCAACTCCATCAGGAAAAATCGCCTCATTTTGTAAAAAACACAACATTGCAAATTTTGAGTTTGTATCGCATTTACCTGGTAAACTTGGTGGTCTTGTTTTTATGAACGCAGGGCTTAAAGAGTATGAAATCTTTAATCATCTCCTCAATATCACTACACCTTCTGGCATACACGCGAAAGATACAGTAGCCTATGGCTATAGATTTACCAACATTACAGAGCCTATCTTAGAAGCTAGCTTTGAACTCTCTTTTGGTTTTGATGAGGCGAAGGTTGCGATGTTTAAAAAAATGCGTTCAAACCAACCTGCAACGCCAAGTGCTGGAAGTTGTTTTAAAAACCCTGAGGGTGATTATGCTGGCAGACTTATAGAAGCTGTTGGACTCAAAGGAAAAAGAGTGGGTGGTATGGAGTTTAGCACTGAACATGCAAACTTCTTAGTCAATCATGGAGATGGAAATTTTGATGATGCAATCTACTTGATACAAGAGGCTCAAAAAAGAGTTTTTAATGAGTTTAACATTTGGCTTGAGTGCGAGATAGTTATTTTAGATGAGAGATATATGAGTGACGACTCGCCACTCATATATAAAAAGTAGTACTTAGAAACGTAGCATTAAACCTGCATACACACCAGAAAATTCTAAATCTATTTTCGCTTTTGAGCCACCAAAATCAACATCTTCAGAGATATCAAATTTTTCAAGTCTATACCCAAGCTCAATACCTGATTGAATTACAGGTGTAATGTCAAAAGTATAATCCACCTTTATTCTCACATCATAAACAGTATCATCATCATAAGTGATATACTTTACATCAGACTCAATCCCTATGTCAGTTGCTGGAATCTCTACACGAACTCTCATATATACTAGTGGTAACACTATTGATTCTGTGTCATTATAGACTGAACTAGTCCAACCTGTTACATCATTAACTCTCCAGTCTACACTAAGCGCCTTGAAGTCAAGACCTAAATCTAATGTAACCCAAGCTGTATTATCTAAGATATTGTAGTAAGGAATAACATCAAACTGAGTCATCTCTAAGAGTGTTGCAGCATTAGTGACCTCATCAAAGTCCGAAAATTTACCATTAGCTAATCCTTCACTTTCCAAACTCGAATACTCTACTCTAATATTAGGAATGATAGGAATAGGGTGTTTTATAAGTAACCACGCATATCCCGCTGTACTATCATCTCCATTGGAGATATCAGAAAGTTCTATGCCAGTCTCTAGATTATTAAACCCACCATTAGGTGTCTGTTGCCAAACACCAGCTCCCATCTCCATTCTACCAATATCCGCATTAGCAGTTATTGCTAACATAGCCGTTACTGCTAAAGTTGTTAAAATCTTTTTCATATCTGTACCCTATTTTTAAAATTTACATAATTATATCAGAGTTAAATAGCGTATTACTTAAAAAGTAGGTTAATTGTTTAAAATGCTCAGAATCAGGCTAAGCATTTTAAGGGGAGAATTCAGATTAAGGCGTACCTTAATCTATACAACTACTAAAGGAGAAGAGTAGTAGTTGCGTTTGAAACTTTGTTTATTTTAGAAAATTAATTTATACGGTCGTGCTTAGCTTACTGCAGCGATTGCAGCGTCGTAGTTAGGCTCTTCAGTAATTTCTGGAACGATCTCTTTATACGTTACAACACCCTCTTCGTTTACTGCGAAGATTGCTCTACAAGTAACACCAGCAAGAACAGAACCACCTAAAAGTACTCCGTAAGCATTTGCGAAATCTTTGTTTCTAAAGTCAGAAGTAACAGTTAAATCATTGATACCTTCAGCTGAACAAAAACGTCCCGCAGCAAATGGAAGGTCAAGAGAAACGATAGTTGGCTTAACACCATCTAAAGAAGCAGCTTTTGCATTGAAATTACGAGTTTCAGTTGCACACACACCTGTATCTAAAGAAGGAACAACAATGATAAGTTGTTTATGCCCTTGAGCTCCACCAACTGTAACATCACCTAAACCATCTGAGTTTACAACTGTAACTGATGGTGCTTTATCACCTACGTTTACTTCATTTCCTAATAACTCTACGTCTGTACCTTTGAATTTTGTAGTTGCCATATTTGGCTCCTTAATTTTAATTTGTTTAATTTTAACAAAAGAAGTGTTTACTTTTAAAAAGTTCCTCTTTTGTTTTGTTGAGAGAAGTATAGATTAAATCGGATAATATTTGTCTTATTTAAAAAAAGAGTGTTTTAGACTAAGTTTTTTTTAAGTTTAGAGCTGACTTCTAGGAGCAATATCTAACTCCTCTATAGAGCTAAACATCTTCTGCTTATACATCTCTACTGCTACTCTGCCTATCATAGCAGCATTATCAGAGCAGTATTTTAGTTCACTTAAAAGTAGGTTTGCTCCGTGGGGGTTTAAAAGCTCTTCTATTTGAGAACGTAGATATAAGTTTGCACTTGCCCCGCCAACAATAGCAAAAGTTTTTGGTCTTACCTCTTTAAAGTACTTCTTTAACTTCATAGTTAAGTGTTTTGTTGCAATATGCTCAAATGAAGCTGCTATATCTTTATACTTGCTTGTATCACCATCAGACTCTTCTACAGCTAAACGCACTGCGTTTTTAAGTCCAGAGTAACTAAATGCGATGAGAGGAGATTGGTGAAGAGGTACTGTAAAGTTATGTTTTAACCTGTCGCCATCTTTTGCCAACTCTTGAATAAGTGGACCACCCGGATAACCAAGTCCCATCATCTTAGCAACTTTATCAAAACTCTCACCAAAAGAATCATCCATGCTTTTAGCTACTGTTTTTATATCGGTAAGACTTTTGACTTCCATAACTTGTGTATGCCCACCTGATACCAAAAGTACTGTCAAAGGAAATCGTGTCTCTTTTTCTATAAATAGTGAGTATATATGTCCAACTAAGTGGTTCACACCAATAATTGGTATATCAAGTGCAACTGCTATCGCCTTAGCCATAGTAACACCCTCTACAAGTGTAACAGCAAGACCGGGAGTGGATGTCACAGCCACAGCTTTTAAATCTTTGAAGTATGGTTCACACTGCTCTAGAATCTTTGGCAGTGCCTCTGCGTGAAGACGTGCAGCTAGTTCAGGAACTACACCACCATAAACAGAGTGTTCTATCTCTTGAGATATTTTTTTATGAAAAAGGAGTCTGTTTGTCTCTATATCTGTAATTGATATAGCAGAATCATCGCATGAGCTTTCTATCGCTAATATCATAGATTCTCCTCTTGTAAAACACAATTATCTGAGTAGGGAATAGCAATATAAAAACAGGTCTTTTCTCTGTTGTCTACTGGATGTAAACTGCTTCTTAAGAACTCCCTTGAATTAACATCAATCTTTCCATTGAAAATCTTTTGTACTATCTCTTTAGTCATATAAAGACCTATCCCTGTACCCTGCTGTTTCTCTTTTGTTGTAAAGTAGGGATTAAAAATTTTATCTTTTATCTTCTCATTTACACCGCAACCATTATCACAACACTCTATTTCGAGTCCATATTGCGTAGTTGTTAACTGCAATCTAATCTTTTTATCTGTTGCGACTCCTATAAAAGAATCTTTAGCATTGTTTAAAAGGTTGAGTATGACTTGTGATATAGATGAGATGATTTTTATCTTTGCATAACTATCGTCTATATGAACTTCAAGCTCTATATCTTTATTTTCAATATGGGCATTGATGACACTTTTTATCTCTTTGACTATCGATTCTAAATCTCTCATTTCACTATGAGTTTTTTTATCAAAAAAAGACATAAAGTCATCAATAGTTGAGGCTAAATGGTGTACATTATCTTCCATAATATCAAAATACTTATCCATCTCTTCATGAGTTTTATTGGTAGTTCTCAGAGCAGCTATCGCTAAGCCTGTTGTATTTAAAGGCTGCTTCCACTGATGTGATATATTTGCCATCATCTCGCCCATAAGAATAAAACGAGCCTGCTCAAACAGTATCAAATCTTGCTGCTTATTCTTTTCAATCTCCTCTTCAAGTGCTTCTTTAAAATAGAGTAAATGTCTTGAGAGTTTAATCATTATAATTACTGTTACTGGAGCAATCAAAAAAGGGGCAATAATAGATGCTACAAATAAAAAATATGTATACTCAACGCCAAATAGCATTGATAAACCATATACTATAGGGACAGAAGCTATTGCAGTAATAGAAGTGACAACACTCACAACTTTAAGTGCCGAAGAAGAGGTTAGCTCTTTTGCGAGATTATTTACAAAGAGATTAAACATGAGACGCTCCTCTTTGAACAAAATCTCGCACTTCTTTGTCAATCAAAAAGACATCATCAACACTTTGAGGTAACTCAGTAAACTTTTTAAAAGCAGTTATGATAGATTTAGAAATATCCATAAAGCCTATCTCTTTGTTTATAAATTTCTCAATTGCTGCCTCATTTGCTGCATTGACAACAACTCCAAAAGATGGATTATTTAAAAGTTTTTCTTTGATTTCCCAAACAGGATATCTCTGTATTTCTATTTTACGAAATTCAAGATTACCAACTTCTAATAAGTCTACATGCCTTAAAATATTTTCATTCATCTTCTGATCTAGCGCATAAGAGATTGGAAGTTGCATGTTGGCATGTGCAAAGTGTGCAGTAGTTGACCCATCTTTAAAATCAATGAGTGCATGAATGAGTGACTGCGTTTCAATAATAGCATCATACTCACCCTCACCAAAAAGCCATCTTGCTTCTAAGAGTTCAAACATCTTATTTACCATTGTCGCACTATCTATAGTAATCTTTTGTCCCATTGACCAGTTTGGGTGCTTTTGTGTATCTGCTAATGTTGCGTTTTGAAGTCTATCTATGTCCCAATCACGAAATGCGCCACCACTTGCTGTAATTATCATTTTTGAAACTGGTCTCTCTTGCATAAGATACCAGAGACCAAAGTGTTCACTATCAATAGGTTGGATTTTAGATGTATCTATAAAAGCTCCACAAGCAACCAAACTCTCTTTGTTTGCTAAAGCAACTTTCTTACCACACTCTATCGATGTAAGCGTAGGACGAAGTCCCAAAAATCCTACAAGTGCATTAACAACTAAATCACTTGATGTATCTTCTATAACCTTTAAGATAGCCTCTTGACCTGAATAAACATTAGAGTGATTGACTTTGTGTATATCTTCACTATTAGCAATTACTACGGTTGTTGGGTTATGCTCTTTTATCTGTTGGTTAAGCAGTTTTATATTGCTTCCACAGACTAAAACCTCAACATTTATACCAAATTTTTTAGCTACTATAAGCGTGTTTGCACCTATAGAACCTGTTGAACCAAGAAGGATGATGGATTTTGACAACTATACAAGCCCACGAAGTAAGACTAGCATTACAATCCCGCCAAACAGATACCCATCTATTCTATCTAAGATACCACCATGCCCTGGAAGTATGTCACCACTATCTTTGACATCAGCAGCACGTTTTAATGAAGATTCAAAAAGATCACCAAAGATAGAACTCACAGCAACCATAAAAGAGATAATAAACGCAACACCTAAATCAACTATAGGAAGACCAAAAAACATACCACCAAAGGTTGCAACAGCTATTCCACCGACAACACCTTCCATCGTTTTATTTGGACTAGTTTCACAAAATGGTGTTTTACCAATACTTTTGCCAACTGCATAAGCGCCCACATCAGTAAGTGCGACAACAGCCAATAACCAAAGAAGAGATATTACCCCGTACTCTTGGTACATTGTAAACATAAAAAGCATACCGGCAGTTGGATATATAAATGGGAAAAAATCTTTCCACTCAATCTCTTTGTTAAACGCAATTGCACTTGCATAGGCTACACCGGCTAAAACAAAAAGGTCATCACCATAAGGATATATCCCTGCTAAAAGCCATATTCCCACTGCATAGGGTTGAAGATTGTCTTTTTCAACTTGAAAAAGCACTACTGCTTCTCTAAATGCCAAAATATAAATTGCACCAAAAACAAGCCACATTACAAAAAAATTGTCTATTAAGCCTATTATTAATACACCTGCTAATAGTGCTAGACCTGTTATGATTCTCTCTTTATGATCTTCAAACATACTCATATAAATTCCTAGATGATAATTAAGAGAGAATTATACCCTATCACACTTTAATATCTAGTTTATACTTTGAGGCGTGTTCAAGTTCTTCACCCTCATCCTGTTCTCTCTTTTCATTTCTCTGGTTTTCTCTGTCTGCTTCATCCCGTTGATGTTCACGGTCTGGATCTATTTCGTGGCTCTCTTCTGCAGGACGGACTTCCATTACTTTTTCATCTTTTTCGTTTGCAGCAGCTTGAGCTACCATGTTTTGAAAGTCTACGCGATTATTATGAGCATTTTGTACGGATGCTGCGCTTGCAGTCATCTGATTAACAAAAATAGCATTTCCAATTGGACCTATCGCCATAATATCTTCCTTTAATGAGTTGCTTCATATCTAAAGCTTTGCCTATCTTGTGTCTACCTCTACTGTTTTGTATTTATTGTAAAGCACATTTGCACCACTCTGAATAGTTACTTCTCTTCGTGGAGTATAATCGACCAAAAACTTATCTTTTTGAGGTGTTGTAAAATTTACGCAGAGTTTTGCCGCACTTTCAATGATATGCATAGGGAGATTCTGTTTATCTGTTGTAATAATTACATGCGTTGATGGTTGATCTTTTAGGTGAAGCCAAACATCTCTTGCTCTTGCATTTTGCAGGAGTTCAACATTTCCTTTTTCATTTTTACCAAGTTGTACTTTATAGCCCTCTATAAAAAAAGTCTCTATAGAATCATTTGATTTTACTTTTTTGTTTTGCACTTTTTTTGGAAAAAGCAGCTCTATCTTTGAAGTATCTTTTGCTGTTTGCACTGTATGTATAAAAAGTTTTATATGCTCTATCTTAGAGCCTAAAGACTCCTTTTCTATATGAAGATTCTTAGCTCTCTGTTTTGCTTTTTTACTTTTTGTAAAAAATGAATCCGAAATCATCGCAACTGTTGGAAAAGTTTTTGGCAAGGCTATTTGAATAAGACTTCCATCATAATCATCAAGCTCCAAAGTCTCTGCATAGGGTTTGATTTTGTGCATATTAGAAAGAACTAAGTTTCCGTAGTGCTGATAGTTAGTCGCCTCTTCTTGGAGAGTGGTTTCATCATCCAAGGAGTCAAAAATCTTTTGCAATTTTTTGAGTTTTTTATTTAAAAGAGATACCTTTTGCTTCTTAAGAGACTCTAGTTTTTGTTTTTGCTCTTTGTCATACTCTTCATATAAAAATGCCTCTACATCTTCAAGTGGATACTCTTTTGCAACGAAGCTTGCAGCTGGTAAGTTAACAAGTTTCTGTCCAACTCTCACTTCCCTAAAAGATGAAAAGAGGTCAATATGGCGCAGTGCTTCAAGAACACTATTTTGCTCATCTAGAATAATAACATTGGTGTACTTTCCTGTAAACTCTAACTGTAAGTACGTTATCTCTTCTTTATATGCAGAAGATATAGAGGTCTTTATTTTTAAGACCTTATCTTCATTTACAAGTTCCATACCGAGTATGTTTGCACGGTTAAATCGTTTTGCTAAGACCACATCAAAAGGAGCATTATAGACTTTTGAACGGGCATAAGAGGAGCATTTAAATATTTTAGAATTTGAGCGTTGCATCTCAAAGTAGATATCATCCCTTTTATCAAATGCAACTTTAACTATCGTATCCGAGATTCTGTGGATAGCTGATATTTTAGTAAAATTTTGTAAATAGTTGAGTATCTGTTTTAAATGGGATAGTTTCATAGATAGATTGTATCACACATAAAATAATCAGTAGCGCTTTTAAATCCTAGCTTCAGGTTTCCCTATGTAGTATCCTTGTGCATAGTCAATACCTAAGTCTTTTACTCTGTTGTAAGTGTACTCATCTTTAACAAATTCAGCAACTGTTTCAATACCTAAAGATTTAGCTAAATCAACAATGGTCTTTACGATTAAGCACATTTTTTCATTCTCTTTCATGTCACCAACAAAAGCACCATCAATCTTTATAATGTCTGCATTCATTTCCAAAAGGCGATTAAAGTTAGAGTTTTCTATGCCAAAATCATCTATAGCTATTTTAAATCCCATCTCTTTAAGCTGGACTATCTGCTCTGAGATAACCTTGAAATTTTGATCAATAACAACGCTCTCTAAAATTTCAAAGGTAACTCTTTGCGCGTCAATAGAGTAGAGCTGAAGTTTCTCTTTTAAAAACTCATTCAAGTACTCTTCAGACAAATCTCTCTCTGTAAGATTTATAGAGAACGAGACTTCTTTGTTTTGAAAGTATTTAAAACTTTTTGCAATGATTGTTTTTGTTATAGCACTCTGTATTCCCAACTTCTTTGCAGGTTGAACAAAGTGTTTTGGCAATATAACCTCATCACCTATAATACCTCTTGCTAAGACTTCATATTTAGTAATTTTTCCAGTAGAGATATTTTGTATCGCCTGATAGTAAGGCTCTATTTGATCATTGAGCAGTAACTCTTTTGTCCTGTTTAACCAAGGGAGAGCATCTTTCTCATCTATGTATTCACTATTGAGCTCATCATAAATCTCATAGTTTCTACTCCCTAGCTTTTTTGACTTCTCTAAAGCGTACTCACTATTTATAATCGTATCTGAAATATTGTTTATAATTTTTGACACGCCTATGTTAAATGTAATATCGAGCTCCACATCTTGTAGTATGACTTTTTTTGTATCAAAAAAAGAGATGATTTGTGCACAAAACTCTTTGACAGACTCTTTTGAGAGCTCATGGGATAAGATTATAAATCTATCTGATTCTACCTTAAAAAGTTTTGCAGAGTCGTTTGTATTGATGCTTAACATCGATTCAATTTCAAGCAAAATCTGGTTTGAAAGAATCTTACCAAAGACTTTATTAATAGCTGAAAAATTTGAAACATCTAACAAAAACAGATAGTTATACTCATGCTCCTCTAGTGCATTATCTAAAATACTTGTATCGATAAAATCAAATTTTTCACTCATCCATATCCCTTCTTTACAAATAGTATCTAAATAAAACTAAATGCAATATTAGCGTTAATAGAGTTGTAATCTCATCTTAAAGCAACTAGAGTATAATTACAAAAAATATAAAAGGATTACCTTGAGACTACCTTGCGGCTTTGGAAAAAGCTACTTCTCTTTAGCAGCAATACAAGCCTATGTATCACTCAAAAAAATAGTAGCACTCAGTACATCCGTGTGCACTCTAGATGGTAAACCTCTTCGACTCAAAATAAACTCTCCTCCTGCTTCTTAATCTTTACAATTCATATACATAAATTTCATACACAGATTAAGGACACCTATGTCAAAAACTATACCATTATCACTCCTATCAGTTGCTCTTTTGAGCCAATTAAATGCAGCAGAAATAAAGCTTGAAACTATTACAGTTCAGAGTGCCACAAAAAGTGAGCAGTCCTTAAAAGATGTAACATCAAACATCAATGTAATTACAAGTGCTGAGATTCAAGAGAAGCACTTCACAACAGTAACTCAAGCATTAAATAGTGTTGCAGGTATTAACTACAGCAGTAACGGTGGTATGGGAAGTACCACTTCTGTAAACCTAAGAGGTGCAGGAAACAACCGTACACTTGTACTTATAGATGGCGTAAGCTATCAAGATCCCTCTAATACTAGTGGGGCAAATATTGCACACCTCATGATTCAAGATATTGAGCAGATAGAGATTATTAAAGGTGCTCAAAGTGGTATTTGGGGTGCGGATGCTAGTGCTGGTGTCATTAATATCATCACCAAAAAAGCTAAGATGGGAACGCATGTAAGCGCAAATATTGAGGGTGGCAGTTTTCACACAAGAAAAATAGGGGCGTCTGTTTCACATAAAACTTCTGATTTTGATGTGAAACTTAGTGTTAATGAAGTAACAAGTGACGGTTTTAGCGTTCAGTCTCCAAAAGGTGAAGATATAGAGCAGTATGAGGATGATGCTTACTCCAATCTAACTCTCAACCTACAAGCCAACTACAACATAACTGAAAATGCAAAAATCAATCTCGATATCACAGATATAGACGCTTTAAAAGAGTATGACAGTTATGCCAATCCTAATGATGAAACGATGAAAAGCGATGTTCATGAGAGACTCTATAAAGTAGCCTATCTACAAACATACGCCAACCACAACTTTACTCTTAAGGCGGAGCTGAGCGATTTTTCAAGAGATGAAATTGGTACTGTTGGCTCATTTTTTGGAGAGAGTGTATACACCTTCAATGGACAGCATATCAATGTAGAGTTTATTGATACAATGAGCTATTTTGAAAAAGACTTTGTAACATTTGGATTTGGTAGCAGTAGTGATGATGTTGATTATATCATGACTGATGACTCCACAAAACAGAAAAAAAATAAAGACAACTATGTCTACCTGACGAACTCAAACAACTTTGGTCCTGTTATTTTGACTGAGAGTGTACGGTATGACGATTATGATAATTTTGACTCTAGAGTGACTGGTAAACTAGGGATTAAATACAACATCATAGAAGATATGTTTCTATCTTCAAATGTTGGTCTTGGTTACAATGTCCCAAATATTGTACAAGAGTTAAACCCTTGGGGTGCGGTTAATGATGAGCTAAACCCTGAAGACACTATTAGTTCTGATATTACTATCGGCTATAAAGGCTTTAAAGCTACCTACTTTTACAATGTGATTAATGATTTGATAGAGTGGTATGATCCAGATGGATTTGGTGGAAATCCTGCAATCTACAAAAACCTTGATGGAGAGAGTATATTTAAGGGTTACGAGTTTGAATATAGTCAAAATATTACCAATGCTATCTTATTATCACTAAACTATACTATACTTAGTGCAGAAGATAAAGATGGCAAAGACTTAGCGAGAAGACCTAAACAGACTGCAAAACTGAGTCTTGATTTTTACCCTATAGATGATTTACATCTTGGTGTTTTTGGTGAATATATAGGTGAGAGATACAATCGTGCTGATGAGAGTGGCGAGCAGACTGGAAAGTATACTCTTGTAAATTTTGTAGCTAACTACGACATAAATAAAAACCTTTCACTCTACACTAGAGTTGATAATGTTTTTGACAAAGAGTACCAAACAGTCGATGGTTATGCAACGGCTCCACTAAGTGGATACTTAGGTTTAAATGCTAAGTTTTAAGAGGAAACTATGGGTATAAAAACTTTTTTACTCACTCTTTTATTTGTACTCAATCTATCGGCTCATGAGAGAATCATCTCTTTGAGCCCTTCTATAACTGAAATCATTTATGGTTTAAAAAAGGGAGACGCTTTAGTAGCAACTTCGAGTTATTCACTCTATCCAAAAAAGGCTCAAAAACTCCCTATTATAGGTGGATATAGCAACCCCAATTTAGAAAAAATCCTAGCTTACTCCCCTACACTAGTTGTTGGACAGAATTTCAACCAAGCTACTTTAGAAAAACTAGAAAAATTTCATATTAAAACGCTACAACTGAATCTTCAAACTCTTTCTAGTATTCAAAAATCAATAACAGTTTTAGCCGATGAGATAAACGCAACAGCAGATGCAAAAAAACTAACTACTTCTATACAAAATGCAATACAAAACGCACCTACAAGCAAAAATCCTCACTCTGTAATGATAGTATATGGTCTTCGAGAGGACCTCAGAAGTGCAACCTACATTGCTGGACACAATATATTTTTTGAAGATATCATTCAAGCGTGTGGTAACACAAATGCTTTTACGCAGACCATAAGCTCTCAACCTGTTCTGAGTTATGAAAATATTATTGCTCTGAATCCTGATCAGATTATTATCCTACACTCCCTTGCCACACAATCCAATGTAGATGTTCAACGCGCACTAAAAAACTGGTATGCTCTTCCAACCAATGCAGCCAAAAATAGGAAAATTTCTATAGTAAATGAGGACTATCTTCATATCCCATCACATAGGGTGGCACTGACTATCACTAGGCTTTGCGGAGAGATGAATGATTGAGATAGAAGCTCTGAAGTGCTCCTTTGATGAGAGAACAATCTTAGAAGATGTATCTCTAAAAATAGAAAATCACCTTACAGTTCTTGGAGCTAATGGAAGCGGAAAAAGTACTTTAGCAAAAGCTATCTGCTCTTTAGTCCCCTTTAGTGGTACGGTCTCTATTAACGGGAGAGATATAAAAGATTTCTCACTTAATCAAAAAGCAAAAACTCTCTCTTATATCCCTGCAAAACTCGAAATTTATGACTCCTTTACCACGGTTGAAGAGTTTGTTCTTCTAGGACGCTACCCCTATAAAAAAAGTTTTTTTGAATACTCACAAAAAGATAAAAATATCACACAGCAGACTCTAGAGTTTTTAAAAATATCCCACTTAAAAGAGAACGCTATTAGCTCACTCAGTTCTGGTGAACAGCAACTAGCACTTATCGCTCAGGCTCTCGCACAGCAGAGCAAAATCATCATCTTTGATGAGCCAACCGCAAATCTTGACCCGCATAACTCAAAAATAATTGCAGAGCATATCAAAGGTTTACAAGAGTACCACCAAGTTATTTTGATTACACACGATATACATCTTGCTTCATATATGCACAACCCTGTCGTTTTTGTAAAAGAGAAGACTACTCACTATTATGAGAGTGATTTCTTCAATGACACTACCCTTGAAAAGCTTTACGGTGTTTCATTTGACTCACTGGCGGTGCAGTATGGCTAAGTTTCTAATCTGGTCTCTTCTCTTAATTGTTTTATTTATCGCTCCCTTTATTGGTGCTGTGACCCTAGATGTCAGTAGACTATTTGATGCTGATTCCTTGGCATCTAATATATTTTTCGACCTGCGTATTCCTCGCGTTTTATTTGCGTTTTTTGCAGGGAGTGTTCTCGCTCTAAGCGGACTCCTTTTTCAAACTCTCTTTAGAAATGCGCTTATGACTCCTTACACTTTAGGTATCTCAAGCGGTGCTGTTTTGGGAGCGGGAATTGCTATAAAGTTAGGACTAGGAACGCTACTTTTTGGTATAGCGGCCATAAGTATATTTGGTTTTTTAGGAGCCATGCTTACGGTATTTTTACTCATATATCTCTCACAATTTTTACGCTCAGGACAGCATGAATCACTTCTACTTTTAGGGATTGCGCTCTCACTCTTTTACACTTCGGCACTTATGGTCATCTTCTATCTTGGTGATGCTATGCAAAACGATATGCTCATCCGTTTTACGATGGGTTCACTCTCTGTTATCGGTTGGCAGAGTCCTATCATTCTTGGTGTCATTGCGTTTATCCTTTTTGTAAGTATCTACATCTACAGGTTTGAGCTCCAGCTCCTTAGTATCTCTGAACATCAAGCATACCTCAAAGGTATCAATACAAAAAGGGTTACGCTTACTCTTTTGATGGTTTCATCATTAGGTATAGGTACACTTGTTAGTATCAGTGGGCCTATCGGTTTTGTGGGTCTAATAGTGCCTCATATAGTCACAAAACTCTACCCTGTAACTGTGAATCATAGAATCATAAAAACAGCACTTTTTGGCGGTCTGTTTTTAGTTCTTTGCGACACATTAACTAGAGGAGTGCAAACACAGAGTGAACTCCCTATAGGCATAGTGACTGCCCTTATTGGTGGTCCATTTTTTATATATCTTATCATTACAAAGGCTCATAGATGAGTTACTCCAACTGGTTCAATGAACATGCATACAAACATAAAATAGTTGTAGATAAGCTTGTAGCTCAAGGCTATACACAAGAGCAGATAATTGAGTACTTTGACTTTGAGAGTATGGTTCAAAACGAAAATGACTTCTGTCCCCTCTACAAAGAGAGCAAAAAATGCCATGAGATGGAGTCTCTTAACTGTTATCTCTGTGCTTGTCCTAACTTTAGGTTTGATGATGCAGGTATCAAAGAGCTAGGAGAAAACACCCAGTATAGCTTCTGTGACATAGACTCAAAAGATGGAAGTCAAGGTATTTACGGAGATAAAATCCATCAAGACTGCTCAAAATGCACTGTGCCTCATCATAGAAGTTATGTAGAGAAAAACTTCGACCTTGATTGGAAAAAGATTATGAAGAAGTGCTCTTTATAGATGGGCGTTCTCACTCCTATCTCCCTTCAAGAGGTACAAAAACTCTTTCCCTCTTTTAACATAACAAGCCTTACGCCTACAGAGTCGGGCATCATGGATACAACCTACATAACAGATAAGTATGTCCTTAAAAAGTATGAGCGAGATATAAACGCAGATGCTGATTCAAAACGTTTAAATCTCCTCTCATGCTCTTCTTTAAACGTTCCGATTTGTGTGGCACAAAACAGAGAGTGGTTTTTATATACAAGGCTACAAGGTTTTGAACCAAAAACAATCCAAACTTACCACATACAAGCCCTTGCAAGATTTTTAGCAAAGTTTCATACACAAACGCAAGGTATGAAATGTGACTTCCGATTGACAGATAGTTACGATTTTACAAAGATACTTGACTTTACAAAGTCCAACTACTATGTTTACTACAAAAAACTGCAATCACTCCAAAACTATAAACCTAAAAACGATGGTTTTATTCACGGTGATATTTTCAAAGACAACACAGTGTTCGCACGAGATAAAATAGGTGTTTTTGATTTTATAGATGGAGGATGTGGAGAATTTGTTTTTGACATCGCTGTCGCCCTAGTCGCCTTTGATGCGAAAAAGCACTCGCACTATTTTATCAACCTATTTTTAAACACTTACAACCAAAACGCACCAAAAAAGATAAAAAAACAAGAGCTTATCAAGACAATGAAAATAGCTTCTGCCTTTTACGCTCTACTGAGAATAGAGAAGTACAAAAACACAAAAAAAGCAAAAGAGCTACTATGAAACATGGTGCGGGAATCTATAAAATGGCGAAAAAGCTTGGTTGTAAAAGCAGTGAGATTATAGACTTTTCATCAAACATCAACAGTTACGACACACAACTTGAGATAACCCCTAGCAGAGAGTTGTTAGTAAAATATGCTGATAGTTCATACAGCAAACTAAAGAAAATCATAGCCGATAAGTACCAGATAAAAAAGAAACAAATCGCTCTGTATAATGGTGCGACTTCTGCAATATTTGAACTCATAAGAAGTCTCAAAGAGAAAGAGATTTGCCTCTATGCTCCACTCTATGGCGAGTATGAAAAAGCAGCAAAACTCTCAAGCAAAAAGATAGACAAAATCAACCGTTTTAAAGAGCTCTATAAAAAGCCCAAAAAGAACTCAATTGTAGTCTTTGTAAACCCCTCAACTCCAGATGGAAAATTCTATGATTTAAAGAGGCTATTTGAACTTTGGAAGAAGCAAAACTGTACTATTATTTTAGATGAATCCTTTTTAGAGTTTCAAAAGCTAAAATCTTTGAAAAATCATATAAATAGCTACAAAAAACTATATATAATCAAATCATTTACAAAGTTTTATGCTTGTGCAGGAGTAAGAATAGGTGCAATTTTTTCTCATAAACGCAACATAAAGACCTTAAAAACTCCTCTGTGGAACCTCTCATCATTTGATGTGAAATATCTAAGTAAAAGACTCCAAGATAAAGCCTTCTCAAAGAGAAGTAAAAAGAGTCATAAAAAGATGAAAAAAGAGCTGCAACACATACTCGAAAAATCAAGACTATTTCCTAAAATATATGAGAGCGATTCAAACTTTATTCTCACAAAAAGTGAAGATGCTAAAAAGATTTTTAAACATCTTTATAAGAACAAAATTTTAGTAAGAACGTGTGGCAGTTTCGACTTTTTAACTAATGACTATCTGCGTTTTGCGGTTAAGGATTCCATTTCTCATAAAAAACTTCAAAAAGCTTTAAATGGGATATAGTCATATTAGATTTTGCTATTAACTATACTTTATAGATTCTTACAATTTGCTATTAAATGTATTTTATAGTAAACTACCAATAAAGGATTTTACTATGAAACCAATACTTCAAAAATTATCCAAGCAGTGGCTCTCAAAAAAAGTATCTACTTTCTACCGAACTCTCTATGATGAGATTGATTTCAAAGCTAAAATCATAGGCATAAAGGGGAGCCGTGGCTCTGGAAAGACTACTTTAATCCATCAGTATGCAAAAAAATCTTCTTTCAAACCTTCTCAAATTCTTTACATAAGTTGTGATTCTCCTGTTATGGCAGGTGAAAATCTTTTTGAAATTGCCACAGAGTTTGGGCAATATGGCGGTAAACTACTCCTTATAGATGAAATTCACAAGGCAGAAGATTTTAGCTCTCACATAAAATCGATGTATGATTTTTTAGATATTCAGGTTATCTTTACTGGTTCCTCTGCGATGATTATGAACCATGAGAGTGGTGACTTATCTCGAAGAGCTTCTATGCATTATCTTCCTGTAATGTCACTACGTGAGTTTATAAGCCTAAAAGGGAAGATAGATTTGCCACGGTTTACCTTAGATGATATAGTAAAAAACCATGAAGATATTAGTTCAGATATTTTGGATACTTTAAAACCTTTGGAGCACTACTCACATTACGTTGAGTATGGAGCGTATCCTTATTTTAAAGAATCCATAAGTGATTACCCTATGCGACTTCTCGAAGTTATAAATATCACTATAGAATCAGATTTAGCAAAAATATTTAACATAGACAATGAGAAGCAGAGTGTACTAAAAAGAGTTCTTGGGATGTTATGTACAACTTCACCTTATGAAATCAGCAAATCTAAACTCAGTAAAGACACCAACATATCATGGGCTACCCTCTCTAAATATCTTACCTACATGAAAGAGGGAGATTTAGTTCATCTCGTCGAAGCACCACCCAATCAAAAACGTTTAAACAAAGCACAAAAGATGCTCTTAAACAATCCAAATCTCTTTCATGTACTCTGTGCAGATCCAAATATTGGCTCAGTGAGAGAGAGCTATTTCATCTCGCAACTCAATCATAAGCACGAGGTTTTATACCATGACAAAGGCGACTTTATTGTCGATGGAAAGTACATATTTGAGATTGGCGGTGCAAGCAAAGGCGACAAACAGATAAGCGAAGAGCGAAACGCATACGTGGTACGTGACGACATAGAGACAGGCTACTCAAATGTTATACCGCTCTGGCTATTTGGGTTTTTGTATTAAAATATTATGAGAAAATAAGGAAGTTATATGGAACTGGTTTATTTATGGGTTGAGGATTATAAAAGCATCAAAAAACTATGGAGAAGAATAAATGAGTAGTACAAAAAAACAAAACTCTATAAAATTAAAAAATCTAAATTGGCTTTTGTATATTGCAATAGGACTTTTAATAATTACTGCCTTCATTTATTTTGCTAATTTTAACAATGGCTTTTCGCATGATAAAAATGACTGGGGAACCTTTGGGGACTTTATGGGTGGTACACTTAATCCATTATTTGCTTTTTTAAGTTTATTTGCGATTATTTATACGATAAGGATACAAACTCAAGAGTTAGAATACTCCCGTGAAGAACTAAAGGCTACAAAAGAGGAATTGGAAAAATCAAGAATAGCACAACAAGAACAAAGTGAATCTTTTAAAATTCAAAATAAATCTATAAAACTATAATGCCCCTAAAAATCAAGACAACAATTCTAAAGATTTAATTTCATAAGCAACTGCTACTTTATCCTACACTTTTAAGATATTCAAGATAGACATTCATCGGTTTTCTATAATCT
>Ga0209345_10000332_pt1 | contig 61688 bp, 50 predicted proteins | sample Cruoilmetagenom7_FD_187294 | JGI IMG/M metagenome (GOLD analysis project Ga0209345, IMG submission 187294) | Oil polluted marine microbial communities from Coal Oil Point, Santa Barbara, California, USA - Sample 7 (SPAdes) (version 2) | ecosystem: Environmental > Aquatic > Marine > Oil seeps ... | reverse complement strand
TTATACCCGAAAACCCTTTAAAATATGACATTTAGGCAATGATTTGCCTAATTTTGGCCATGTTCACAGGTCATAAGAACTGTCGATAAGCCATAGGTCCCATCACTCCGAGCGGGTCACGGCATGAGAGGTGAAAATAATGTCAAAACTGTTTTCGACGACGTGCGTCCCGGCATTAGCGGGACGGGAAAACAATCCCTACCTGCGTCGTTACGCACAAGAAGAAGACGGCTTTGTAACCGTCTTCGCCGTTGCAATCATCGGGTTGCTGGTCATCATTGCCGGTATCTCTTTCGACATGCAGCGCAACGAGATGGAGCGCGTCCGCGTCCAGAACACTGCCGACCGTGCAGTGCTGGCAGCCGCCGACCTTGATCAGCAACTTACTCCGAGCGAGGTGGTCCAAGACTACTTTGATAAGGCTGGCATTCCCGACCGGGCGAACAGCATTACCGTAGAAGAAGGCCTGAACTTCAGAACTGTTTCCGTGAACTCGGACAGTTCAACGGCCACCAACTTCATGAACATACTCGGGATTGATGAATTGCCTCTGCGCAGCTTCGCCGAAGCCGAAGAGCGCGTGAACAACGTCGAAATCTCAATGGTTCTCGATATTTCCGGCTCGATGGGCGAAGGCGACAAGATGTCCAACCTGCGCGATGCAGCCCGGACATTTGTTGACGCCGTGATCAACGATTCAACCGAAGATCTCGTATCTGTGTCGATCGTCCCTTACTCTGAACATGTGAGCGCAGGCCCCGACCTGATGAGCAGGTTCAATGTGGACTGGAACAACCCTTACAGCCACTGCATGGAATTCTCTGACAGCGATTTTGACACGACGCGTCTGCGCCGTGACAAGCAATACGGTCAGGTCCAGCACTTCCAGTGGGGCTATAACGGGTATGATAACGACCGCAGCACGCCAGTTTGTCCAAACGGTGCAGACGAAGACGTTGTGGCGTTCAGCCAGAATGTCGATGCTCTGAAATACAAGATCGGGCGTCTGGTGCCACGCGGCAGTACCTCCATCTTTGCAGGTATGAAATGGGCCACCGGTCTGCTTGATCCTGATTTCAGAACGATCAATGCTGATTTGGCGCAAGCCGGCAAAACGGATACTGCATTCGCAGCACGCCCAGCAGAATTCGATGACTTCGCAACGCTCAAGACGGTTGTCTTGATGACGGATGGTCAGAACCACTACTCCTACCGCATCAACGACAACTACTATGCCAACTACAGCCATGCGGCACACTGGGACCGGTATAACCTGAACTGGTACCTCTCGCGCTATGTGAGCAGCTACTACCACAATAGCTTCAAGTACCTGAAGTACTGGCCCGACTACGGCGACAGCCTTCTCAGCAACGTCTGTGATGCTGCGAAAGAGAAGAACATCGTCATCTGGTCCATCGGCTTCGAAGTTACCGACCACGGTGCAAACGTTATGCGCGATTGTGCCTCCTCACCCAGCCACTTCTTCCGGGTTGAAGGCGTTGAAATCAAAGAGGCGTTCAGAGCGATTGCACGCCAAATTAACCAGCTGAGGCTCACACAATGATCACGCGTATGAAAAATCACCTGCGCCGCTTCCGGGATGAAGAAAAAGGCGTTCTCTATGTAATCGAATTCGCAATTCTTGCTCCGGTTCTGTTTGGCGCCTTCTTCTTCGGCTTTGAGCTTAGCTTGCACTCGATCCGCCAAATGCAATTGGATCGCGGCCTGGAGGTTACGACCCGCAGCGTGCGTCTGAACACAGGTGTGGAGATCACACACGATGACCTCAAGAAAGCGATCTGCATGAACGCTGGTGGCCTTGACAACTGCGATGAAAACCTGCGGCTCGAAATGTTGCCAATGAACCCGCGCAGCTTTTCTGGGCTAGAAGCAAATCCAGACTGCACTGACGCCCCTCTGGAGGTCAGCCCGGTGCGCGGCTGGTCCTTGGGAAAACAACACGAGCTGATGCTGCTGCGCGCCTGCTACAAGTTCGACCCAGTATTCGGATCGATCGGGCTGGGCAATTTGCTGGGACAGGCAAGCAGTGACGGAAAAGGCAAAATGGTCTCGATGAGTGCCTTTGTACAGGAGCCAAGATAATGCAGAACGTTAACCTAAAAACAGCCCTGCGCGGTCATTTCGCCCGCGACGAGAAAGGGTCAGCTTCGATCGAAATGGTCATTATGATCCCGCTGATCTTCTTTGTGGTCCTGTCAATCTTCACACTGTTTGATGCGTTTCGTCAGTACACGATGCACCAAAAGGCCGCTTACACGCTGGGGGATATGATTTCTCGTGAGACGCTGCCGATTGACGGTGACTATATGGATGGCTCGCTTGCCCTGTTCAACACGCTCACCCGTGATCCACAGGAAAGCACCGTGCGTGTATCCATTGTGCGCTACGACAGCAAGAACGAGATCATGAAGCTTGATTGGTCAAAGACACGCGGCTACGCCACAGAGTTGACCAACCAGTCTGTACGCGACTGGACGGAGAAGCTGCCAGCGATGGTTCACAACGAGCGGATCATTATTGTCGAAACATTCGCCAACTACGCACCACCGTTCAGAACAGGTTTGGAGCAGCGCGAAATCAAGAACTTCATCTTTACGCGCCCCCGCTATGCGCCACAGGTGTTGTGGACAGACAGCTGATCAGGCCTGATTGACACATTGAATACCCCCGGACGGCAAAACCGTTTCGGGGGTATTTTTTGTGGGTATGCACCTGCACACTGCCGTCGGTGCATAGGCTCGCGTGCCGTCTCGAACTTAACACAATAAGATACCTCATCGGCGAATAACGGGCATGTTGATTATGGGAAATGCGCCGACCCCATGCTTCCATGAGTTCTTGGAGACGGACGAGACGCACCAGCCAGAGGCGCGCGAGTGGGTTCAGCATGGCTGATCAGATCTATGTAGCGAAGCCACCCCGCCGGCTTTGTTGCACAAATCGGGTGAAGGACGTTCTGCCCCTTACCCCAGACGCACTTATCCTACGGGCTCAGTGATAGGTATGCCAAGAGCAGTGTAGCGGTTCAGCACAGCGATGCGTATTTGGATTTCCGCGACCTGCCTTTCAAAGTCCCGCGCCATCAACGATTGGCCCAGTAATTTCATACAATGCATCTTCGTTTCGACGCGGCTTCTGCGGTGGTATCCGCTCCAGTGTCGCCACACCGTGCGGCCCAGATACCGTTGCGCATTGACCGCATCGTTGCGGGCAATTGCTCCGGCGCTCGTTGGCTTCCAGGGCTTTGCATTCTTGCGTGGCGGGATCACCGCGTGGGCATCTCTGGCAGCAATCGCCTCGTGGCATTTGCGGGTGTCATACGCCCCATCCGAAGTAACGCTGCCGATATCCTGATCAGGAGGGATCTGGTTCAGAAGTTCGGGTAACATGGGTGCGTCACCAATGCTGCTGCCGGTGACTTCGACCGCCCGCACTTCCACCGTTTCCTCATCGATACCAATGTGTATCTTACGCCAAACTCGGCGCTTGGAGCCTCCGTGCTTGCGTGCGTTCCACCCGCCTTCACCTTCGGCTTTGATGCCTGTGCTGTCGATTAGGAGGTTCAGCGGCCCCGTGGAGCCGCGATACGGCAGGTTCACGCTCAATGTTTTCTGACGTCGACATAAGGTGCTGAAATCCGGCGCTGCCCAATCCAGCCCGACCAGTCGCAGCAAGCTCTGGACGAATCCAGTTGTCTGGCGAAGCGGCATGCCAAACAGGACTTTCAACGTCAAGCAGGCCTGAATGGCGGCGTCACTGAATTGCTGTTGCCGACCTGGCTTGCCGCTTGGCGGCGGCGTCCAAACCATCTCCGGATCAAACCAGATCGACAACGATCCGCGCTGCTTCAAGCTGTCATTGTAAGATGACCAATTCTTGGTCTTGTACTTCGTAGGGGCCGAACTGCTCATACCTTCAGCTATCACGCTGGATTCATACAGTGAATCCCATCATCCCATTTGTGCAACAAAGCCCACCCCGCCCCTTGTGGCAAGACTATACGATGCAGGAGCTGAAGATGATGCGCGCCTGTATGAACGTCTCGCGACCAGGAAGAGCGTGATATTGGAACGCGCGATGAAGCCCTTGGTTTCGAGAATGCATTCTTGGCTTTGATCCTGCCGGATACCTCACAAATATATGCCGGAGGTCATTCCGGGCGCGTTTTTACGGCGATTGATAACTGTCATCCCCCAGTAGCGCGTATGTGCTAGCTAAGCCGGACGTAGCTTGCCGGTTTTGGGGCATATCAGCAAAGAGCGGAAACCAGCCTATAACACGAGCGGCACCTTTTTTTCGCCACACATAGATATAACTATATTTATGAATTCAATGAAAAGGAACTAATCCCGTGAAATCAACACTCTCCAATTCCGTGCCCCTAGGGCTGGTTCTGCTGACACTTTCCGTCGCGCCTGTATTGGCCGATCACGGCAATCCTTGGGCTGGTCCGGACGATAAGGTGAACTCTCAATTCCATGATGCGAATCAGGAAAAGAGCCTGAACACACCGGGCGAAGATGAGATGCACGGACAGGCGAACCGGAACGTTAGCCCCAATGCTGGTGGCAAAGCTGCGGGTCATGCGAGCGCGGATACCGGAGGACGTGGAGTTGGTGGCGGCGGCCACGGCGCTGGCGGCAACGGCAGCGGTCATGGCGGCGGGGGCCATGGGCGCGGCAGTTAAACCACTCCGACGCCACATCCACCATCACCTGCACAAAACCCCAGTCCAAATAGACTGGGGTTTTGTATGCGCGTCGTTCCTGATCTCTAACTGAGCCCATTTTTTCAGTCAAAATGTCAACTTGGAGCAATGATGACTTTGTCCGCTTAACCGACCAATCCAATATGCGGACACCCCAGTCTCTGCGATGGCATATTTAAACAGGTTATTTTTCGGCGTTCATGTCGCGCTGCGCCATCATGGCGGCAATGATTTCGGACATGAATTTAGTCTGGTTCGCGGGCGTTACGCCACCAATCCCGATGCGGCGCCCCATGCGCCACCACAGGCCAGGGCGCCAGACATTCGGCGCAGAATTTTTAGTACGCAGCAAGAAGCCGTTAGATGGTTTGAATGCAAAGAACCCGCGGTCCATCCCGTCTATGTCGGCAATCAACGCGATCACGGTGCCGTCGCTGTCGCGCAGTTCAGTTTCGGTCAGCTCAATTCGCGTAGCGGTGCCGCGACGCATCCGGTCTGCCATCCACAAGGCCAAAGCGCCCAGCGCGACCAGAAACAGCCGCCATTGCAAGGCAGGCGCTTGACTGACAGCGATATAAATCAACATGAGCCCCAGCAGCCCGAGCATCCCGATACCAAGGTATCTGCGCCCTGAAGCGGCCTGCGCGGTTGCAAGAATTTCGTGAGGGTCCGTCTTTGGTGTAGCTGGCTCTGAGGTCATCTCGGCACTCCTTTTGTCGACCCCTAGACGCTGAACAAACAGCGGGCAAGCCTTCGCGATCTATCCGAAGGCTACGCCACAAGTTCTGAAATCTGATTTCACCGCGATTTCAACGCCATGGAACGGGAAGTCGATTCATTACATCAACCGACGCGGCTTCACTTCATAGCCGCGTTCTTCCGGCTCATCGTCCACCAGCTCCATCGGGAAACCATCCGCCAGTATCTGCAGGCCAGTCGCCTCTTCAAGCCGCTCGATCATCCTGTCGGACTGGGCGCGCACGCCATAACGATCCTGCCCATCTGTCATCATCGCGATCATCAATGGCGATATTTCCAGTGGCACCGCAGCATCATCCGCAAGCTTTTGGAACAGGCCGATATCCTTTTGTATCAGGTCCATCGTAAAGTTCACATCACGCGACCCTGAAAGGATCAACTGGCTTTCAGTTTCATGGACAAAGCTGGTGCCCGATGACATTGCAATCGCCTCATACGTCATTCCAAGATCCATGCCTTGCGCTTTCATCACCGTCAGTGCCTCACACAGTGTCAGCAGGTTGGCGGTCGCAAGGTAATTTGTCATGACCTTGAGGACACTGGCGTTCCCCAACTCGCCCACGTGCAGGATGCGCCGTCCCATGTGGGTAAGCACGGGCAGAACGCGGTCAAAGGTGGCGCGGTCACACCCTGCATAGATGCTGATGTTGCCTGTATCCGCACGGTGGCACCCACCGGAGACAGGGCAATCCACAGCAGCGCCGCCGCGGGCGTGAACCAGACCGGCCAAGCGTTTTATCTCTGACGCGTCAGTGGTCGACATCTCAAGCCATATCTTGCCCTCTTTGACCTCAGGCAACATCTGCTCAACCACGGCTGCGCTGGCTGCGGGACTTGGCAGGCAGGTGATGACCGCATCGCACTCACGCATCATCTGTGCAGGGCTTCCGCCGTCACGTGCACCCTTATCAACCATAGCCTGCACCAATCCAGCATCCAGATCATGCACACTAAGATCCACACCGTTACGTAATAGACTGCCGGACAGCTTCCCGCCCACATTGCCCAACCCGATAAAACCAATCTTCATGCGATCCTCCGCTTTCATTTGTGCCAACCTTGCGTTCGCGCCGCGACACGTCCAGCCTAAAACCGACCTTTGGACAACAACGTCCAGCGTTTTCCGGCCCAGCCGATGCAAATCCGCCAGTTGTCTGAGCATCTGCGCACACTAGACCTGCACGCCCCCAATATTGTCCGCGCTGTTGGACAGCCCTATTTACCGAACAGCCCCATTACAGGAGAACCGCTATGTCCCTGAGACCAACTTTAGAGACCCGCGCCGCCCAGCCCACAATGGAGGGCGCTGGCGTGAAACTGCACCGTGCCTTCGGGTTTCAGGACCCTAGCGAGCTTGACCCCTTTCTGCTGTTCGATGATTTCCGCAACGAGCGCCCCATCGACTTCGAAAAGGGCTTTCCATGGCATCCGCACCGCGGGATCGAAACGATCACATATGTGCTAGAAGGCACCGTCGAACATTCTGATAGCCTTGGCAACAATGGCACGCTTGGCGCGGGTGATGTGCAATGGATGACCGCTGGAAGCGGGATTCTGCATCAGGAAATGCCGCATGGAAACCAGCGCGGTCAAATGCATGGCTTTCAGCTGTGGGGCAACCTCCCCTCGGCCCAGAAGATGACCGCGCCGCGGTATCAGGATGTGACATCTGACGCTATTCCAGAGGTGATCGACGATGACGGCACCAAAGTGCGTGTGATCACGGGTGAATTTTGGGGCAAACGTGGTCCCGTAGATGGCATCGCCGCTGATCCGCAATATCTGGATGTATCGGTGCCTGCCGGCATACGCAAAACCTTCAAGATCGACACCTACCGCCGTGCCTTTGCCTATATTTTCCAAGGGGCCGGAGCCTTTGTCGATGCCAGCCGCCCTTCCGGTGTCCTGCTGGAAAAAGAGGTCGCCGGCGAAGAGCTGAACATCCGCGATATGTCCGGCGACCGCACATTGGTGCGTTTTGGCACAGGCGATGAGGTCACCGTGCAGGCGGGTCCAAAAGGCTTGCGATTTTTGCTAATATCAGGTGCGCCCATTGACGAGCCGGTCGCTTGGCACGGTCCCATCGTTATGAACACCCGCGAGGAGCTTATTCAGGCAGTGAAGGAACTGAACAACGGGACGTTCATAAAACCGGCCCACTAGCCAATTATGTTACCGCGCGGTGGACCATCTCAGAATACTGCGCGGTGATCTGGTCCAAAGACAGACGCCCCCCGCTGCGGAACCAGGTGTTGACACCGGTCAGCATAGCGATGATCGCAAGCGTTGCGATTTTGGTATCACTTACATTGAAAACGCCGCTTGCCACCCCGTCGCGCAATATCTGCTCAAGCCCGTCTTCATAAGTGCGCCGCAAGCCCTCTATGTGGGCAAAGTTTTCAGGGGTCAGGTTGCGCAGCTCCATATAGGCGATGAAAACCGCATCAGGGCGCGCGTGGTGAAAGCGAATGTGGAACGCGACGAATGCTTTTAGACGCGCGTCAGCTGGCTGGGTCGGATTATCTTTTACCGCCGACAGAAGCTCTGTCATGTGGCTTTCCATCAAGTCGAACAAGAGCGTCTGTTTGTCGGGCGTGTAATTGTATAGCGCGCCCGCCTGCACCCCCACCTCGGCGGCAATGGCCCGCATAGATACCGCCGCATACCCGCCTGCTGCAAACAGCTTTAGCGCGGCCTCACGGACGCGGGGGCCGGTGATATCTGAGTGTGATCCTGCGGTGCGTGCCATGAGCTAATTATCTGAACGTCTGTTCAAAAAGTAAACCCTTTGCGCCGCACCACAGCAAGACACTTGCAAGATAGCCGCGCTCTGGTGCACACCGTACAGTATGACACGCGCGTTTTTCCCTGCGGTGCTTTGCGCCGGATTGAGCCTTTTGGGTGCTTGTACGCAATTCCCGGCACTGGACCGGACGATCACCCCCGCTCTGGAGGCGGCGGACTATCCTACGCTGGTACCAATGGGTCCTGTTCTGGCATCTGCCGAGGCAACGGGTGTCGAACCCGTTCAAGCGACAGCCACGATGAATGCACGGGTCGCCGCGTTGAAAGCCCGAGCAGCACGCTTGCGCGGATCGGTGCTGAGCGGCGCCGAAAGGCAGCGTCTTGCAAAAGGGCTCCATTAAGACTTCCTGCTCCGTTGCACGGCAGCGATGAAAGGGCTACATCGACGCAAAGCTCAGTCATCAAAGGAAGCACCTACATGTCACAACCTCTTCGCCTCGGGATTGCGGGTTTGGGTACGGTTGGTGCTGGCGTTGTCGGCATCCTGCGCAAACAGGCTGCGTTGATTGAGGCGCGAACAGGCCGCGCCGTCGAAATCTCGGCCGTATCGGCGCGCAGCAAATCCAAAGACCGCGGTGTAAATCTGTCGTCTTACGCATGGGAGGACGATCCGGTCGCCCTTGCCAAACGCGACGATGTTGATGTGTTCGTGGAATTGATGGGCGGCGAAGACGGGCCCGCAAAAGACGCAACCGAAGCGGCGCTAGCCTTGGGCAAAGATGTGGTCACCGCCAATAAGGCGATGCTGGCCATGTACGGCCAGACGCTGGCCGAAAACGCCGAGGCCAAAGGCTGCGTCATCAAATACGAGGCCGCCGTGGCAGGCGGCATTCCGGTTATCAAAGCACTGGGAGAAGGCCTTGCAGGTAATGAAATTACCCGCGTGATGGGTGTGATGAACGGCTCGTGCAATTATATCCTGACACGTATGGAAGACGCAGGCCTGCCCTATGCCGATGTTTTTGCCGAAGCCGATGGCCTTGGCTATCTGGAGGCAGATCCACAACTGGACGTGGGCGGCATCGATGCAGCGCATAAGCTTGCGATTCTGTCCTCTCTCGCCTTCGGCACGCAGGTCAATTTCGCCGGGATCGAGCTTGAAGGGATCGAGCGCGTCTCAATCGAGGATATCCGTGCCGCTGCCGACATGGGCTATAAGATCAAGCTGCTTGGCGTGGCGCAGATGACCGGCCGCGGGCTGGAGCAACGGATGCAGCCGTGCCTTGTGCCTGACAGCTCGCCGCTTGGGCAACTTCAGGGTGGCACGAACATGATTGTGCTGGAAGGCGATGCTGTAGGTCAGATCGTGCTGCGCGGTGCTGGCGCGGGCGCAGGTCCAACCGCAAGCGCTGTCCTATCCGACATTTGCGATATCGCACGTGGGTACCGTGGCGCTGTATTTGGACAGCCGGCAAAAACGCTCGAAGCGGCAAAACCAGCGCTCAGCCAGCGACCGGCCGCCTATTATCTGCGCATGGCGCTGAAGGATAAACCGGGGGCATTGGCAAAGGTCGCGGCCGTTCTGGGCGAAGCGGGCGTGTCCATCGACCGGATGCGCCAGTATGGTCATGTGGACAATTGTGCGCCGGTCTTGATCGTGACGCACAAGACAAGACGCCGCGATATTGATCACGCTCTGGCCGCGTTCGGCGATACGTCTGTGGTTGCCGGTGATCCGGTGGCTCTGCGGATTGAGGAAGTCTGATTCGACGCCCCAACAATAAGGAATAGACCATTGGACCAAGCGGCAGCATTTCTGGGGGTAGAAACCTCTTTGACTGGGCGGCGCTGGGTCGGTCCCGGGGGCGAAACAACACGCGCGTCCGAAGCCTTGCACCAACAAACAGGCCTGCCGATGGCTGTCTGTGCGGTACTGGCACGGCGCGGCGTCGATGCCGCAGGTGCCGAGGCATACCTCGCCCCTGCCCTGCGTGATCTCCTTCCCGATCCGCGTTCCTTGCGTGATATGGAAAAAGCCGCCGCACGCTTTCTTGCTGCGGTCAAAACACGACAGCGCATTGCGATATTTGCCGACTATGACGTGGATGGAGGAAGCTCTGCCGCTCTGTTGCTGATCTGGTTGCGCCAGATGGGCCGCGAGGCAACGCTTTATGTCCCTGACCGCATTGACGAAGGCTATGGCCCCAATGACGAAGCGATGGCCGATCTTGCAGCCCGTCATGACCTGATCGTTTGTGTGGATTGTGGCACGCTTTCCCACGGTCCCATCACAGCAGCTAAAGGCGCGGATGTGATCGTGCTGGACCACCACTTGGGCGGGGAAACCCTGCCTGACTGTCTGGCCGTGGTGAACCCCAACCGGCAAGATGAAGACGGAGAGCTGGCCCATCTTTGTGCTGCAGCTGTCGTCTTTTTGATGTTGGTGGAGGCGGGACGCCAATTACGCGAAGCGCAGGTCAAAGGCCCCGATCTAATGTCTCTTCTTGATCTAGTCGCACTAGCGACCGTAGCAGATGTGGCACCGCTAATCGGTGTGAATCGCGCCTTTGTCCGACAAGGTCTAAAGGTTATGGCACGGCGGGACCGTGTTGGTCTTGCAGCGCTAGCTGATGTTGCACGAATGGACACGACGCCTGCCGCCTATCACCTTGGTTTCATGCTGGGACCGCGCATCAATGCAGGTGGCCGTGTCGGCAAAGCCGATCTGGGTGCCCGCCTGCTGGCCACCGAAGACCCGCATGAGGCCGCAGCCCTGTCTGAACGGCTTGATGTGCTCAACACTGAACGCCGTGAAGTGGAGACAGCCGTACGCGCCGCAGCGCTGGCGCAAGCGGAGGAGCGTGGCACCGACGGCGCGCTGGTATGGGCCGCTGGCGCTGGCTGGCACCCCGGCGTGGTCGGCATCGTCGCCTCGCGCCTCAAGGAGGCCACAGGGCGTCCCGCAGTGGTAATCGGGCTTGATGAGGGAATCGGCAAAGGATCAGGCCGCTCCGTCAGCGGTGTCGATCTGGGGGCCTGCATTCAGAAACTGGCGATGCAGGGCGTTTTACTTAAAGGCGGCGGGCACAAGATGGCAGCGGGCCTCACTGTGGCCGAGGAGAACGTCGAAGACGCGATGGCCCAGCTTTCGGCGCTGTTGGAGAAACAAGGCGCGCACCTGCGTGGACCTTCCGATTTGCGGCTAGAGGGGCTGCTTATGCCCGGTGGTGCCAGCGTCGAACTGACCGAGGCAGTCGAATCGGCAGGGCCATTTGGTGCAGGCTCCCCTGCCCCAAGATATGTTTTTGCAGATATGCGCATATTCTCGGCCCGCCGCGTGGGCGAAAGCCACCTCAAGCTCAGCTTTGGCGACGGTCATGGCGCACGGCTGGATGCAATCTGCTTTGGCGCGTACGATTCGGCCATTGGCCCCGCGCTTGAGGCGCATGGCGGCGCACATTTCCACCTCGCAGGGCGACTGGACATCAATACGTGGCAGGGTCGGCAGACCGTGCAATTAAGGCTGGAAGACGCAGCCCGCGCCTAAGCCGAAAAAAAACGTCGCAACTCGGTTTTTTCGACTTGCGCCCCTCAAGGGGATTGCTTAGAGAAGCGCTCACTAAGTGTGGCCCGTTCGTCTATCGGTTAGGACGTCAGGTTTTCAACCTGAAAAGAGGGGTTCGACTCCCCTACGGGCTGCCACATTCCCCCAGTCAAAAAATGCTTCTAAAACAGACCGCCATCAGCGGTCACTGATGACGTGGACTTTCTTCATATCGCTCACAAGAAACAATTTGTTTCGAAAATTCCCCCTGAATTGTGGCGAAAATCTGTTATGTAAGTGTCAGACATCTGGCATATGTGCGCCTTAGAATGGGCAGCGCCATTCAAATAAAAAGAGAATAGCTGAAACTCGGGCGCGCCGGTGTCCGTGAAGACGAATGCGACCAATCCGGCAATGCCGTATCTGCCAATGCGGAAAAAAGCGGGCCGTGCCTGCAAGAAGACCAAATGACCCTGGGGGGGTTGTACGATGAAGAGATTTAACCTTGATCAGCCCGGTTACGGCATGTCCAATCTTGCCGCAACAAGCGGCGAGATGAATGCACGCATCGCTGTGCTACAAGCCCCCACGCCCCTTTTCCGTCCCACGCCCGAAGCTATGCCGCGTTCCGCCTACCGTGTTGTTGGCAAACGTCTGTTTGAGACGCTTTTGGTGCTTCTAAGTTTGCCGTTTTTCATCCCGATCACTCTGATATGCGCGATCGCGCTTTGGCTTGAAGGGGGAAACCCCTTTTACCGTCAGCAACGGCTTGGCCGGAACGGAAAAGCTTTTTCCATTCTTAAACTGCGCACAATGGTACGCGATGCCGACGCCGTTCTTGAGCAATATCTGGCATCCGATCCCAAGATGCGCCGCGAATGGGATGAAAAGCAAAAGTTGATCAATGACCCGCGCGTGACACCCGTGGGTGCCTTGCTGCGTTCGACTTCGCTGGATGAGCTACCACAGCTTTGGAATGTGTTGACCGGCGACATGAGCCTGATTGGCCCCCGTCCGATGATGCCTGAACAATTGCCGATGTATGGCAACCCGGAGCACTATTACGCCCTGCGCCCCGGCATCACCGGCCTGTGGCAAATTTCTGCTCGCAACGAAAACCGCTTTTCATTTCGCAACGAAGTCGATGCGACTTACAACCGCTCGCTTTCAGTCTTCGGTGACATCAAGATCATCTTTAAAACAGTCGGTGTCATGCTGCGCAGAACCGGCCACTAGGCAGCAAGCAGCTTCTTTGAATCCCATCCCCTCATGGGCTATAGCAGCCGTATGACCAAACCCCGAAAGCCTGATGCCATGAAGGATAGTTTTTCCTCTTTGCCCGCAAACGGGGGGGCGGTGCGCAGCGACCTTATGGTGCCTGCCGAGGGTAATTTCACGCGTCCGCGCCGCTTTGAAAATGAGCAACGGCAAACGGGTAAAGAATCGGATCTGATACTCGATAACGATACAGTTGAGGCCTTGACCACGCCCTATGTGCCACAATTAACGGTCCCCGCCGCAGCGCCGCGCGATTTGTGGGACCTGCTGCACCTGCAAGAGCCCGGCACAGACCAGCATATTCTGGATGGCAGCCAAGCCGCCGAAGACTTCCGCGAGACAGAAGTATCGCGGGCGTTTGATCTTTTGCGGACCCGTTTGCGCCAAACGGCAAAACAGAACGGCTGGACCAATATCGCAGTGGCCTCTCCAACAGCGGGGTGCGGCAATACCTTCACGGCTGCCAATCTTGCTGCAAGCCTGTCGCGCGTGCCATCTTCGCGCACAGTCTTGATGGATTTCAACATGCGTAATCCTGGTCTGGCCAAAGCATTGGATATGGACGCAAGCCTGACAGGGGATTTGCGCGACTTTCTGGCAGGTGACGTTGCAATCAGCGATTACATACTACGCGTAAGCGATACACTTGCAGTGGGGCTTACGGATGAGACTCACAGGGATGCGTCCGAAATCATGCAAGACCCTGCAACCGCTGCCAGCCTTGCCGAAATGCGCGCGGCACTGCGCCCTGACATCGTGCTCTATGACATGCCGCCGCTGCTGTCCTTTGATGACACAGCCGCGTTCCTGCCCCAGCTGGACGGCGTGCTGCTGGTATCTGATGGCACACAGACGATGGCCAAACATCTGGCCGAATGCGAACGCATCCTGGACGGTCAGGTTCCACTGCTGGGCGTTATCCTGAACCGCGCCCGTGCATCCAGCATCGAACGCTTCTGACCCATCGGCCGCAAGGCACATCGCACGACTTGAATAAGGTCATATAATGGCCCAAGTCTATTTCTATTACGACGATAACGCCGCCCCCAAGCGAGGCGGCACGTCCAGTTTAAAACGGACATAAAGACAGGTTCGAGCGAGGCACAAATGGGTCCGATCTATACATGGCAGGATTTCCTGGACATGACCCGGCGCAGGCTGGGCGTGATTGCGTTTGTCATCATCGCCGGCTGTTTCGCGTCGCTTTATTGGGCAATGAGCTATGTTCATTTGTACCAGTCATCCGAAGTCATTCAGGTAGAGCAGCCAAAAATCAACGACGACCTTGCCCGGTCCACCGTCGAAGGCTCTTCCGCGCGACGGTTGCAGCTGATCCAACAGCAATTGATGGCTCGGGTCAGCCTCCAGCAGATCATCGACAAATTCAAAATCTACGAAAACCTGACCGCGCTCAAACCAAGCGAGAAAGTCCAACTGCTGCGTCAGGCTGTGACAATCAACGGCGTTGCTGCGGCCCGTGAGGGGTTTTCTGACGACGGCACCATTTCCGTCCTGACCATCACGGCCCAGATGGAGCAAGCCCAATTGGCCCGAGATGTGGCCCATGAGTTCGCCGAACAGACGCGCGCTCTCATGGCTGCCCAGCGTCGTGAGCAGACGGCCCAAACTCTTGCCTTTTTCCAGCAACAGGAAAAGGTTGTTCTGGACAATATTGCGGCCCTCGAAGCCGAGCTTGAGACCTACCGAACCGCGAATGATCTGACCATCGAAGGTGGTGTCGAATTCCGCCTCTCCGAGGTCGCCCAGCTTAACGAGGCCATTCTTGACCTCGACCGCGAGATCATCAGCGCCCAATTGGCCCGCACACGGATCGACCGTACGGCACGCGCATCTACAGTTCAGAGGGAGGAACGAGAGCTTGATACTCAGCTCCAGACCCTGACGCAGCAGCGCACCCTGCTTGACCAGCGACGCACCGCCTTGCGCGCGACCATCCAAGGATCTCCTGAAACACAGCGCACATTGGCCGACTTTGACCGCCGCATGGAGCAGCTGCGCACGCAACTCGAAGCTATTGCAGCACGTCGCAACGACGCTCAGGTCGGATTCAACCTCGAAGTCGGCGCGCAGGGCGAACGCCTGACCACCATCGAAGAAGCGCAGGTACCAGACTATCCTATCACGATGAGCAAGAAAAAGCGCGCAATTGTTGGCGCAATGGGCGCAACAGGTCTGGCTTTTGTAATTGCCTGGCTGCTGGAACTGCGCCGTCCGGTAATCCGCTCAGCCCGCCAGATGGAGCGTGAAACCGGTATCCTGCCAGTAGTGTCAATTCCGGAACTTGCCCCCAAGTACCAAAGTTCGAAATGGCGCCTTGCGCGTGAAAAGCGCCGCGCGGCTGGCAAGGCTGGGCGTGCTGCGCGCATGGCGCGCCACTCCTGATCAGGTAAGAGCCGCGAGTGCGGCAATGGCATCGCGATTCACCCAAAGTGCCATCACCGCCAGCGCGCCTGCGCACAGCGCGCAGATCACGTCATGGCGCATGTCCCATGCGTCATGTTTGCGCGCCAACCAGATGACGAACGGATGTGTCAGCAGGTGCGCGACCCCCATGCCCACAATGGCCCCGACCAAGCCAAACAGGCTTACTCCGACAATCAGGCACGTGATCTGAAAAACGGCCCGTGCGGCCGTCACCACAAAAAACCGCCGTGAATCACCAGCCGCAAGTGCTGATTGATCATAGCTCATCCCGATAGCCTGCGGAATTTGCGCGACAGCAAGCAATGTCACAATCGCACCTGCCAGCGTGTAGCGCGCATCATAAAGAAACCCGACCAGCACCGGCCCTGCGAATGCCATAACCAGCAACAGGCCCAGCGTCACCGCGCTTAGCCCCGCGCGCAGCTTGGCGATCTTGGCCGCTTCGTGCTTGGCATCACGGTAGACTGGAATCATGACGCGGCCCGATACCGCCATCCCCAGTTGCAGCGCAAAGCTGGCAAGAAAGAAGGCGATATTATAGACACCGAGGCTTTCAAGGCTCAGAAACTTGCCCAGCACCGCGCGATCCCCTTGACTGGCGAAGAACCAGAATGCCGTGCTGAGGAAAATCCATTTCCCGAATGTCACCAGCTCGCGGACGGCTTCGTATTCCCAGCGGAAACGGTTTGAAGGACCGGGCAGAAAGACCCACGTCAGCACCAGCTTTGCCAGCGGCGACACCACGCCGCCCAACACCAGCGCCCACACCGATTGCCACCACCACGCCAGCGCCACCATCACCACCAACCCGATCAACTGGGATGTCAGGTCCAGAACCGTGAGCCGTCCCATCAGCAGATGGCGGTGCGCTGTTTCGATCCGGGTTGGATTGAACCCGCTGACAAGCAAAGCTAACGCCGCAACCGGCAAATAGACTGCCAGCTCCGGCGCGTCGTAGAAAACCGAAAACGGATAGGCCAAACCGGTGGCGATCACCCAAAGGCACACACCACGCACCACCTGAATGCTCCACGCCGTGTTCAGGAAATCAGGATCATCGCCGCGCTTGCTTTGTGCAATGGAAGGCGCAATGCCCACGTCCGAAAACAGCATCAGCCCCACCGTGACCAAACTGATCAACGCCATAAGACCAAAAGCTTCTGGGAACAGCAGCCGCGTCAGGATCAGGTTAGAGGCAAGCCGCAGCCCCTGACTGCCGCCATAGCCCAGCAAAATCCAAGATGTGCTGCGAAACACCCGCGCCATCAGGCGCCCGCCGCGCAGCTCCTGCAAAAGACCACCCATTTGCCCTAATCATCTCCGGTTTTGCCGCTAGACCATTGCTAACGCCCCCCCGCCCCTTGTGCCAGAGCCAAGCGGCCCTGTAAAAAGCAACTGAGACACGAAGGACGCACCCTCTTGCACATCGCCTATATCCTCAACAGCTATCCACAACCAAGCCACAGCTTTATCCGGCGCGAAATTCGCGCGCTTGAAGCGCAGGGCCACACCGTCACGCGACTGGCAATGCGCGCAGGTGACGCGCCCTTGGTCGATGTTCAGGATCTCGAAGAAGCGGCGGCCACACAATATGTGCTCAAGGCCGCACCACTGACGCTGTTGCGCGCGTTGGCCTTAAATTTGTTCGGGTCGCCCCAACTGTTTTTTCCGGCACTCGCGCAGGCGGTACGCTGTGGCCGCCGTTCCGAAGCGGGCGTGATCAAGCATCTGATTTATCTTGTCGAAGCTGCCTATGCCGTGCAGGTCTGTGAGGCGGCAGGCGTCACCCACACCCATGCCCATTTCGGCACAAATGCTGCTGCGGTTGCCATGCTGGCCCGCGCTCTTGGTGGGCCAGAGTATAGCTTTACCGTGCATGGCCCCGAAGAATTTGATGCCCCCCGCGCACTGTCGCTGGGTGAAAAGATTGCGCATTCAAAATTCACTGTTGCGATCACCAGTTATGGCCGCAGCCAGCTTAGCCGCTGGGCTGAACCAGATCACTGGAACAAGATCAAAGTGGTGCATTGCGGGATCGAGCCCGCGCACTTCCCTTCGCCAACACCATTGCCCGACGGCGGGCCGCGCTTTGTCGCCATTGGCAGGTTCGTCGAACAAAAAGGCCAGCTTGTTGCGCTGGACGCGCTGGCCGAGGTCGTCACAACAAGCCCGCAGGCACATCTTACCCTGATCGGTGATGGGGACATGCGCCTCGAGATTGAGGCGCGCATCGCCGCCTTGGGACTGTCAAATCATGTCACCCTCACCGGTTGGGTGGACGAAGCACGCATTCTGGCAGAGCTGCAAAACGCCCACGCACTGCTGATGCCAAGCTTTGCAGAAGGGCTGCCAATGGTCATCATGGAAGCCATGGCCGCGGGCCGCGCCGTTATCGCGACCTATATTGCAGGTATACCTGAGCTGGTCCTGCCGGGAAAAACAGGCTGGCTCACGCCTGCCGGGGATGCATCCGCTTTGGCCGACGCGATGAACGAATTGGCAGAAGCCACCCCTGAAAAGCTGGCAGAGATGGGACAAGCTGGCCGCGCACGGGTGATGGAACGTCATGACGTGCACCTAGAAGCAGCCAAACTGGCCGCACACATGGCGTCCTAACGCCCCCGCGCCCACCGCTCTTGCCCACGGTGCGGCAGTCTCACACCCAATGCCACCAAGGCAAAAGCGGCGAACCCCACCGGATCACGCAAGGCACGGCGCCACATTGGTAGCGCGTCTTTTGGCAATGGATCGTGGTTAGCCCATAGCGCCGGAAACTGCTCTTTCACCTCTGCCACGCCAATGTCCTGACGGCGGCGCACACGGATCAACGGCCATGCCGCCTTGATCATTGGCCAATCATAGCTTGCAGCCACTCGGAACCTCTCTTTGGGCGTAAAGCTGAGGCGGACGAAAGTATCGTCAGAAATAATATCGGGGAACTCCCCCCACCGTCCACGGGCAGCATGGTTGACCGCAAAGACGCCGAACCCGGGCACACCATGAGTGCAAAACGGCAGGCTGGCCCAAAACCGCGCATAAATCCGTGTAAAAGCACTTCCGGACGCACGCACCACAGGATTTCCGCTGGCATAGCGCGGCGCTGGATTATCCAGCACCGCCGCAAGCTCTGCCAGTAAGGAACCGGATACGACAACATCAGCATCCACATAGATGCGCGCGCCATGCCGTGCGATGCGATCGCCCGCATTAAGCGCGCCCATCTTGCCGCCCCGTTCAAGGTCCAGCACCGTCAGCGGCCAACCTTTGGAGGTAAAACGGCCTGCAAAACTGCGCGCGGCCTGCACAGTTCGATCTGTGCAACCATTAGCCACTACAATCACCTCAACCGCCGCGCCAGTCGCATCAGACGCCAGTAAGGCCTCAAGGCAAGGTTCGATATAGCCCACTTCGTTATGCGCGGGGATCAGGATGCTACACGCGGTGCTCATTGTGCGGCCACCATTGCGTCCCAGCGCGGATTGCTGTCGTCTAGATGCCGCAGCGCACCCCAACTGCCCCATTTTGTCGGCACGTAGACATCTGCATAGGCATTGAACAAACGCCCGCCTGCATCCGCCCAGCCCTGCAAAAGGTCCGTGTAGAGCTGGCCCATTTCGGGCGAATAATTGAAATGATGGAAGAAATCAGTCAGCCGTTCGTCATCCACCTGTGCGCCGATGCCCACCACATGGGTGCCCCCTTCGTACATGATCAGTTCAAGGCCTGCTTCCTGCGCCACCTGCGCGTGATAGGGCCAGATCCGGCTGCGCAGATCACTCACGGTGTCCACGCCCTGCCCGCTGACCGAGCCGTCAGTCAGTTCTTGCGCGGCCAACGCAGTCGCATAGTCATATTGCGCGGCCTCAATCGCTTGTCGCCGCACAGAGCCGTTCAGACCCTGCGCTGTTGCAGCCGCGCGCGCACGCACGAGGCTCTCTTCCAGCCAGCCTGTTACCATCTCGCGACGGGCCTCCAGCCCCAGAATGCCCCCGAAATAGCCCGTGACGGCATAGGCATCAAAAGCGTCCGATGGCTTAGGCGAGCCTTCTGCCAAAACCAAGGGCGCGCTCAGAATGTTTTCCTCAAGTCCCAGCCAGCCAGTTTGGGAAGAGATGACGTTAATCAATTGTGCCTCCGCCCCTGCGAACTCTGCGGACCAGATACGCGCCACTTCGGCGGCGCGCATGGCGTAATACTGCGTACCGACATCCGCCTGCCCCCAGCGTTCCTGCGCTTGTGCCTCGGCCCAACGGGTCTGCGCGAACTGGAAATTCCATACTTCGTTGGAAAATTCGGCATAGACTTTCTGCGCGGGATCAAGCCTGTTGCGCACCGTTCGCGCGAACGCTGTCACATAAGCATCATCAGCCAAGTGCGGGATATTCAACCAAATATTCTTGCCCAGACTATTGGCCAAAGCCAGCATCACCTCCAGCGGGACGCCTGCATGCGCCCAGCTTGCATCGGTGACCTGCGGGCGATCCTCCCAGCGTGATTGTAGGGAGTTATTGGTTTCCATCCAGTCCATGAACCGCAAGGTGTCAAAGGCGGTCAGGCGCGCGGTCCAGTCTGGATTAAAGATCGCGCCATTTTCCCACATCTGCAGCCGGTCCTCACGAACCACTGTGATGCGGCGCACCGGATTGCCGGCGTTGCTGCGCTGGATGCGAATTTCCACGCTTCCTGCACCGGGCGTATAGTCAAAGCGAACCTCGCCACGGCCATATCGAATGTTGGTTGCGCGGCCTGTCGGCTCGACCACGCCCGATCCTTCAAAGCGCAAGACATATCGCCCCTCCAACGAAGGCGCAGCCGCCTCTGGCAGGTCTGTCAGGATAAACGTCCCGACCGAGCCCGCCTCATGTGGCAGGCTGCGCACCCAACCGTCGCTATCAATGTGCCCGCGTCTGACAAGCTCTTCGTATTCAATCCCGCCGAACTGCCGCGGCAAATGACCCAGCCACGGGCGCGCGGTTTTCATAACATCAAGAAACGGTTGTTGCGCAGACCAGTCAGTGACCGGCGCAAGCCCGACAGCAAGTGCATCAGCCGATGTTTCTACTTTGACGCTCTCAGCCAAAACAGGCACTGCAGAGGACGTGGCAACAGGTGGTGCGCGCATGCTTTTCGGGGTGCCTGATGCCGGAACAGATGCCGCGACCTGCTTGCCGCCACGGTAGCTTTCGACTGCCTCGCGCGCGACCTTCTGCATTGCGGCGGCCATGGCGGCATCCGGCCCGTCAAACGCCTTTCCATACCGGTCTTTGACACGGTGCGGCAGGCCTTCTGGGCTGATGTCAGTCAAAGCCGCATATTGAACCATCGAGACAAAGTAGTGACCCAATGGATTCAAGTGGATATCGTCGTCAAAAACGCCATTGATCGCACTCAGGCCCGGCACATTTCCAGCCGCGATGGCATCATCCAGCCGCGCCAATGCCTGCCCGGCCGGAATAAGCTGCACCCGCGCTTCGCCACTCTCAACTCCGGAGCGCAGAAGGGTCACGATACCCTCCCAATCCGCGAGATCTTCTTGCAGCCGAACGCGCCAAGGGGTCGCGGCCTTTTCGTCATGCTCAATCTGCACGCTCGTTCCACTGTTCAGGCTGTGCCACGTTTCTTGAACAAACACCCGCGCATCCGGATTAGCGCTGAGTGCCAGCCCACCGAACGCCTGAGCGTAAACGTCGGTTTCACTCCATTTCAGATGGTTGGAGAGCGGGATCGCTTCGGTGAGGATCAGATCGGTTGTCTCACCCTTTGGCAAAACACTACGCGCGTCGATGCCCTGTGCATCACGCGCATGCTCCCAGTTATATTTCAACGGCGCACCGTTGATGATCTGGGCCTGCACTGTGACATCACTGCTTGTGGCCGCCAATGCGTCCTCAAGCATGTCGGGTCCCGTGGCGCCGAACAGACTATGGCCTACCATAACAATAGAAAAAACCGCGCTGGCAAGATCGCTCATACTGTTACTCCGCTATACCGAAAGGTAGTTACAACATCCCAGACCACATGTTGCATCAGGCTGCCAGCCTCACTGTCAGGCGCTTTTGCAACTGTGCCATCTGCACGCCGCAAGGACAGCGGCAGCCCAACCGGACTGCGGTGATACAAACTCGCGTAATGCGTTAGTGCAATGAGGTAGGCCCCCATATCCCCCAGATGAATGGTGTCTACACCGTCCTCGGGCGTGCGGGCAAAAAGTGCATCGCGCGATGGCACATTGCCGACCCCGCCTCGCGCCTCAACCTCACGCACGAACGCGGCCAGCACTTGCCCCCCGGGGATGACATAAATTGGCCCGCCCGCTTTGAGCGACGCTGGCAATGTAACCTTATCCAGCCATAGCGCTTCTAGGTCTACGTCGATCCGATTCAGCCAGCCAGCGGGATCATCGGTATTGTGCCATGTCTCATAAAGATAAAGCCGCACCTCAGGCCGCACGTCCCTTGCAAGTTGCGCCCATCTGGCCAGATATTCCGGGCTGTCGTGATATGTGATCGCATCGGAAAGCTCGACCATCTCGGTCATCACCACAGCGTTGAAACCTCCACCTTCAATGGCCGCGCGTGCTGGCAAAAACTTGTCATGCGCGTTCTCGGTCTCAAACCCATTTATTTCTACATCCGGATCCCAATGCGCCCGCAAAGGCGTGCCCCAGCCCAGCTGGCTGGCATAGCCGTGGCCCTCCGGTGCAAGCTGCGCCAGCATCGCAGGCATGTCGCGTCCTACAAGTGAGTGGCCCAAGTGGAACACCTGCAACGGATTGTCCGGAGAATTCAGGCCGCTGGCATAAAGGTTTCGCGCCTTATCCAGTTGCAGCATGTTCCAGCCCACGCGCGCCGAAATGGCAGCGCCCAAGCCGGTTAATCCTGCTGCGCCCCATCGCAATATATTCCTCCGAGACACCACCCCCACTGCCCCCTATCTGCCAGTCAATTGCGCAACTTCAGTTTGCCGCACAGCCACGCCAGTGACAAGCAATCCAGCCGCATGAACATACATACCGCTCATAACTGCCCCTGCGATGATTGGCCCCTGATCTTCTTGAAAACAGGCCTCAAACCGGCTTGTATTGCGATCGATAGAAAGCTCCAGCGCATCAAATCCAAAGAGCGCACCACTGAGCGGATACTGCACCTTATAAGTGGCCTCTTTGGCCGAAAATATCAATTTGGCCAAAAGGCCACGATCAGCTGCTGGTTGCAGGCCAAGCCAGCGCTGTTCCGCCTTTGTGCAAATCTCGCCTATCAACAGCGGATCCAGCGCTGTGGCGTCTTCAACATCAATGCCGACACCCGCCCAAACCTTGCGCACACCAACAGCAGCAACACATGTTGTGGCCGTGTGTGAAATACTGCCGGTCACGCCTTGCGGCCAAAGCGGTGCGCGGTCGGGGCCCATCGGCACAGGGCGCGGCGGCAAACCAAGCGTGACCATCGCGGCGCGCGCAGCAGCGCGACCAGCATGAAATTCAGCCAAACGACGCGGCACAGCGTTGCGCAGGCCCTGAGCCTCAGCGGGGTCAGCTGCCGAGGGCATAAGACGCGGATCCCGCACAGCTATTGCCAAATCCGAAGGTAAAACAGATTCAGACAGCGCCTTAACGAGTACCGGATCCGGGTTCACGTGTCCGCCTTGGCCCGGCCCGCCCGCATTGCGCGGCGTTTTGACATGGTTTCGGCTTTAGCCGGAACATCCGGCGCCTGCACTTCAGCTACGGGTGCGGTGTTTGTTTTGCCCTTGTCCAGATGCGCCGCCAGCCCTTCAAGCGTGGGGAAACGGAAGATATCGGTTATGCCCAGCTTGTCAGCGCCCAGCGCCGCCTTGATATCGCGGTGCGCCTGAACGGCCAAAAGAGAATGCCCGCCCAATGCAAAGAAGTTGTCAGATGGTCTGATATTGGCCACGCCCAAGATGCCGCTCCAGACTTTGGCAATCGCGGCTTGCGTGCCACCTTCAGGCGCTGCATCTGCATTGGTATGTCCGCCTGTCGCCTTAGGGGTAGGTTCGGGCAAGGCTTTGCGGTCAATCTTTTTGTTTGGGGTCAACGGCATTTTCGCCACTTCGACAATCCGCGCAGGCACCATGATATCGGGTAAACGCGCCGATAGCGCGCGGCGCAGGGCATCTTCGTCAAAGGCAGTGGCTGTTACATATCCCACCAGCTGCGCGCCCCCTTTGGCTTCGCGCGCGACCACGACAGCCTGCGTGACACCCGCCTGCGCGGCCAAGGCGCTCTCGATCTCACCCAGCTCGATCCTGTGACCGCGGATTTTCACCTGATCATCGGCACGCCCCATAAAGCCAAGTGTGCCATCCGCCCGCCAAGCAGCCAAATCGCCTGTACGGTACATTTTGCCCCTGCCAAAGGGATTATTGACAAAGCGCTCTGCGGTCATTTCCGCGCGGTTGTGGTAACCTTTGGTCACACCGTCGCCCGCGATATAAAGCTCACCTGCAACACCGATCAGGCGTGGCGATAGCACGTCGTCCAGCACATAGACCTGCGTGTTGGCGATGGGCGTGCCGATCGCGGCAGTCATTTCCGGTTTTTCAACCATCTGGGTCGTGGACCAGATCGTAGTTTCGGTCGGGCCATACATATTTTGCACGCGCCCACCGCAGGCCTTGATCAATTCTTCTGCCAAAGCACCCGGCAATGCTTCTCCGCCCACCATTAGTTCGCGCAGGCCAGAGAGGGCGTGACGCGTCTCATCGTTCATCACCAACATCTGTGCCATTGAAGGTGTGCATTGCAAATGGCTGACTTTGTGGCGCATCAATTGCGCAGCAAGCGAGAAGTCATCATCCGCCAGCGCCGCGCCTTCATTCGCGCGTGCCAAAACCTCTGCCAGCGGGGTCAGCCCCTGCATCACAGTGTCCACCGCGATGCCATAATCAATCAGGCACGCAATCTCATCCACGCCGATCCGTTTAAGCTGCTCTGCCCGCGCGATACCGTCTGCGACCGTGCCGAACAAACCACTGTCGTTGAAATAGCGCTGGAAAGCGAACTCGAGGATCGCTTCCATTTCTTCTTCATCCAGTCCTTCAAGATCAACCTGAAACGGGCTGGTCGCCCCTTCGGGCTTTTTGAAAGCGGGAAACGCCCATGCGTATTGCTTGATCAGACCGGCGGCGGAACGCAGGTAATCCTTCATCGGACCACGCGCGATTTCTTCGGCATCTGTGCGGGTGTCGGCCAGATAGGTATGCAGCATCACGGTCACGGTAAAATCTGCCGGATCATAACCTGCCTCGCGCAGGGCAGCGTGGTAAATTTTGATCTTGTCAGCGACTTCATCAACCGACTGTCCCAGCAGGTGCGTCAAAACATTCGCCCCGATCTGCCCGGCCTCTTTCCATGTCTCCGGATTGCCTGCCGTGGTCACCCAGATGGGCAGCTCTTTGGATACGGGCCGCGGCTGTGTCACAACTGCAAAGGGCGTGCCATCCTTTGTCGGAAACTCAACCGCGTCGCCCCGCCACAAAGCGCGCAACTGGTCGATGGCATCATACATTGCCGGCTTGTTGTCTGGCGGCGTATTTTCGGGGCGGAGGACGAAATCATCGGGCTGCCAGCCGCTCGCAATCGCCAGTCCGACACGCCCGTTCGTAAGATTATCGATAACCGCCCATTCTTCAGCGATACGGGCGGGATGGTGCAAAGGTGCCACGCACGAACCGGCACGCACGTCAAGGTTTTGCGTCACCGCAGCCACCGCAGCGCCGGTCACCGAAGGGTTGGGATAAGGCCCGCCAAAGGCGTGAAAGTGCCGCTCCGGCGTCCAGACCGCGTTAAAGCCATTGGCATCTGCAAACTTCGCACCCTCCAGCAGCAGGCGATATTTCTCTGAGCCGACACCATCATCATTGCCCCAGTAGAACAGATTGAATGCGATCTTACGGTCGGACACAGCAATCGGTCCTTTGGATAATTCTGTTCGGCTGTCATCGCCTGCCAACACCAGCTTGAACCCGCGCGACAGCGTCCAGAAAAGCTCTAACACCGAAATATCAAACGACAGGCTTGTCACGGCAAGCCAGGCGTCACCGTCCTGTCGCGTGATCCGCGCATCCATGCCAGCAAAGAAATTCGCAACATTTCCGTGACTGACCATTACCCCCTTGGGCGTTCCGGTAGAACCGGATGTATAGATAAGATAGGCAAGCGTGTCGGCACCCGCCCCCACATCAGGATTGGCATCTGACATGTCTTTTAGCTGCGGATCACCATCGAGCAGCAGCAAGTCGGAATCGCCCCTTGGCAAGCTGTCTGCCAGGGCCGATTGCGTGACAATCACCGGCGCCCCACTGTCCGCAATATAGTGTTTTATGCGGTCAGCAGGATACGCAGGATCAAGCGGCACATAAGCGCCTCCCGCCTTCAGGATACCCAATGCCCCAACCAGCAAATCCGGTCCGCGCGACAAAGCAAGCCCGACCGGCGTGCCACTGTGCACCCCCATCGCGATCAAACGATGCGCCAGCTTGTTTGCTGCTGAATTAAGAGCGGCATAGCTGAGTAAATTATCTTCGAACACCAGCGCAGGCGCATCGGGGGTCCGCGCGACCTGTCGCTCAAAGGCCGTGTGCACGGGATCGGACGCATAATCGACCTGCGTCGCGTTCCATGTCTCCAGAAGGGTCTTGCGCTCTGCCTCGGACAATCCTTGCCCGCCCTCAAGGCTGTGGCCCAACCGTGCAGCCAACAAATCCATTGCCTCTGCCGAAAGCAGACCGCTATCGCCATGCAAATCAATCTCACTCTCCGACACGGTTATTGTGAGTATGCTTCCCGCAACAGGATCATCGGCTAGCATGATCAAGGGCTGTGCCGTTGGAAGCTGGGTGTCGCGCAGTGCCAGATCAGTGGCAAAGCCACCCGTCTGCGCGATACGGTCCAGTTGCGCGACCAGCGGTGCGTCACTGCGCAGCGGCACCCATGCAGAAGCGTATCCTGCTGCAGCTGGTGTGATAGCCTGGCCGATATCCCCGGCCGTCTGTCCCGCGCTTTGCACTGATGTCTCAAGGACCGCCGCGATTGCAGCCTTTGGTGAGGTACCCTGCGGCATCGCCACTGTACGTTTGATCCACACGCCTGTGGCCTCACCCTGAGCTAAAGGTACAGGCAACATCTGCGCAGCCGTCAGTTTCGCGCGCCAGTATGCCTCATCCGCCAGCAGTGTTTCTTGCGCGGTCTCATGCGTCTTGCCGGTTACCTCCAGCACGGCACCCGTGGATGGCAGCGCCGCAGCATTGCCCAAAGCTGACACGCCAGTCAGTTTCACCGCACCGTCTGCGGTTGCGACCACCAGCGCATCACCGATAGTTTCAAGCACCGTGCCAGCGGCCCCTTCGCCAGTTGCAACAGGCTGTGCTCCAGTTACCGTGAAAACAGCGCCGTCATGCGCGATCTTTGCGACGCCAAGCGGGTTCCAATAACCCCCGAAATCCAGACCCCGCAACAGCGCACAAATCTGGTCTGTCGTCTGCGTGAAATCAATAATGCCAAGCGTGGTTGGACGTTGGTTGCGCGCGAAATAGCTACGCTGGCTGAGATCTTGTTTCCTCCGCTCAAGAGAGCCGCTCTCAAGCTGGGCCAGAACACGGCTGAAGCTTTCCATGCCCGCTGCGTAGCATTTTGAGTTGAGGCTAAAGGCCGTCTCGTCGGGGGCGATGTCGACCAGCTCTTGGGCAAGAATATCGCCTTCGTCCACGCCCCTTTCGATCATGTGCCAGCTCACGCCGTGCTGCGTTTCGCCGTTGATGACCGCCCAAGCCGGGGTATTCAGCCCAGCATACCGTGGCAGCGGGCCGTCGTGAAAGTTCACTGCGCCTTTTGCAGGCCGGTTCAGCGCGGCGTCTGGAATTATACGCAGATTTGCGATGCTCAGCAGCCAGTCAAACGACGGTAGCTCCGTAGCAGCCACATCGGCAGGTTTGTCCAGAACTGTAATATCTTTCGCCTTCGCCCAGTCACGCACATCCGCATCCGTGCTGACAACCGCAGCTACCGTGTGACCCGCAGCAACAATCATGTCGGCGCAAGCGATGGTCAGCGATTGGTCCCCCAGAATCACACAGGAAAACGCAGCTGAATTAAAGGGAACAGTCATGGGCGGTCCTCCGGGGACGGTCGGTATGGTGTGAACGCGTGGGCAGCCATGTCACGCAGGAACCAGCGTGGGTCCTGCGGTTGGCGGCCGAAAAGCCCAACCCGTAAGCGGTGCAGAATACCGCCGAACAGATGTGCAGACAATGCGGCTGCCGCGTAGGCACGCCCGTGGTTCTTGATAAAATAATGGCGACGTGAGTCGTACCAGTAACCCGGCATCCGGCGCTTGGTCTTCATCCCTGTCGAAACCGAGCCGATATGCACCACACGGCTGTCAGGCACGTACCAGCAGGACCATCCCGCGCGGGCTGCGCGCAGACACAGATCCGTTTCTTCAAAATACAGAAAGAATGTCTCGTCGAAGAGACCGATTTTATCCAGCATGGTCCGGCGCAGCATCATGCTGGCACCAGCGCTCCAATCAACCTGAACAGTGGTGTCGGGTTGAGGCATGGGAACAAGGGCCTCGGGCAGAAGGCGGTCAATGAAACCAAGGCGCGCGGCACCGGCAAATTCCCCAGCAATGGAAGGAAACCGGAAGGCCGTGGTGTGCACCACATTGTCTTCGCCACGGATGTGCGAACAGGCGATACCTGCTTGCGGATGTTTTTCGAGATGATCCACCAAGGCGGCGGTGGCGCCAGTGTCAGGAAAGGCGTCGGAATTCAGGATATAGAAATAGTCCGGCGTGCGCCCGTCACTCAGCTTCATCCTCAGGCCAATGTTATTGCCTGCACCAAAGCCGCCGTTTTTCGGTGATGCCACAACCCGCACCAATCCGCCCTCACCCCAGCCACGCGCGGCGACCTGTTCCATAAGCATTTCATACGAACCATCCCCGGAGGCATTGTCCACAATCACAAGCTCTCCGCCCAGACTGTGCAGATCAGCAATCGCAGCCTCGGCTGCGCGTAGGGTCATCGCAGGCGTGCGGAAGTTAAGTAAAATGCATAGGATCGCAGGTCGGGACATCAGGTTACTCTGCCGCCGTTGCTTGACGTTGGGGGTCATCGGCCAGCGCATCACGGATGACTTCGCGCAATTCCGATGCCATAACCACCACGTTAGGTGACAGAACCATGCTGTCATGGTTGCCCGGCACTTCGATCACCTGAACCTGCGGTGCGTATTGCGTCCAGTCATTGTCCGCAAAGACATATTCCCGCTCACTGCTGACCCAGTTGCCCGCGCTGACCTTGAACTTACGATCCAGAACTGGGCGCAAAAGTGTCATCGGCCCGTCCCACTGTGGCGTCTGATAGCGCGCCACAGCACCCAAGAAGGCTGCTTCGATCTTGGTGTTGTTGAACTGAGCTGCCTGCGCATGCTCTGGCTTGCCCGCGCGCTTGGTCTTTTCCCACGCGATGCGGTTTTGCGCCCACTCCAGCAAATAGCGTGGTCCCTTGCTGCGCAATTCAGCCAGCTTGATCAACGCCTTGTCGGGCTTGCTCAGGCTTGGGCGTACCGGCAAGGGCGTATCAAGCAGCGCAAGCACGGCCACTTCTTCGCCCGCCGCTTGCAGTTGATGCGCTATCTCATAGGCAGTGATACCACCGCCAGAGAAACCGGAAAGAAGATATGGTCCCCGCGCCTGAACCTGCCGGATTTCGGCGATGTAATCCGCAGCTGCGCTTTCTATGGTTTCATGCGGAGCACTGTCCCCGATCAGCCCGCGTGCTTGCAAGCCATAGACAGCCCGCTCATCCGCGAATTGCAGCGCCAGATGCCGCAGGTTCAGCACGTTGCCAAACATCCCTGCCACAACGAACAGCGGGGCTGCCTTGGTCGGTGCCACGCTGTTTAGCGGGACCAGATGAACAAATCCCGGTTTGGCCGCTTCTGCTTGGGGCGCATCTGCGCTGGCTATCTCTCCGGTTTGGTCGCTGATGCGCGCGGCGATCTGGGCGATGGTCGGTGCCTCGAACAGCACCGAAATCGGAAATTCCACCCCGAACTCGCGTTTGACGCTGGCGAACAGACGCACCGCAATCAACGAATGCCCTCCAAGATCGAAAAAACTGTCTTCGACCCCAACTGGTGAAACACCCAACAACGTGGACCACATCTGCGCCAGCGCAGTTTCGACACGTCCCTGCGGCGCAACAAAGCCTTCTAGATCGCTACGCTCGAAACTTTGACCTTTGGGAAGGTCGCGTGGCGGCACATCCGCCTGCGCGATGAGCGCCTGTAGTGGCAGCGAAGAGACATAGACCTGCGGCACATTCAGCGCCAAGGCCCGCGCCAAAGCTTGCGGCCCCTCAGAGGCAGTGATGCCTTGGGACACAAGATAGGCAAGCCGCTCTTCGGCCTCTGTCTGCGGGCGCGCATCGTTTCCGGACACATCGTCAAAGCTCACCTCCGAGCCGGACAAAGGCACGCTATGGGCAGCAAACCCACCTTTCAGTTGTGTCATGGCAAAATCACGTACTTCGACCAGAATAGCGCCGTCGGCGTTACAGATCGTCACATCGAAACGGACATCCTCTGCACTGGCAGAGGTTAACCGGACCCAGCTGTAAACCTCGCTTGGCAAGGCGCTGTAAATCAGGATTTCACCGTAGGACATCGGCACCCAAAGATCCGTGCCATCATAGCCCGGTGCCAGCGCAATCGCCCAGCCGGTCGCGATATCCAGCAAGCCAGGGTGCAGCAGTTGGTCTGCTGCCAAAGGTGTATCAAGCGTTAGCCGCGCAAGGCCCTCTTCGCCGCCCAACTGGCGTGCCCGCAGAACCTGCCAGGCAGGACCAAAGCGCAAATGCTGTTCCTGCAAGGATGGCATATGCGCGCCTTCGGCCTCTTCCACAGCGCCTAATCGCGCTGAAACAGCTTCCAGATCGACGGGAGGAGGCGCTAACTTCTCAAGCGTACCCAACTGGGATTCTGCGTGCATTTGCCAGCCTGCGCGCCCGTCCAGAACACAATCGCTGCGCAGGGCTGTGGCGTATCCCTGCGCTTGCGGCGCAACTGTCACGCGCATGTCCCGCGGCGTTCCCTCTGGTGCCTCGAACGGGCGCAGGAAATAGAGATCGCGCAGCGCAAAGGGCAGATCAAGCCCGGCACCCAGCGCGGCTTGTGCCATCGCCTCTACCATGCCCGTTCCGGGCATAACCGAGGTGCCATCCGCCATGCGGTGCTGGTCCAGCACCCAATCAGTGTCTGCGCTGAGCGTGCCGTTAAATCTGGTCTCGCCTTCCAGCACCTCAACCGTTTCCAGCATCGGTGCATCAATGGCACGGGGCGGCATCACTGCAACAGTCGACTGCCCCACAGCTTCGGCAGCCATCCCGACATCAGCCCAAACGCCCCAGTTCACCGCAACCACACGGGTCTTGGCCCCTCTACGTGACTTCGCAAAGGCGTTGAGGTAATCATTGGCAGCCACGTAATCCACCTGCCCCGCCGCACGTGTGGCGGTTGAGGTGGAGGCAAACAGCACCATCAGATCGACACTGCCATCTGGTAACAGCTGGTCCAGCACCCGCAGGCCCAGCACTTTGGGCGCGAGTACCGCGTCAACCTGTGCCTGCGATTTGCCCAACAACGGTGCATCATCAAGAGCACCTGCCGCGTGGATTACGCCATCAATCGGGCCGCGTGCACGCAGCGCGTCAATCACCTTGCGCATTTGTGCCACGTTAACCACATCCGCTGCGGCCACTTCAACACGTCCGCTACCCGATGCCTCAAGCCGTTCAACCGCGCGTATGCGCCGGACAGTTGCGTCACCTGCCGGAGAGGTTTGCAGTAGCTTCGGCCAAGCTGCGCGTGCAGGCAGCGCAGTGCGGCTTAGCAAGACAACATGAGCGTCGTAGTTGGCCAGCAAATCGGCAGCAACAGTTAAGCCGATGCCGCCAAAACCGCCCGTAATCAGATAGGTACCGCCCTTTTTGAAAGCTGGTGCATCCGGCAGTGCCAGCCGCTGCGCCTGCACACCCTGAACAAATCGACGCGCGCCGCGCAACGCAACAACCGCGTTCACCGGTGTCGACAACAGCTCTTCCAGCAGACTGTCAATTACATCCTGCGTTGCAGTCTGAGCGCGGGCAAACCATCCCTGCGCGGCCGGAGCATCAGGCAGTTCCACATCCACGGTCGAAACCGTCACCGCAGCGATTTCATGCGGTATCACACCGGCGGGACCACTGATCATCGCCTTTTCGGGATAGGGCATTTCCTCGCCCGCGACCTGCGCTGCGCCGTTTGTGAAGATACTTAAGTGTGTTTGCGGTGCGTCCTCGCGTTCGGCCAAAGCCTGTCCAAGCCACAACAGGCTATAGAACCCCTGCTCCATCATCCGGTCATAAAAGCTGCTGCCGGGGCGATGGTTTTCGTTGCGGGTCAGGCCCCAGAAATGGGCGATGCGCGTCGGTTTCTGGCCGTCAGCGGACAGCGCCGCCATCAACGCGTCATAGCCTTCCCGCCCTTGCTCGGGCGCAAGGGTATAGCGCTGTTCACCCAGTTCGGCAAAGCTGTCGCCAGCTTCCACCACGCTCACTTTTGCGCCGGAACTACGCAGCTGCTCGATGACCGGCGCGGCAATGCCATCCTGATCCGCGAAAACCAACCATGTCTGATCTACCGCAGCCGCAAGCGCTGCCTGTAGGTCGGTATCCACATCGGCATATTGTGCCCGCCAACTTGGGACAGCGCCCCAATCGGCTATGTCATCAACGCGCGTCATGGCGGGCGAAGCAATCGCCGCTGTCTGCTTGCCCGGTTCGATGAAATAGGGGCTGCGCTGGAACTGGTAGGTCGGCAGCGGCACACGGTTGCGCCGCGCTTCCCCCCAAATCTGGTCCCAATCCGCCTCAACGCCGCACGCCCACAGCCTGCCGATGATGCCCATGAAGTACATATCATCGGCGATATCCTGATCGGGATGGCGCAGAGAGCTTAGCACTTGGGCCGGTTTAACCGCCGCGCACATCTGCGCGAGCGAAGACAGCGCCTTGCCCGGCCCTACCTCCAGGAAAACTCGGCCCTCTTGCGCGCTAAGCGTTTCGATACAATCCGCGAAATGCACTGTGCGGCGCAATTGCTCCACCCAATAGTCCGGGTCGGTGGCTTGTACTGCGGTCATTTCGATGCCCGTCCGGTTGGACATAAAGGGCAGTGTCGGCGCTTGCAGATCAAGACCTGCCAAAAAGGCGCGGTAATCTGCAAGAATAGGTTTCAACATGCGGCTGTGCGCCGCGATATCGATGGCAATGCGCTGGCTCTCCACCTCATCAGTCGCGAGCCGCTGTGCCAGCGACTTGAGCGCCAGATCGGGGCCTGAGATCGCCGTCAATTCAGGGCCGTTGACCGACGCGACATCCAGTTCTTCATCCAGATAGGGTTTGATCGCTTCTAGCGATAGGGGCACGCTGAGCATGCCGCCCGCAGGCACGGTATCAAACAACCGCCCCCGCAGCAGTACCAGATCAATCAGGTTCTCGAAGCTCATCACGCCCGCAAGACAGGCCGCAACATTCTCTCCCATAGAGTGCCCGACCATCGCCGCAGGCTTCACGCCCCAGCTTATCCACAGTTGGGCCAATGCGTATTCGACAATAGCGATCAACGGCAACTGGACGGACGGTTTTTTCAACATCTCGGCGGCGGTGGCGCTGTTCCCTTCAGGCAGCCAAAGCGCGCGAATATCGTAGTCAAGTTGCGGACCAAGGTGATCCAGCCCCCGATCCATCGCTTCGGCAAAGACCGGCTCTGTCTCATAAAGGTCGCGTGCCATGTCTGGGTATTGCGCCCCGCCGCCGGGGAACATGAACACCACTTCCGGGGACGTACCCAGCACCTCATGCGTGAACACGCGGCGCGTATCGCCCGCCTCTAGTAGCTCTGCCGCCTCTGCTTGGGTTTCGGCGACTACAACACGGCGCCGCTCAAACCCGCGGCGACCGTTCTTCAGCGTATAGGCGACATCAGCAAGCTCCTGATCGGGATGCGCGCGCAGATGTTTAGCCAAAGCAGCAGCATTGGCGTCCAGCGCCGCCTTGGAGCGCGCCGAGATGCAAAGAACATGGAACGGAAAATCGCTTTCTTCCGAGGGCGCGCGCACAGGGGCCTCTGCAAGGATCGCATGGGCGTTTGTCCCGCCAACACCAAGCGCGTTGATCGCGGCATGGCGCGCAGTTTCGCGGCGCGGCCACGGTGTCAACGCCGCGTTTACAGAAAACGGGCTGCCTTCAAAGCCGATGGCAGGGTTCGGCGCTTCATACCCTAGGGAGGGCGGCATCTCTTCATGATGAAGCGCCAATGTGGCCTTCACCAAACCCGCCACACCCGCCGCAGTATCCAAATGGCCGATGTTCGTCTTGACCGACCCGATGCGCGCGAAATCCACCTTGTCGGTTTGGGCGCGATAAGCTTCTGTCAGCGCGGCCACCTCAATTGGGTCGCCAAGGTAGGTACCGGTGCCGTGACATTCGATCAGCTCAATCTGATCTGCAGGCACACCGGACGCGTCCAGCGCCAACCCGATTGCCGCCGCCTGACCGTCCACTGACGGCGCGAGATAGCCAGCTTTGGCTGCGCCATCGTTGTTAATGGCAGAGCCTTTGATAACCGCCCATACGTGATCGCCATCCGCCTGCGCATCACTGAGCCTCTTTAGCGCAACACAGCCCGCGCCCGAACCGAACACCGTGCCCTGGGCACGATGGTCAAAGGCATGACATTCCCCATCCGGTGAAAGGATCTCGTTTTCCTTGAACACATAGCCACGTCCCTGTGGCAGCTCGATCGTGACGCCACCGGCCAGTGCCATATCCACTTCGCCGGCGCGCAGTGCTGCGGCGGCATAATGGATCGCAACCAGCGATGTGGAGCAAGCAGTTTGCAGATTAACTGATGGACCCTTCAGGTCGAACACATGGCTTACACGGGTAGACAGGAAATCCTTGTCGTTGCCTGTGTGGCGCAGCAGGAACATGCCCACGTCCTCTACCAGATCGGGATTCGAGCAAATGTTGAAATAGAAGTAGCTGCCCATGCCGCAGCCTGCATAGACGCCAATCGGGCCCGCCACATTTTCAGGTACATGTCCGGCTTGCTCCATCGCCTCCCAAGCGACTTCAAGGAATTTACGATGCTGGGGATCAAGGATCGCGGCGTCTTTCGGGGAAAACCCGAAGAAATCAGCGTCAAATGTCTCAAAACCTTTAAGGTCAGCGGCTGCGCGCACATAGTTCTTGCGTGCGATGTTTTCAGGGGTCTCACCCGCTGCCAGCAATTCTTCTTCGCTCAGCTTGCGTATTGAGGAAATGCCCCTGCGTAGATTATCCCAGAATGACGATACAGTATCGGCGCCCGGAACGTTCACTGCCATGCCCACAATAGCGATATCTTCGCCGGCCGGTGTAATTTTGCGGCTATGCTCAGTCATACAGTCTCACCTTTTGGGCCGCACGTTACACAGAGAGACTCTGAGTAATTTTATTAAAAACCGGACCACTCTTACGGACAATTTCATCTGCCCAAATGTGCTACTACAATTCGATGTTGTTAATTTCATGGCATTTAGTCGATTTTCAAGCCGTCCTCAAAGGGGAGAGTAGCATAGGAACTCCCCACCGAAAAATGCTGATTAGTTCTAATTTGGAAACAATCGAAACCTATTGCGCGACATTTTTGGAAACGGCTCATGCAAAAAACCGGGCTAAAGCATGCTGCGCCGTGAACGGATTGGGTTGCGCGACATCACGGGCGTTCTGCGCAGCGCATGGCGCGGCTTTGCGACCTGCCTTGGATTAAGACGTTCAACATACCCCAAGACCGCCCCCGCCGTAAGCCATGTGAAAGACGTCAGCGTTGCGTTCAGCAACATGTCCATCAAGGTGATCCCCAACACCAGCGCGACCGCGCCGATATAGGGTGAAAGCACCGCCTGCCGGTGGCGTAAAGCGTAAGCTCCAAGCAACAGCAAAGGCAAGGCAAGCAGCCCGAATTCTGCGATATAGCCCAACCAGCCAAAGCTTCCGAAGACAATAATCCAGCGACCGTCAGGGATGGTCAGAATCTCACCATTTTCACTATCGCGCACAAGGCTACGGCCCCAGCCGCTCCAGCCGAATGCCGGTTTTTCAGCGGCCCGGGCAAGCAATTGGGTCTCATTGTTGAAACGGTAGCCAAGCGATTGCGCACGATCCGGATTGAATTCTGCCACTTTGGCGACAATCGCGTCGGTGGGAATGGCGCCAATATTGCGTAGCATCGGATAGGTCACTGCCACCAAAGCAAAGACGACGGACAGCCAGATAAGCCAGCGACGCGGTGCAAAATAGATAAATGGCACCAGAAGCAAACCATATGCGATCGAGGCCGCACTTTTACAGGCCAACAGGAACAGGACCAGATAGACAGTCCACAGCACCGCTTTCCATCGCTCTATCTTTGGCTTGGTGCGCGCCAGAGCAGCCGCAGCCATCGCGCCCGTGCAGACAAACACAGCAAGCCACAAGCCGTGCGGCAGAAACACGATTGGCCGGTAGCCACCTGCACGTATGGTTTGTTCAAAACTGTGCTGGAAAAACCCGTAAACCCAAACGTTCATCTGCGGAGAGAACCGGATTTCAATCATCGACGGCACCGAATAGGCAATAGCCCCGACCATAAGCGCCAGCAGAATTTCCCTTAAACCGGTATCAGAGCTGAGAAACTGCCGCGCCACCACAAACGGCACAATCGTCAGCACCTGCCCGATCAGGACAGAGCCGATGTCGCGGATCGACTGGCCTGGCAAGGCATCCACCAGAAACAGGATCGGGTCGGCGTCACTTAGTACTTCGAACAGGATCGGCTCGCGGTTTGTCAGCACTGTCGGGATCGCGCCAAAGATAAAAAGCGCCATTAAAACCCGCGGCAACCGGCCTTCGGGTAAAAGACGCATTTTATTTTCGGTTGCCAGAACCAGAATGGCCAGCACGCTCAGGTTCGGTATCGAGATTTTGTCCATGGCCGGAACAAGCGGCAGATTGAATTCCGCCAGCGGAGGCAAAAGCAAATAGCCGCCAAGGATCGACCAGATAATTGCCCGCTCGACCTTTTGCGTCCGGAACAGCATAAGGCAGACGACTGGCCAGACTAGCAGCATCAGATATGCGATTACGTTTGGCATCATGTTCCTTGGCAGGGCGTTTGGATATGGGCGTTGCAAATACACTCTAGGCAGCCCCGTGTCATCAAGCTAGTTTATGGTCTGATAAGTTCAGCCATCCCGGTCGAAACCAGTAAACCACTCAGACGGAAAGATATTTTGGGACTACCTGTTAACCAATACCCCGACGGATTGCGGCAACCCTACACAGGTGCCCCTTGAAGTTTGGCGCAGGTCGTTCTGCTGTTGAGGTTAATGTCCCTACCCGAGCCGCATTGTTTCAGGCCGTTCGCGGAAAATTGGCAGCGGGAAGCGGATTCGCACTGGCCACGCTCAACCTTGATCACCTGACCAAACTGCCCGTCGATTCAGCCTTCGCCGAAGCTTACAACGCGCAGGATTTCGTTGTTGCGGACGGGCGTCCTGTGGTCTGGCTGTCACAGTTGGCCAAACAGCCTTTGGAGCTGATGCCGGGCTCTGATCTGGTGGTACCGCTCAGCAGCCTTGCTGCCGAAATGAATGTGCCCGTGGCGCTGGTTGGCAGTTCCGACGCGGCACTTTGCGGCGCAAAAGCAGCGCTGCAAGCACGCATTCCCGGGCTGAACATCGTTTTGACCCATGCACCAGCCTACGGGTTTGACCCAAAGGGTACCGAAGCCGCCGAAATTTGCGAGATGCTCAATACCACTGGTGCAAAGTTGTGCTTCATCGCGCTTGGCGCCCCCAAACAAGAGCTTTTCGCGGCCTTCGCGCGCGGTTGCGCGCCTTCGGTGGGGTTTGCTTCCATCGGCGCAGGGCTCGACTTCTTGTCGGGCCATCAGGTGCGTGCGCCAAAAATGATGCGCGCGCTTGCGCTGGAATGGCTTTGGCGCGCCCTGCAAAGCCCGCGCCGGATGATCCCGCGCTATGCCAAATGCTTTGCCATTCTGCCCGAATTGGCGCTGAACGCAGTTCGGCAACGATAGCTATTTGTATTCAATCAGCCGCTTTTGACCACCGGTCAGGCGGCGCCAGTAATACCGCAGCGCCCCCTGTGCTTCGGCGAACTTACCCAGAACGCCGAAAAACGCAGGCACCAGCCCATCACGCCGCGAGAGACGCAATACTTGCGCGGGATAGGCAAGGGCCGCCAACAAACCCAAGGGGCCCACAGCGGCCGTGAGAACCGCAATGGCAACTGGTCCAACGGCCCCCCAAAGAAGCGCGCGGCGTGTTTCTTTTACCCAGTGTCGTTCAGGTGCCGCACCATGCAAGCGCGCCCCTTCGGCAAATGCGTGACCTGCCCGTTTGCTTCGGTTCCACCACTGACCCAGCTTCGTGATCTGCGCATCATGCGCTGTCATCTCTTCGTCCAGTCGCCATATCTGCCAGCCAGCCTGACGCAGACGCAGGCAAAGCTCCGGCTCTTCCCCTGCGATCAGGTCTTCGCGGTAGCCGCCTATGGCCCGCAACGGCTTCACGCGCATCAACGCATCCCCGCCGCATGCCTTGGCTTGCCCTACCGGCGTGTTCCATTCCCTATCAATCAAGCTGTTATATACCGATGCCTCAGGGTACAATTCCCGCCGCCGACCGCAGACCACTGCCACATCCGTGTGTTTGGACAAAAACTTCTGTGCTGTAGAAATCCAGCCGTCCTGCATTACACAGTCCCCGTCCAGAAACTGTACAAGTTCTGTTCCTTCGGGCAAAGCCGCGAGCCCCGAATTGCGCGCACGCGCTGCTGTAAACGGGCGGGACATATCAAGGCTTACCACCTGCGTACCGCGCGCTTGCGCAGCAGCCACCGATCCGTCTGTTGAGCCACTATCGACGTAGATTACTTGAGCCACGCCTTGCAGCGCATCAAGACAGGCGATCAGCCGTGCGCCCTCGTTCCGGCCGATGACAATGGCGGCGATGCTCATAGGGGTGGCTCCGTTACTCAATCCGGAGGATTCCCGACACGGCCGGGGATCATCATCGAAGGATGCTTGTTCATTTACCCGTCTTTACGCCAGCACCGCCGTCTGGTCCACTACTCGGCACGCGCGCGATGCTCTTTCCAGCGCAGATAGGCATTCGCACCCCATGTGGAAAAAGGCTTTGACGGCAGTTTGCGCGGCGCAGCCTCTGCGTTGAAATAGGCCGTAATGTCAGAGCTCTGGCCCAGCGCCATTTCAGCAGCCGCGATACCCGTTAGCGTGCCACGGGCTGTTCCCAATCCGTTTTGCACAGTCGCCGCAAAAACGTTCCGCGCGATTTCACCGGTAACCGCGACACCATTAAGGCTGAGGCACAAGTGTCCGGCCCATTCATACTGCATCGCGGCACCCGAAAGCTGCGGAAAGCGCGCATCGAACTTTGCGCGCTGCACCGACGTCGCACGCGCGATGTCGCGGGCTGACGCCTCCATTTCAGGTCGAAGGGTCGCACAGGTACGGGTGATGATCCGGTGACCGCCCTGTGCCGTATCAATCCGACGCACCGTCGTCCCCATCGGATCCGAAGGCGTAATCCCCCAACGCGGTTCACCCCCAAGGGCGCGCAGTTGTGTGGCATCCAGTTCGGGCGTCATTGACGCGTATAAAAACAGTTGCATCAGGCGCCCTTTGGCGAAGCCAAAGCTTTCGAGATGACCGTTCGTGGCAAGGATGATGCGGGGCGCTGAAATCTGGCCTTTGGCTGTGCGCACGCGCCAAATGCTCCCCTCTTGTTCAAAGTCCGTGACCGCGCTGCGGGCGAAAATCTTTACATCATCCCGCGCCAGCCCTGCTGCCAGCCCCCGAATATAACCCGCTGGCTGCAACATCAGAGTTCCTCGCGTGTACAGTCCGGACAGGTAATGCCTGCTTCCCGTTAGGGCATGCATGGCTTGGGCATCCAAGTGCTCTGACGCCTCTCCCAGTTGCGCAAGATGCGCCGCGTAGCTGCGGTTGTGCGCGTCAGCGGTTGGGGATGCAGCGCCGTTTACCTTACCCGCGGGATCTACAAACGCGGGGTCAATCCCGTAGGCCTGCGCCGCCCCTAAAGCAAAATCGATGGCCTTTCGGTTCAGCGCGATCAAAGCAGTCTCATCCCCGCCGCCAGCGTAATTATCCGAAGACAGATCATGCGGTAGATCAATCATGAACCCCGAATTGCGTCCGGCAGACCCTTCGGCAACCTCGAGCGCGTCCAAAACAGCGACCTTGAGCGCCGGATCAAGCTGGAGCAACCGGCGCGCGGCAGACAGGCCCGCAAAGCCAGCCCCGACGATGACGACATCGGCTGTACGCTCCCCCTCCAAAGAAGGGTAGCGCACACCCTGCCCCAGAATTTCAGACCACGCAGCAGGTGAAGCAAAGCGAGGCGTGCGCGCGGCGGTGTAGCGCATAGTCTTAGCCAACTGCCTCATCCGCATCATCGCTCAGGTCCAGCCAGATCGTTTTAAGCTGGGTATACTGGTCGTGGGCATGTACCCCGTTATCGCGCCCGCCAAATCCGGATTGCTTGTAGCCCCCGAACGGCGTGCTGATATCGCCTTCGCCGTAGGCGTTCACGGTCACCGACCCTGCGCGCAACATCCGTGCCCCGCGCACTGCGCGTTTGGCGTTGGCGGTGAACAGGCTGGCGCAGAGGCCATAATCGGTATCGTTTGCGATTGTGATAGCTTCATCAAACGACGCCACATCGATCACAGCCAGCACGGGGCCAAAAATTTCCTCTCTGGCCATGCGGTGTGTGTTTGACGGCACCTCTACCACCGTCGCCTCGACAAAAACGCCGTCTTTTGTGCCACCGCCCACGCGCGCGGACGGCGCATTAGCCAGATAGCCGGCCACCTTCTCAAAATGCGCCTTTGAAACCATAGCCCCCAATCGCACCTCAGGGTCCAGCGGATCGCCCAAGGGCCATTCGCGCATATGTGCCTCGATGCGCTCCAACAGGTCAGCCTTCACATCGCGGTGCACAATCAAACGAGAGATTGCCGAACAGTTCTCACCCATATTCCAAAGCGCGCCTGCAACGATATGCGCCGCAACACGGTCAAGGTTTTCTGCATCATCCATAACGATGCAAGGGTTCTTGCCGCCCATCTCCAATACGATCTCTTTGGCGTTGCTTTCACCAGCATAACCCAGAAAGCGTTTACCGGTCGCGGTTGAGCCCGTGAAGCTTACCATATCGACGTCCATATGGCGCCCCAACGGCTCCCCCACATCCGGTCCGGAACCCGGAACCACATTCAGCACACCACGCGGCACCCCCGCCTCATGGGCAAGCTCTGCCACACGCAACGCTGTCAGCGACGTTTCTTCTGCCGGCTTCACAACCACTGAACAGCCAGCCGCCAAAGCAGGCCCGATTTTCCATGCAAGCATCAACAACGGGAAGTTCCACGGCAATACCAGCCCCACAACACCAATCGGTTCGCGCACAACCATTGCAAGATGGTCATCAGAGGCCGGAGCCACCTGATCATACATCTTATCAATCGCTTCAGCATGCCACTTGATGCAGTCAATCATTTCTGGAATGTCGACAGTCTCGCAATCATAGATTGTCTTTCCACTGTCGAGGCTCTCCATCACAGCCAGTTCGCGCGCATTGCGCGTCAGCAGCTTGGCAAAGCGAATAAGAATATCCTTGCGCGCAGAAGGATGCATGCGCGACCAGCGCCCATCCTCAAACGCTTCACGCGCTTTGGAGACAGCAAAATCCACATCATCCGCACCGCACGCAGCAACTTGCGCAAGCTCGGCACCCGTCGCAGGGTTCAGCGTGGCAAAGGTTTGACCCGACGCCGCAGGCCGATATCCACCGTCTATGAATGCCTGTGTGGCAAATGTCATTTCAGCCGCCAAGGCGCCGTATTCTTCCCGAGTGAGCAGTCCCATTATGCTGTCTCCTTCACAATTGCCGCCACGGTCGCTTTGAGCACACGCACGACTTGCCCCAATTCGCGTTTGTCATCTTTGTTGAGGGGCTTGAGCGGGGGCATCATGCCACCCGTATCAATGCCTGCCATGGTGACACCGTGTTTGACACAGGCGACAAACTTACCGCCCTGCTCCAGCACGCGCATCAGCGGCATCATCGCAGACATGATGCGGCGCCCCTTGTCGAAATTGCCTTCTACCGCGCAGGCTTGATACAGCGCGACGTGCTCTTCCGGCAGGAAGTTACTGCCCGCACAGACCCATGACCGCGCGCCCCAAGCGAAAAACTCAAGCGCCTGATCGTCCATACCGCAGGACATCTGGATGTGGGGATAATCCCGCGCCAGAAGATGCACGCGGTTGATATCACCCGAACTTTCCTTAATCGCACAGACATTGCGCGAGCGACCAACGCGGTCCAGGAATTCCTCGCCCATATTCACGCCCATCCGGCCCGGATAGTTGTACAACATGATCGGCAGGTTCGCGGCGCGATCAATGGCCAACGCATTCAAGGCATTTTCACGCTCTGTCGGGACGGCATAGGGCGGCGTCCCCAACAGGATTGCGTCTGCCCCCATTTCGCGCGCACCTGTTGCCAACGCGATACTATCATCCGTGCGCATGGTGCCCGTGCCGACGATAAACGGCAAACGCCCCTTGAGACGCTGCTTGGTGAATTCGGCCAGCTCCAAACGCTGCTCTACCGTTTGGGCATAGTTCTCTCCGGTTGAACCACCAGAAATCAGGCCATGCACGCCTGCCGTAACCAGATGTTCGATCTGGTCGGCCAAGGCATCCATGTTAAAGCCACCATCAGGCAAAAGGGGCGTAACAAGCGGGGTATAAATCCCCTCGAATTTGAAGATCGGTGTCATAAGCTCCTCACAGACGGGATGGAATCGCCAAGGCGGTTGGACAGAGGGCTTGGCATTACGAATTGGGCGATCCTGTCACGCGAAAGCGCCCAGTGATCCTCGGCCAGCTGCGCCGCCGAGTCGGCGTCATGCGCCTCGATCGCCGCGATCATGGCGTCATGCTGATCAGCGGCTTGCCCCGGCTCATCGCGCTGGTCATCACCATAGAAGGTCATCGAAATACGGGCGTGGTCAATCAGCAACCTGTTGAAGCTGGGGCGCAGATAGATGTTGGCCGCCATATCACCCGTAATCGCGTGAAAGCGGTTGTTGGCGAGCGCCCGTTCAGCCACATCGCCGCGCGCCAAGGCTGCGCGAAACGCCTCTTGAGCCTGCTTCAGCTCAGATATCTGGAAAGGTTGCGCATGGGCCGCGGCAAGGCGCAGCACCGCACCATAAATCATCGGGGCCGCGAGAAAGAAATCACGCAGCGTGGTATGCCCCAACTCGGATACGCGCGCACCGCGGTTTGGCGTCAGCTCAACATAACCTTCACCAGCAAGTTCTCTCAGCGCTTCGCGCAGCGGCGTGCGCGAGATGCCAAATTCATCCGACAGCAGAACTTCATCCAGATCGGACCCCGGCGGAACGGCCTGCGTCAGAACCCGCACACGAAGCGCGTCGAGCAAAGCCGCTTTGCGGCTACGGGGCGTGTCTGCCATGTGAGAGTTCTCCTGATAGCTTTGAGCTACGGGTAGAGAACATCATATAATACAATTTGTACACAAAATAATTACGCTTGGCTTTTTATCCCGCCCCGGCCTTTAATCGGCGCAGCGTTATTGGCAGTTTTACGAAGCTCTGGCGAATAGAACGTCTGACGTGCGCGGCCCTCGTTTTTAGAAGCATACAGCGCGATATCAGCATCCTCCATCACGGTCTCTCGGGTTGCGCTTTTGCTGTTCTGTATCCAGACAGTACCAATACTGGCGGATATTTCGCACTGATGCCCATTGAACGGAATAGGCACTTTGATCCGGTCGATGATCCTGCGGCCTATCCGCTCCAACACGTCGATTTCACCGACTTCGGGCAGAATCACGGTAAATTCGTCCCCCCCCACACGTGCAACAGTATCTGTAGCACGTGTTTCTTCGATCATTGCTTTTGCCACGACCCGCAGCACATGATCCCCAGCAGCGTGGCCCAAGCTGTCATTCACCGCCTTGAAGTAGTCGAGATCAATGTGCATCACGGCAAACCGCACATTTGCGGCGAGCAGCCGTTCCAATACCTGATCGAGCTCACGTCGGTTTTTCAAGCCAGTCAACGTATCAGTAAAGGCCTGCTCCTCTGCTGCAATTTTTGCACCTTGAAGGCGCAAGTTCAGCTTTCGGGAAGCTTCCATGGCTGCCGATTTCGCCTCAACAAGATAAAGCATTTCAATGGCCAGATCAGTGGCCGCAAAGTCAGCATTGGTGAGAGCATAGTCACGCACCCCATCTAGAATGGAGATACCGAAGGACAGGTTCACAATCGCAGCCCCTGTACTATCGGTAACAAGGATGCCTTTTAGACGCGCAGGCGGATTCCCCTTCATCTCTAGATGCAACTTGATGTGCCGCGTCTCCCATAGCTGGTCCAGTGTCGTGATGCCTCTTGGCCGCATCACCTGAAAAGTCTCCAGAAACTCGCGCCCTACCAGCGTTAGGTCGGGGCGGAGCTTTTGGGTCGTTGGGCCGACGTGGGTAATGACCCCGCCAGCGTCCAGCGTTAGGTGCATCGGGCAAAGCACGTCCAGAACTGTAGGGCTAAACGCATATGTCACGACGCCCGAGCCCCAAGATCAAAGACCCGTCCGTTAGAGTAATCAGTCTCGATGAGCTGAATCTGCACTGTTTCGCGGCCCGTTTCGCTTTGTTCAAGGTCGAGCACGGCAAGTGTCCCATAGTCATCGGCCATTACGCGCAGAACGCCCATCATCAAGTGCCCGAAACCGGCAATAGGGCTTTCGCAGATCAGGCTGTAACGACCAGCTTCGTGGCTGTGCAATTCAATCGCCGGCAATCGGAGATCCGACACCGCCATACGGGCGCGATCGGGCAGATCATCCAGTGAATAGAGAAAATCCTCGAAGTTCATACCGCCAAAGCGCAACAGTCGACGCACAGCTTCTGTGTTTGGATGTGTAACCAGATATGTACCGATATCCTCCATCACTTCGTCGCTAGAACGGCGCAAGACCAGCGCCATCGCGTTCAACACAGCAGGTGTTATTGCGTCATCATAGCTTAGCATCGCCTCGAATGAGGGCGGTGTAATGCCCGCACGCGCGGCCACCTCCAACCACGCACGTTCCCCGTAACTGTCGCGCATGAAACTCTGGAAGCTGTGGTTGATAAGCCCGTGCATATTGGCCTCTTGTTGCTACATCCCCGGATGATGACCTGAGAGTGTTAACAAGCGGCTAATCGGACTCTGATTTTGTCCCGTTGGTTAAAAGTCGGTTGGCGCCCCGCCTTCGGATTTGCGCCGTTCAACAAAGGCGGCAAGTTCTTCGCGGATGGCCACGTCCATTGGTGGCTCTTCGAACGATCCGACGATCTCTTTGAACATGTGATGCGCGCGCTCTTGCGTCCAGATGCCACCCGCTACTTCCCAACCTTCGTAGTTGGTCCAGTCGCTCAGGAACGGCTGGTAAAAGGCCGTGGTGTAGCGATCTTGCGTGTGCTGAATACCAAAGAAATGCCCCTGATTGCCGACGGATTTGATCGCATCCAGCGCAATTTCATCCGGACCTGTCGCACAAATAGACGGATCCATATAGCGTTGGATTTGCTGAAGAATCTCACAGTCCATAATGAACTTTTCGGGGCTCGCGATAAGCCCTCCTTCCAGCCAACCCGCCGCGTGATACACCATATTGGTGCCGGACTGCACCGCAGCCCAAAGACTGTTAGAGGTCTCCCACATGGCCTGCCCGTCAGGGACGTTGGCCGCACAGACACCGGATGAGCGCATGGGCAACCCGTAAAATCGGCACAACTGGCCGGTCATCTGGGTGGCCCGCATGTATTCCGGTGTGCCAAAGGCAGGCGCGCCAGTCTTCATATCAACATTCGAAGTGAAGGTGCCGATTGCCACACTTGCCCCTGGACGGATGATCTGCGCCAGCACGACAGCAATCAGCGCTTCGGCCAATGACTGAGCGACCGCACCCGACATCGTCACCGGTGCCATTGCCCCTGCCAGCGTGAACGGCGTCACGACCAGACCCTGATTGCGCCGCGCAATGCGCATCCAGCCGTCAAGCATCGGAATGTCATGTTTCAGCGGCGAGGTAGAGTTGATGTTGGTGTACATCTTCGGGCTCGCCTCGAACTCTTCATCCGTCCACCCCCCAGAGATGCGTACCATCTCCATCACGTCCTCGACCCGTTCCTTGCCAAGGCTGTAGGCGTGCATCGCTTTGTCAGTCAGTGTCAGCTTGTCATAAAGGACGTCCAGATGCCGAACCGAGGCGTGAATATCCACCGGCTCCACCGGATAGCCGCCTGCAAAATGTATACAGTTGAAATACTGGGTGAGCTTCAACAGATCACGGCACTGTTCGCGCGTGCCCGGCACCTTCCGGCCCAGCGACATATCCCAATAATTCGGAGGAGAGGAAACATTGCCGAAAACAAGGTTCTTGCCGCCAATCGTGATGGTGCGGTCCGGGTTGCGGGGGGTCAGCTTGAACTCGGACGGAGCCATGGCAACATATTCCATCACCATGTCACGCCCCAAGCGCACGTTTTCTCCGTCAACAGTGCAGCCTGCCTTGCGTAGAATTTCGAGCGCCTCGTGGTTCAGGATTTCAATCCCGATCTCTTCAAGGATTCGCATCGCGCCGTCATGGATGGCCGCAACCCCTTCGGGGCTTAGCGGCTCTGTCGGGCGATCAATGTTGACGGGCGGATTCCACGGCATCTGCTCAATCACCGACGTCCCGCGGCGCGTTTTTGCACCAGCCCGCCCACCTCCACGAGTTCTGCGTTTAGGCTCTTCGGTCATGGCAGTCTCCTGTGCTGTCTAACACCAGAAAGCCCCAACTCAGACCGCACGGCCTATCCGTTCACGACGATTACTGTCGTTTTTGACACCTCACTTGCGGGTCTGCCCAACCAGCCAAGCGGGAATTTCACCAATATCGCGCAAGACAACATGAGCGTGAGGCGCCAGGTCTTGCTCTGTTGCGGCGCCAGTCAGAACGGCGATCGTGCGCATGCCTGCAGCGCGCCCTGCCTCAAGATCATGCGTGCTGTCGCCCACCATCACAATCTGCTCGGGCGGCAGGTTCACAGCCTGCGCAAACCCAAGCAGTTGGCCCGGCGCAGGTTTCCCGCCATAGCCACTGTCATACCCCGCAATGAAGTCGAACAAGTCGGTGACGCCAACCGACGCCAGATGCGCGCGCGCAGGTCCTTCACTGTCATTCGTAGCCAACCCCAGCGCGATACCTTGGGCGCGGAACCCTTCTAGCAAGGGGCGCAGTGGAACCGCAGGTTGTTGTGGCGCAATCGAGGCCTCTTCATTGATCATATCCAAAATACTTTGCGGCGACATATCCGTGAAATGTGGCATCAGGGCCTGTGTCACCTCATCCGGTGTTCCCGCAATCACCAGACTATCGCGGGCGAACGTACCACTTGGTAAATCAAATCCGATTGCTGTTCCGATAGCCACAGCACGGGTTTCGTCGCCCTTTGCGGCACGCCGGAGAAACGCCTTCGCCCATGCCTCCCATGTCGCGGCAAAGTCGAACAGCGTACCGTCTTTGTCAAAGCACAACCCTCTCACAGGGTTCGAATTTTCACTCATGTCCAATGTATCTGCTCCCCGCCTGGTAAGCTTTGACGCGCTTGGGCCAGTTGCTCATAAGCCAAGGTCTGCGCATCGCAACATTCGATGACCCAAGCGTCATCCATCAAGATGAAGTCCAGCACCGAACCCAAGAACTCCGGATCTTGGGCAGCCGCACGCATATCCCCTTCCGACACGCCGGAAGCCCCTAAAAACACAGGTAAAAGTTCTTCGTTTGCAACCAACCATGCAAGCGATTGGAGCGCGATCGTTTCGGCGGAATTCCGCGTAAAGCTCATAGGAGTGGGTCCACTTGAATCAAAATCTCAACGCTTTGTTAACCTATTCCTCACAAGACTAAAGGCCAACTAGGCGCGTGTTTTGGAGGTATCGAAAGTGCAGGGTAAAATCCTTATCATCGACGGCATTTCCACCAACCGTATCGTGCTCAAGGTCAAACTGACAGCCGCATTTTACGATGTTGTGCAGGCCGGAACGATGGCGGAAGCAATTGAATTAATCCACACGGAAAAGCCTGACATTGTGGTGACTGCGCTTGATCTTCCCGATGGATCGGCAGCCCAGCTTTGTGCAGCCTTACGCAGTTCCGGCCTCTCGGAAGCCGTACCAGTACTGGTCATTGCCTGCTCCGCGGAAAAGGATCAACGGCTACAAATTCTGTGCGCCGGTGCTTTTGACGTCATGAGCAAGCCGATCAACGAAACACTGTTGTTGGGTCGCGTGCGCAATATGATCCGCGCGCACAACAAACTCGCAGAATGGCAGATGCGTGAGGATACCAGCTGTGCGCTGGGCCTGGCAGAGGCTCCGTCGGATTTTGTGGTTCCGGGCAACGTGTTCATGGTCGGGCCGGATGCAGCCCCGCTGCAAGGTTGGACCCGCCAACTTTTGCCGCAACTAAGGGCCCACTATACAGTGACGCTTTTGCGTGATGCGATGGCGCGGCTACATACAGGCGCCCCCCCAGATGCTGTGATCCTTGCTCTTCCAGAGGTCGGCGATGAGATCGAGGAAAGCTTCCGGTTGATTTCAGCGATGCGTGCCAGCGCCCATTCACGCGACATTGCATTGATGATCGTACAGTCCTCGACCGACCCGCTGCGCGCGACTTCGGCATTGGACATGGGCGCGGATGACGTCATGACAAAGGGTTTCGAACCCGAGGAACTTGCTCAGCGTATGAAGTTATTGCTCAGTCGGAAACGTCGTGTAGCCCAGATGTTGCAAAGCGTGCGCACCGGACTGCGCGAGGTGGTCAATGACCCGCTTACCGGCCTCTATAACCGCCGCTATGCCATGCCTTATCTTACCCGTCTGATTGAGCGTAGCGCGGGCAATCGGACGCCTTTCGCGGTGATCATTGCCGATCTTGACCATTTCAAACAGATCAATGACCAGTACGGCCACATATCCGGCGACGCTGTGCTGGTGGAGACGGCCAAACGCTTGCGCCTTGCGGTCCGTGGTACGGACGTCGTCGCCCGTATAGGCGGTGAAGAATTCATGATTGCAATGCCGGCTACCGACCTGACTGCCGCACGCAATATTGCGAGCCGTATCTGCAAAGCAATAAGCGGCAGGCCGTTTGCAATTCCGGGTGCGGCGAAGCCCGTATCGGTAACAATCAGCCTCGGGTTGGCGTTGGGAAAAGACACCGCTCTGACCGATGCCCACGCCCCTGAAAAAGTAGATGCACTGCTGGATCGAGCGGACAAAGCCCTTTATGGCGCAAAGGTTCAAGGCCGTAACCGCGTCAGCCTTAGCAGGCCAGAATCACGCCCAGCAGCCTGATAGCATTTAGGTGCAGGCCCACCTGCATATAAGACTACCGTTATTCAGGTCATTTTCTAGATGGGCGCCTATCAAGCAGATCTTGCAACCGGTCGGCATAGACATTGCGCTCTGAAGCCGTCATCGACGTCACATAATCCAACCACAAAGCTGTTGCCGCATCCTGACGCGCAAGACCCGCATCACGTTCGGCGGCCAGAACGCGCGTTGCGGCGGACGGATCGAACGGCTCCTGCCGGAGTGCCGCGATCATGTTCCCGGTCTCCATCTGTCTGGGCTGCGCTGCGCGCAGCTCTTTGAACAGCGCGTGACGCGCCTCTCTCGGGAGAGCTTGCATATAGATGGCACCGCCCCGCGCCACCCGCGCTTCTCGGTGATCGCCGCCCTTGTGGCGCCATGAGGCCCCCACCACGGCAGCTGCAACGGCAAGGTTCACCGCCAGAGACAGCCCCAGTACCACAGGCATCCAGCGGCGTTTTCTTTTCACTTCAGCCATTTGTTCAACCCTCTTCACTGTACCAGCCGAACCCTGACAAGTCCGCAATATCATCGTCTGACGTCTGCTCGGCCGCGCCCATAAGCACCAGAGGATCAAGCGTATCCACCGGGGGGGCCACGCCCAGCCAGAACCCCGCAACAGTCGCTGTCACCAACCCGCCAAGACCCGCAGGGCCGCCAATGGCTCCAAGAAGCCTACGCCAAATAGGAGCGGGCTGCTGCAGCGCCTGCGCGTCCGCCTCAATACGCGCAAGCAAGGCCGCAGGCATCTGCGGGGGCGCTGCGCGGGCGGCGTCGAACACCGCCTCCAGGTCAAAGCTGTCAGACTGTTTCATCATCATATCCCAATGCATCGCGCATGGAGGCCAAGTCAGCCGTAAGCGCCTTTTTACCACGGGCGGTCAGGCTTTCTACTGCCTCAACACCCACGTCTAATATCTCGGCGATTTGCGGGTTCGCCAACCCTTCAATGTGGCGCAAAACCACCGCCTGACGCTGCCTTTCAGGCAAACGCAACAAAGCTGCCTGAAGCGCGTCATGGCGCGCGCCTTCCTGCATACGCGCCTCTGCACCGGGGGACGGATCAGCGGGAGCGTCGATCTCGTCCAGCGTTTCGGTGCGGCGTTGGCGCAGCCGGTCAGTGCACAGATTGGCCACCACACGGTAAATCCAAGTGGCCGCCTGTGCGCGCCCATCGTCCCAGTCAGCAGCCTGCTTCCAGAGCCTTAACATGGCTTCTTGCGTCACATCCTCGGCTTCTGCCCCGTCACCCAACACCCTGTATGCATGTGCATAGGCACGCGGCGACAGGCGGGCCGAAAGCAACCGCGCGGCTGCGCCATCACCAGCAGCATAGCGCGCCAAAAGGGCGGCATCCGCATCACGCGCGGCTGTATGGTCCTCGGTGTCTTTCAATGCTTCTTTCCGCTGTCCATCCGGCCCCCTTTCAGACCAAGGGGCCGGAGGTTGATTTAAGACTAGGTTAGTCTGCGTCACGCTTCATCTTGTGTTTGCCATGGCCACGGGCCTCTGCAAACTCCTCAATGCTCAGGCCACCGCTTTTGTCGGTGTCCAGCTTTGTGAGCATCTTGGCGGGATCGCGACGGCTTTGCATTTCTTCCAAGGAAATATCGCCGCTTTTGTCAGCGTCCATCCGCTCGAAGTGCTTGGCTGCACGCTTTTCCATCTTGCCCTCTTTGCCTTTGTACTTGCCATCGGCTTTCGAGAGTTCTTCATCGCTCAGCGTGCCATCGCCGTTTGTGTCCAGACGGTTGAGCATGTGCTCTTTGTGGCGCTCTTTCATGCTGGCGCGGATTTCCTCAGCGGTCAAAGCACCGTTGCCGTCAGCATCCGCTGCAGTAAAACGTGCTGTGGCCTGCGCCTGCAATTCCTCGACGGTGATCTGACCATCGCTGTTCACATCGATCTGGCCAAAGCGTTCCTGCATACGGGCTTCGCCGCCGTCACGCGCCTGAGCGGATGTTGCGACAAGACCTGCTACGATTGCCATTGCGGTGAATGTTTCTTTAAACATGGTGTACTCCGTTTTTATCTCCTGCAACGATCTCTTTCGCCGTGCAGTTGGTATTAGTACGCCGCTCCGCCAAAGTTCCGTCGCAAAAAATGCAAAAAAGTTTCTCGTGCAGGAGTTGAGACAAATCGCCACCTTTCATTCCATGCCCGCATGGCCCATTTAAAAGTCACAACTCCTAGCAGGATCGAGTCATGCCAAATTCAGCCGCACAGACCAACGTCGCCACAGACGTGCAAGACACCACGCAAGAGCGGCCACGCCTGCCAGCCATGTTGCGCGGTTGGCGTAGAAAATGCCCGAACTGCGGTGCTGGGCCCCTGCTGTACGGCTATCTCAAAGTGCATGACCATTGCACCGTTTGCGAACAGGAATTCCAACATCACCGTGCGGATGACGGCCCTGCCTATCTGACAATTCTTATTGTCGGGCATCTGATGGCGCCGATGCTGCATGTCGTCTTTGTGCAGTTCAGGCCCGAACCTATTGTGCTGTTTACGATCTTTGCAGTTGGCACGGTCGGTTTGTCCCTCTACCTTCTTCCAAGATTGAAGGGCGCCTTGATCGGCTTCCAATGGGCAAAGGAAATGGGCGGCTTTGCACGCAGTTCCTGACCTGCCCCGCGACAGCATGAGGACCTATGAGCATCGATAAAACGGCGATCCGCAACGCGGCAACGGTAATTGTGATCCGGGACCGGATGACGACACCCTCCATTTTGATGGGCCAGCGCGGATCAAAAGCTGCCTTCATGCCAAACAAGTTTGTCTTTCCCGGTGGCGCCGTGGACGCGGGCGATGCCCACATTCCGCTTGGATCAGCCTTACCCCCACAATGTGCGGCACGGATTTCCGAAGACACCGATCCGGCCCTTGCACGCGCCATCCCCGTCGCCGCCGTACGTGAACTATGGGAAGAGACCGGACTGATCCTGGGGACGAAAGGCACATGGCCGGGGGAAATACCCGCTGACTGGGAAACCTTCGCTGCCAGCGGCCACCTGCCCCACGCAGAGCCACTGCAGTTTGTCTTTCGCGCGCTGACGCCTCCGGGCAGGCCGCGCCGCTTTGATGCACGCTTTTTTCTGGTCGATGTTGATGCGATTGCCAGCGATCCGGACAATTTCGAAAACGCCTGTGACGAGCTTTCGCACCTGCAATGGGTGCCTTTGACCGAGGCACGCCGCTTTGACATGCCCTTCATCACCGAAGTTGTTCTGGCCGAGGTCGAAGCCCGCGCGCGCGATCTGGAACCACCTGCATCAGTTCCCTATTTCAAGAACAGCGATGAAGAGAGCCTGTTCCTGCGGATGCGTGGTCACACCACGCCCTATGACGGACCGGACTAGATAGCGAGGATCAGCAACAGGATCGAGACCACCAAAACAGCGATCCCGCAGGCTTCTCTTGCAGTGATTTTTTCACGAAAGAACAGCGTGGAGGCCAGCACGCTGAGGATCAGTTCAATCTGGCCCAGCGCTTTTACATAGGCGGCGTTCTGCAGCGTGAATGCGATGAACCAGCATAGCGAGCCGCCCATCGACGTCAGCCCGATCCACAATGCCACGCGGCGCGCACGCCAGACGCGGGCCATCTCTCCGCTTTCGCGAAAATAGAGCCACACTGCCATAATGAGCGTTTGCATAAGCACGACAGCCATCAGGGTCACACCGGCGCGCAGCAGCGGATCATCGGTCGCCAGCGACAAGGTCGCCCCGCGGTAACTGACGGCTGAAAACGCAAACAAGATACCCGAAGCGATGCCAAGCCCCGCCGCCCGGTTTCGAAGGTCCGACAGGTGAAATCCTGACGCCTCCTTGCCGCCGGACAACAGCAGCAAGCCAACCAACCCCAGTGCAATGGCAGCAAATCCGCCCCAGCTGACCAATTCACCCAACAGCAGCAAGCCAACCAACACAGTCTGGATCACTTCGGTTTTCTTGAACGTGATCCCCACGGCAAAATTACGCGCCTTGAACAGTGCGACGACACAGACCGTGGCAAGAATTTGTGTGGTGCCCCCCAGAAGGCCAAAGCCCCAGAACCGCGCCCCAAGCGCAGGCAAGCTGGCCTGAGTCATGGTCATGTAAAGCGCCAACAGCGCAGCTATGAAGGGTGCAGAGTAGATAAAGCGCGAAAACGTCGCGCCTGCTGGCGACAGGGTGGCGGTGGCCAATACTTTTTGCAGCATAAAGCGCACCGTCTGAAAAGCGGCGGCAAGCAGGGTAACGATGATCCAGAGGTCAGGCATGTTCATCCCGCTCTCCTGCATCAATCCGCGTCAGTGTGCCAGATCGGATGTGCGACAGGGTCTTTGCTCTTCCACAGATATTGTCGAAATATGCTTGCATAGGACGGGAAGACATAACCGTGATTGCGGGTCAGGAAGCGGTCTCGGCGTTCACGGTAAAGTGGCCATAACTGGTACCAAGCCGCCTTTGGGTGCATGTGATGAACCACATGCAGGTTGTTGTTGAGAAAGAGAAACCCCAGCAATCCACGGTCTTCGATGATCACGGTCCGGCCAGATACACGCGCGTCCGCCTGATGCTCAAGGAAGGTTCTGATTTTCAGGACCGACAAAGCACCATAGCAAGCAGCGAAATAAAGCCAGATATTTAGATCGGACAACATGACCGCCCATAGGGTCAACAAAGTGCCCGGAATATGCAGTAACCAGTCCGTCACAATTTCGCGCTGTCCTGACCGCGCGGCGGCAATATCTTTGCGGATAAAGGTGATCAAGCCAATTGCCGGACCAATCGTGATGCGGCCGGCAAGTGTGTTGTTGATCTGCAGCAAGACCCGTTGCCATTTCCAAAGGCGCCGCCAGACATCCGGATCAAGGTAATTACTTTCTGGATCGTCGTATGGGTCTGTCAGTCGGGCATCCCGGTGATGGGCAAGATGTGTCCGCTTGAACCGTAGATACGGCACAAACAGCCCCGGTTGCCACAGGCCAAGCAGGGTTTCAGCACGCTCTGCACCAAAGGGGTGACCATGCAGAAATTCATGACTAAGAGAGCTGTGCAAGGTCAGCGCCAGTACAAGCATCACCACAGCCAACACGCCCCAGCTTGTCGGCAGCAACAAAGCACTGCACCAAAGCCCTACAACACCTATAAACAAACAAAGCGTCGGCCAGTCCCACTGCGATATATTGCGCCGCTGCGGTGGGTAGGTCTGATTCTGCTTCATAAAGGGCGTGCGCTTGTGCTGTTGAGGATTGGCAGAACATACGCCCGCAGCAAAAGCGATGCTGTTCCGAAAACGACACAGCCTTGCAGCTAGACTTTCGGGTCCGGATTCTCTGTATGGCCGTCTACGGCGATGACCTGACCCGACACCAATCGCGCAGCATCCGACCCCAAAAACACCGCCATATTCGCAATGTCCTGCGCTTCGACAAAGCGGCGCATCGAGGTACCGGAAGCATATCCGTCATAGACCTGATCGCGAGTCATTCCTTTTACCGCAGCTTCGCGCGTAAGAACACCTTCCATCCGCGCGCCCTCCACCGATCCGGGACAGATTGCGTTGGCGCTAATGCCGAACGGCCCCAGCTCCATCGCCAATGTTTTCATCAAGCCGATAATCGCCCATTTCGCCGCAGCATAGGGCGCACGGTTGGGGTAGCCATATAATCCGGCTGTGGATGAAGTGAGGATGATCGCGCCCTGCCCTGCGACCTTCATACGCGGCGCTGCGTGCTTTGCCGCCAGAAACGCACCTTCAAGATTGACGCTCACGCATGTGCGCCAGTCTTCCAGCGCGATGTCCTCAACCAGCGCCGTGGGACCGGCTATTCCGGCATTGGCACAAAGCACGTCAATCTGGCCCATCTCGGCCATCACTTGCGCCATCGCGTTTTCGTCCACGGCATCCGCTTTGCGGGTTTGCCAGCCTTTCGGCAGGGTCGCCAAAGCATTTCCATCCACGTCTGTGACCCAGACCTCCATTCCCACCGCCGCGAAGGCCTCGCCCATGGCGCGACCAATGCCTGATGCTCCGGCGGTGATCAGCACACGCTTCATCTTGGGGCGCCGATGGCCCTTCCCAGACCTTCTGGCAGTGGCAATTCCGCATGACCCTGGGCGAAACGCACCAGCGCCGCCTCAATATGAGGCGCGGGCGGCGTGGGCTTGCGCGTATCCAGACTCACATGAAGCAGGAAATGCTCACCTGTGGCCAGAAGACGGTCAGCTTCATACATCTCGTGCCACAGATGCATTTTCTTACCCTCGCCCATCACCACACGGGTACGTATGGTGATACGGGCACCTGCATGAACTTCGTCTATATGGCGGATATGGGTCTCAGCGGTGAAATAGCTCCCGCCGGATGAAATATAGTCTGCATCACATCCGATAATCGCCATGAAGCGATCCGTCGCATCAGCAAAAGCCTGCAAATAACGCGACTCTGTCATGTGGCCGTTATAGTCCGTCCAATCGAGCGGCACAGTCCGGTGCGCTGTCTCAACCAGTTGATCGGAGGGCAAGTCCGCCGCCACAGCGCCATGTACCGTTCCTGCGCGCATGTCACTTTCTTGCGCGTTCAACAGCGCACCTGCGCCCCAGTCTTGCGCCTTCAGCCCGCGCATCATCGTGACAAGATTGTTATCACGGATGCGTTCGAGTTCACGGATCGAATGCATGCCGGATTGCTCATCCGACTGGCCTGCGATCAGGTCCACCAGTTCGTCATTGAAATCAGGGACATCCATCAGCTTGGTCCACGGCCATTTCAACGCGGGTCCGAATTGCGCCATGAAGTGCTTCATGCCGGCCTCACCGCCCGCCACGCGGTACGTCTCGAACAGGCCCATCTGCGCCCAGCGAATGCCAAAGCCGTAGCGGATGGCATTGTCGATTTCTTCCGTTGTGGCGATACCGTCTTTGACCAGCCACAGCGCCTCACGCCACACCGCCTCAAGGAAACGGTCCGCGACATGGGCATCAATCTCTTTCTTGAGGTGGAGCGGGTACATCCCCAACGAGCTGAGCATAGATTTTGCCGTCTCGACCAAGGCAGGCTCTGCGTTCGTTGTCACAAGCTCTACGAGCGGCAGCAAATAGACGGGATTGAACGGATGCGCGACCATGATCTGACCGGGCCGCGCAGCACCTTGCTGCAACTCGGACGGTTTAAATCCGGACGTCGAAGAACCAATCACCGCATCAGGCGCGCAAGCGGCCTGAATCTGTGCAAATGTCTTGTGCTTGATCTCCAACCGCTCTGGCACGCTTTCCTGAATCCAGTCTGCGCCGGTCACGGCCTCTTCTATTGTCTTGTGAAAGCTCAGCTTGCCCTCATCGGGCAGCGCCAGATCCGTCAACCCGGGCAAAGACCGCCGCGCGTTCGCCAGAACTTCGCTGATCTTGCGTTCGGCCTGAGGATCAGGATCAAAGACCTGCACATCCCAGCCATTAAGCATAAAGCGGGCGGCCCAGCCGCCACCGATTACACCGCCACCAATAATTGCTGTTGTCTTGCTCATTTCACTACTTTCAGTTGGCGGAGATCATATCCGTTGAAATCCAGTATTTCGCGCGCCGCTTTGATCCGGTCTGCTCCCCCCGTGGTGCTTCGATCCACGATCCAGCCGAAGTCGCCTGATTTATTACCCAGAACGGCTGTACGGAAGCCTTCGTCGACCCATAAAACCCAGAAGTCACGATTTTGCCCGTTCGGCATCTTTACCCGAAACTGACCTTTGCCTTGGCGGGTGAGCGGTAAATCTTCTGAGAAGTCGCCACAAACACCCGCAGGATCACACACGAATACGCCCAGCCGCATCACAGTCCCCTTGGGGCCGTCGATGATACGGAATGCCATGCGTCCGATATCGGGATCAAACCCCGCACGGATGTACCACACGCCCGCGAACTTTTGCGCGTCAAAGCGGGACGTGACCCCGATGAGTGCGCTTTGGTCTCGGTACACAGGGCCGATCGGCACGGGCGCAGGTAGCTCCGCAGTACAGCCGCCCAACGCAACCAGCGCGGAGATAATAAATCCTCGGATCACTTCGGCATCCGTTTTTGCAGGCCAAGCTGTTCGCGCACCTGCGCGGGCCCGATCAGCGTGGCCCCCATGCCTTCGATGATCCCGCGCGCGCGCGCCACCAATTCGTGGTTTTCGGCCAGCACGCCCTTATCGAGCCATAGGTTGTCTTCAAGCCCCACACGTACATTGCCGCCTGCAAGCACGCTTGCCGCAGCATAGGCCATCTGGTTGCGCCCCAGTCCAAATGCCGAAAACGTCCAGTCATCCGGCACGTTGTTGACCATCGCCATGAAGGTATTGAGGTCATCCGGCGCGCCCCATTTCACCCCCATGCAAAGCTGAACCAGCGCCGGGCTGTCCAACACGCCCTGCTTGACCAGCTCTTTTGCATACCAAAGGTGGCCTGTATCAAAAGCTTCAATTTCGGGCTTCACGCCCAGATCGGTCATCATCTGCCCCATGGCCACCAACATCCCCGGGGTGTTGGTCATCACATAATCTGCCTCGGCAAAGTTCATGGTGCCGCAATCCAGCGTGCAAATTTCCGGCAGGCATTCGGTGATATGGGCCATCCGCTCTGTTGCGCCAGCCATATCGGTGCCAGCGGCATTCAGCTCCATCGGATTCTCCACATCGCCAAAGACGATGTCACCGCCCATGCCGGCCGTGAGGTTCAGCACAACATCCGTTTCACTGTCCCGAATCCGTTCCGTCAGCTCGCGGTAAAGCGCTACATCGCGGCTAGGCGCGCCTGTCTCTGGGTCACGCACGTGGCAATGCACGACTGCGGCACCGGCTTTGGCCGCTGCAATCGCGCTGTCTGCGATCTGTTCCGGGCTACGTGGCACGTGATGACTGCGGTCTTGCGTGGCGCCCGATCCGGTTACGGCGCAGGTGATGAACACCTCACGGTTCATGGCAAGTGACATGACATTCTCCCTGTTGTTTTGTCGCAATACTGCGCGAGGGGATGGTGCTTTTCCATCCCCAAAAGCGGCAGGTTTTGTCGTGTTTGTAGTTTAGTATGGCATCGGATGCGCACGGTGAGCCGCATCAATATCCTTCATCACCTCGTCGTTCAGCACCAGTTCCGCACCTTCCAGAATGTGATCCATCTGCGCCACAGAGGTTGCGCCGAAAATCACACTTGCCATGAACGGCCTGTCCCGGACAAAGGCCATCGCCATATGAACCGGATCAATCCCGTGTTTATTCGCGACATCCAGATAGGCCTGCACGGCTTCGAAGGCGCGCGGCGTCTTGCGACCGCCCAACTCCGGGCTAAGGGACAGACGTGAACCGTCGGGCACTGCGCCGTTCTGATATTTACCCGTCAACAAACCCGTTGCCAAAGGCGAAAACGATAGCATGCCGATATCTTCGTTGTGGCATGTCTCTGCCACATCGGTATCGGCCAGACGGCACATGAGAGAGTATTCATTCTGCACTGTCGCCACCCGTGGCCCACCCGTCCGTTCGGCCGCGTTGGCCCATTGGGTCAGCCCCCAGGCGCTTTCGTTGCTCATACCGAAGGCACGGATGCGGCCGCGATCGACCTCGCGCTGCAGCGCGCCAAGGCAGTCTTCCATGTTCTGAAGCGTTTCGGCCCGCGACTGATTGGTGGGGTCATACAGCCAGTTCTTGCGGAACATGTAGCTGCCGCGATTAGGCCAGTGGAATTGGTAAAGATCGATATAGTCTGTCTTGAGCCGCGCCAAAGAACCGTCAAGCGCTTGCGGTATCGACTCTGCCGTGATCATCGCGCCGTCCCGCACATAGGAAATCCCCTCGCCGGAGTGCTTTGTCGCCAAGACAACATCCTTTCGGCGCGCGGTGGCTGCAAACCACTCTCCGATGACTTCTTCGGTCCTGCCCTGGGTCTCGGCGCTGAGCGGATTGACAGGATACATTTCAGCGGTGTCGACAAAGTTGATGCCCGCGGAAAGCGCGCGCTCAATCTGCGCATGGCCTTCCTCAAGGGTGTTCTGCGTGCCCCATGTCATTGAGCCCAGACAGAATTTAGACACTTCGATGCCTGTGCGTCCCAGTGTTGTCATATGCATGTGCGACTCCTCGTGTGTGTGAATTGCGGGCAAGGTACGCAGGCCACCGCCAGCCGCAAGCGGGATTCACGGCCATGCTTCCGGTATTGCAAAAGAATTCGCATCCCCTGTCGGTTTTCACTAGCCTTCGCCCACTTAAAACGCGCAAACACTAACCATGCGGTTGATGATTTCCTTTGCGGCGCTGTTTCTTTCGGTCGTCCTTTTGCAGCTATCCTCGGGCGGGGTTGGCCCGCTGGATGTGCTGTCAGGTTCGGCGCTAGGTTTCAGCAACCAAGAGATCGGGATGCTCGGGTCTGCGCATTTCTTCGGCTTTTTCATCGGATGTTGGTTTGCCCCGCGCCTGCTGGGGACCGTCGGTCACAGCCGCGCATTTGCGGCCTTCACCGCAGCTGGTAGCATCGGGTTGCTGGCGCACATGATGATCATCAACCCCTATGCGTGGGCGTTGATGCGTGTGGCGTCAGGCCTGTGTGTGGCGGGCTGTTATACGGTTGTCGAAGCATGGCTTCAATCAAAAGTCACCAACGAAACACGCGGCCGTGCCATGGGCACTTACCGCATGGTCGATATGACAGGCAGTCTTTGCGCCCAAGGCATCGTGGGAATTTTGGCACCCGCTGACTACATCTCTTACAACATTCTGGCGATCTTGTGCTGTGCCGCGCTGTTGCCCATCACCCTGACCACGGCCGAACAGCCCGAGACCCCCAAATCCCCCCGTTTGCGCCCGGGGCTGGCGTACACGCGCTCCCCTCTGGCGGTCGCAGGTGTGATTGCCGCAGCGCTGTCGAGCGCATCCTTCCGCATGGTCGGGCCTATCTATGGACAGGAAGTTGGACTGAGCAAGGGGCAAATCGCGTGGTTTCTGGCCGCTTTTGTCATTGGCGGTGCGTTGGCGCAATTTCCTGTAGGCTGGATCGCAGATAAGTTCGACCGGCGCAAAGTGTTGATCTGGCTATCGGTCGCAGCCATCGGCAGTTGTGCTGTGACCATGTACACCGCAAGCTTTGGTGTGACCGGAATTCTGCTGTCTTCTGCCTTGTTCGGACTGACGACTTTCCCAATCTATTCGGTCGCTGCGGCCCACGCCCATGACTTCGCCAGCTCCCATGAACGGGTCGAACTTTCGGCCGCGCTGATGTTCTGGTTCGCCATGGGTGCGATTGCAGCCCCCTACGGCGCATCCATCCTGATCGACCTCTACGGCCCTCAGGCGCTGTTCATTATGCTGGCGGCGGGCCACGGGCTGCTCATTATCTTTGGCGTCATCCGCATGCGGTCCGGACGGACACCGCGCAAACGGACCGCTTACATCAACGCACTGCGCACCAGCTTTATCATTGGACGGCTGACCGGACGCACCCGTGAAAAATCTAGCGGCGAGTGACGACAGACCGCCTGCCTCTGGCAGGACCGCGCGTGCCCTGCTAAAGCACTCACAAGCACAGTAAGGGCCGCATTATGACACGTCATCTAATTACCTCCGCAATTCCCTATATCAACGGGATCAAGCACCTCGGCAATTTGGTCGGCAGTCAGCTGCCAGCCGATCTTTATGCGCGCTACCTACGCAGTCGCGGCAACGAGGTTCTGTTTCTCTGCGCCACCGATGAACATGGCACACCGGCTGAGCTGGCTGCTGCCAAAGCGGGCAAACCCGTCGAGGAATACTGCGCCGAAATGTACGCGGTGCAGGCCGAAATCGCCAAGGGCTTCGGGCTGAGCTTTGACCACTTCGGTCGCTCCTCCTCAGAGCAGAACAAACATCTAACCCAACACTTCGCTGGTGCGCTGGCTGATCAAGGGCTGATAGAGGAAGTCGAGCAGCGCCAGATCTACTCCGAGACTGACGGCCGCTTCCTTCCTGACCGCTATGTGGAAGGCACCTGCCCCAACTGCGGCTTCGAAGACGCGCGTGGTGACCAATGCGACAACTGTACCAAACAGCTTGATCCCGAAGACCTGATCAACCCACGCTCCACTGTGTCTGGTGCCACCGATCTTGAAATGCGCCCGACCAAGCACCTGTTTTTGAAGCAGTCACTGATGAAAGACCGCCTGAACGACTGGATCGAAAGCAAGAATGACTGGCCCGTTCTGACGACATCAATCGCCAAGAAGTGGCTACATGACGGCGATGGTCTGCAAGACCGCGGCATTACACGCGACCTCAAATGGGGCGTCCCCGTTAAACGCGGTGACGAAGACTGGCCCGGCATGGAAGGCAAGGTTTTCTATGTCTGGTTCGATGCGCCCATCGAATACATCGCTTGTGCTCAGGAATGGGTGGACGCAGGCAAAGGCACAGATTGGGAGCGCTGGTGGCGCACCGATAAAGGCGCCGATGACGTCCGCTATACCCAGTTCATGGGTAAGGATAACGTCCCCTTCCATACACTCAGCTTCCCCGCCACGATCATGGGCAGCAACGAGCCATGGAAGCTGGAGA
>Ga0209345_10000331_pt1 | contig 61717 bp, 55 predicted proteins | sample Cruoilmetagenom7_FD_187294 | JGI IMG/M metagenome (GOLD analysis project Ga0209345, IMG submission 187294) | Oil polluted marine microbial communities from Coal Oil Point, Santa Barbara, California, USA - Sample 7 (SPAdes) (version 2) | ecosystem: Environmental > Aquatic > Marine > Oil seeps ... | reverse complement strand
GCTCCTTTTCAACTACGCTTAATATAGAATCGAATCACGTCAATAAATTCCAGTATTTTGCAAATAATGGCGAGTAGTGGATAATTATATCAAAAATATAGAGCTGATCAAGACATTCTGCCAATAGAGGTTCGCTTTTGTCGTAACCATTCGTTCTGTGATTGTGAAAGGCACATCTAAAACAAAAAATCAAAACACCAACTCAACTCTAATATATTCATGCGTCAGGGCTGTAAATTTGTATCTTTTATTTTCATACTGTGATTAAATGAACATTATCCATCAATTTGATTTGATGTCGCTTACTCTTACTTTTTTGCTCCTTGCCACAAGGGCAAAAATCTCTTACATCTTGCCAGGGACAACCACATTCTGTAGATTCGCAACTGTTAAATGTTTGAGGGCGACAGCCAGAGGTTTTTGAGTTTTAGCCAAACACCCTGAATACGCCAAAAATTCACATATTTTCAGATATTTAATTTCACAAGGCCAGAGGAAGGAATCAGAGTAAGTCGTACATTTAGTACATCGTCTAAAATTCCGACCGATAACGCCGCGAAATTCAATATCCGAAAATCGATAGGAGTTAATGAAAGCGCTCCTGTAAGCTACGGCGTGTTCCCGGACATTTTGAGAGGTTACGAAGATCCATTATAAAGGAGGCACATTGAAAGTTCTACTGATCTACCCCAAGTTCCCAGACACGTTCTGGGCTTTTAAGCACGCACTCAAATTCATCAACAAAAAAGCTACGTTACCACCACTCGGCCTCCTCACAGTGGCAGCCATGCTACCCAAAGAATGGTCCAAACGCTTAATTGATGTCAACGTGACCAAGCTTACTCAAAAGGATCTGGAGTGGTCTGATTTGGTATTTATAAGCGGAATGGTTGTACAGAGGGAATCTGCGCGTCAAATTATTGCCCGGTGTAAGGAATTAGGTCTCAAAGTTGTTGCCGGCGGACCACTTTTTACCTCCGAATATGATCTGTTTGAGGATGTGGATCATTTCGTGCTAAATGAAGCCGAAGTAACCATCTTGCCTTTTTTAGCCGACCTAAAACAAGGATGTGCCAAGCGCGTTTACAAGACTTCCGAGTTTTGCAATATCCAGAAATCTCCGCAACCTATTTGGGACTTGGCCGACCTGAAACGATACGCCTCTATGAGCATCCAGTTTTCTCGAGGGTGCCCTTTCGATTGCGAATTCTGTAACATACCTGTTTTGTTGGGACACCGACCACGAATCAAGACAACGGAACAGATTATTTCTGAGTTGGATGCCCTATACACCCAGAGATGGCGTGGACCTATCTTTTTCGTGGATGACAACTTTATCGGAAACAAAAGGTACCTCAAAACCCAACTCTTGCCCCGGTTGATCGAATGGCAGAAAGACAAGAGGGGCATACCGTTTTACACTGAAACCTCCATAAATCTAGCCGACGACAGCGTGTTGATGAATATGATGGTTGAGGCTGGGTTTGATACGGTCTTTGTCGGGATCGAAACACCTGCGGAGGAAGGCCTGACTGAATGCTCCAAAAACCAGAACAAGAACCGCAACCTGGTCGAAAGCGTTAAACTCATTCAGCGAGCTGGGCTGCAAGTGCAGGGAGGATTCATTGTCGGTTTCGATAGCGACACCCGTTCGATCTTCCAACGACAGATTGATTTCATTCAAAAAAGTGGGATTGTAACGGCTATGGTTGGTTTACTCCAAGCTCCAGCCGGCACAAGGCTCTACAAACGCCTTAAACAAGAAAACCGCCTGAACGGAAATATTTCAGGGGATAACGCGGACGGTACAACAAATATAATCCCTATGATGGACCCTGCTGAGTTACATGATGGATACAGGAATATAATGCTCCACATTTATTCCCCCAAACTCTTCTATCAGCGCGTTAAAACCTTTCTTAGAGAGTACAAGGCCCCTAAGATCGAAACCTCTCTGGACTTTCAGCACTTCCTGGCGTTGTTTCGCTCCAGCATACGTCTGGGGATTCTTGGTAGGGAGAGGTTCGAGTATTGGAAGATCTTAACATGGACACTTTTCCGCCGCCCTGGTTTGTTTCCACTAGCAATAACCTTAGCAATTTACGGCCATCACTTCCGTAAGGTATGTGACCTGCACATCCTTTGAGAGTTGAACGCTGGAGATATCGATAATCTTTGTAACCTCTCAAAAAAATGCAAGCTGTGCAGTTGCCCGACAATAGTGCTTATGACTTGAATAACCTTCTCCTCACGGCTTGATTCATTTTAAAGATTCTAAATTGGTGTGGGGAATGTAAGGTTAAAGAAGGGATAACCGATATATTGGACCGTGCGTACATTAGCTTTAAAGGGTTCAAAGCTATCCACGACAAAGGAGCTTTTTTCAGAGACCGGAGTTGACAGAGGCATCTTTCTCCAACCCTGAAGCAGGCAGGCATTATGTTTGTGGTTTGGTATCCATGCTTGAAGAAGGGCTAAAGAAGTATTGGAAGATTGGCATACATTGGTTAATTAACTGTAAAGAATTTTTCCCTAAAGTCCTTTACTATCAGGATATAGAGGATATAGCCAAAAGGATTGCGTTGAGTGGTTAACGCAATCCTTCCCTGACCTTGCAGTAACTATCTTATTTCTTGACGGACACTAGATTATTCATTCAAAAACAATTAGATTCTTATTTTCTTCAAGAGTTACATAAGTAATGCCTCGAACCTCCATTATCTCCTCAGGTATTCGAAACGGACCATGTATCGATCTATAATCAACGATCCTATAGGCATGTTTAAGCAGAACCCTCTTCAACTGTAGCAATTCATCTACTGATGCTGTGTTAACATTGATCTTTAATTCATGTACTGATGCTGTGTTGACAATATTCTTATCCAGCGAACCCGTATCCACCGCCTGAGCATAAATGCCAGTCGAGCAAACAACAATAGCCATGGACAATATCATGAACATCATTACTGTGGCTTTAACAACAACTCGCATTTCTTTACCTCCATACTAAGATTGATTTCGCAACTACCCTCCAAACCGCACCGCAAGAGAGAAATAGAAACTCACCAAGATCTCCCCAAAATATTTCAAGCTGTGCAGTTACTCAACAATAGCGCCTATGACTTGAATAATCTTCTCCTCACTGCTTGATTCATTTTGAAGATTCTAAGTTCGCTGCGCTAAATTGCAGATAACTCAGTCGCAAGCTCCCTCAAACAATCTGCAATTTTCAGCTTCACTCACTAAGAATCTTTCTCAAAATGAATCAAGAAGGTTCGTCAAAGATCATTCAAGTCATATTCCGACCAACTGCACAGGTCGAAATATTTCCCATTACTGATTCAATTCATAATTAAATATCACTTATCTATTTAAGAAAATAGCAATTAGTATGCCAGGACAGTAAAGTATTTGCAAAACTTGATCTGGCGCGTTCACAAGGGCCTTAAGCCCTAATGTGGGTTGTATGAATTATGGGCAGTTTCTGAAATTTATGATGATCTTGAACAGAACAGACACATACTCCTTAGAGGCTTAATATAACAGGCGGGGATCATTGTGGCAAATTTGCGGGTACAGGGCAAACTGTCCCGCTTTCTCGACCAGATTAACATTATCCCTTTAATGGTATCATAAAATTATCGTGCCGAACGGTATTGGTCTGACATGAAAAAAAAATAAAAAATTTTGCACAAAAACATTATTTTCCTTGACAAAGAAAAGCTCGATTTTATATAGTTACCCCAAATAGTGGTATAATATGGTAAGTAGTGGTAAATATATCTATACAGGTGGTATCTTCTCATGTTTCGTGGCAGATACGAACATGTTATAGACTCTAAAGGCAGGGTGAGTTTTCCGGTTAAGTTCAGGGAAGTCTTAAATGAGAAATACGACGACAGATTAATAATTACCAATTTTATCAACTGTCTTGTGGCCTATCCTTTAGCTGAATGGCAACTCTTAGAAGAGAAATTGAGTTCTATGTCGATGGTAAGAAGGGATGTGAAATCCTTTCAGCGTTTTTTCATATCCGGAGTTGCGGAATGTAACATAGACAAACAAGGGAGGATATTGATCCCCCCCACCTTGAGGGAGTATGCTAACTTGGAGAAGGAAGTCGTCTTTGCAGGAATGATAAAACAAGTCGAAATATGGAGTAAGGAAAGGTGGGAATTGGAAATTGCCACGACCAAAGAGAAACTGGGGGATATCAGTGACGCCTTGGCTGAGTTGGGCTTATGATTTATGGAAAGATAAAAGAGTATAGGTTTCCTATATATTAAATTTCACGAGGCCAAAGGGAGGAATCCGAGTAAGTCGTACGTTTAGTGCGTCATCGAGGACACCGACCGATAACGCTTTGAAATTTAATATATGGAAACCTATAGCTAGATAGTGCGTTGAAGTGCTTTTGGAAAGGAGGGCAAGATTGAGCATCTTCCGGTAATGGTGAACGAAGTCATTGAATACCTGAACTGCCAACCAAAAGGGATATATGTAGATGGGACAATAGGCAGTGGCGGTCATTCACTAGAGATATTAAAATGTAGTTCACCTGACGGAAGACTGATAGGAATAGATTGGGATAGCGAGGCTCTTGCCGCTGCCAGGGACAGACTCAATGATTTTCAAGATAGAGCAAAAATAGTCTATGGCAACTTTAAAGCCATTGGTAACATCTTGAAAAATTTGGGAGTATATTTGGCTAACGGGATACTGTTAGATCTAGGGCTTTCTTCCGCTCAGTTAGGGTCTAGGGAGAGAGGTTTCAGTTTCAAACTTGAAGGGCCAATCGATATGCGTATGGATAGGAGTTCTGAGTTCAAGGCATTTGATCTGCTCAATAGTCTTTCCATACCTGAGCTTGAAGCTATACTATTGAAATATGGTGAGGAGCGCTTTGCAAGAAGGATCGCGAGATTCATTGCAGATCACAAAAAAACAAGACCGCTAATTACGACCACGCAATTAGCGGACATTGTTAGTACTGCCATTCCATCAAGGTTTCACCCAAAAAAAATTCACCCCGCAACAAAGACCTTCCAGGCTATTAGAATCGCTGTTAACGATGAGTTGACAAACCTTGAGATCGCTATTCAAGAAAGTATCGATCTCCTAAAACAAGGCGGAAGGCTTTGTGTCATATCTTTTCATTCCCTTGAAGATAGGATCGTTAAACAATCCTTTAGATCTCTCGCCAAAACTTGTACATGCCCTCCTGGCATGCCGGAGTGCAATTGTCAAAAGGAGAGTATGATAAAAGTATTGACAAAAAGACCGGTTCTTCCTGCTGAGGAAGAGATAAGAAAAAACCCCCGGTCGAGAACCGCCAAGTTAAGGGTTGCTGAAAGGTTATGAATATACCTAAGAGGGCTTCCAAAAGTCGGCGTCTTACGATCGGAAAATCTAATGCTTTTGTGTTATCTCTCGCTATTGTCACCGGCATTTCTTTTTCTCTGTTTAGCGTATGGTCCCATACTAAGGTTGTCAATATAGGCTATGAGATCAGTCAGGCGAATACGGAGAATAAAGAAATCCGCCAATTAAACAATAAACTCAAATTAGAGATAGCTACCCTCAAATCTCCTCACTATATTGAGCGTATCGCAAAGAGGGAACTAAATTTAAGATCTCCTAACCCAAACCAACTTGTTATATTACAATGATAGTAAGATCTACAAACTGGCTGAAATTTAGGATATTTGTCATCCTCGTCGGTTTCATTCTGATAACTATCACAATTTCAGCTCGGGCCTATCAACTCCATGTGCTGAAAAGCGAAGAGTATAGTCAACATGCGAAGAGACAACGTGAAAGTTGCATACCTATAGCCCCAAAGAGGGGTGTTATATACGATCGCAACAAGGAAGAGTTGGCGGTAAGTGTAGATGTGGATTCTATATACGCCGACCCCAGAAAGGTGACCGACATATCCAAGTATGTCAAGAAGTTATCCCCAATACTAAAGGTGAATGGAAAAAAGCTGAGAGAGAGGTTGAGCCGCAAGAGACACTTTACCTGGATTAAAAGGAGGGTCCCCCCGGACCAATCATTAAAGGTAAGGGGCTTAAAATTAGATGGTATCGATTTTCTTAAAGAGGCCAAGAGGTTCCATCCAAATCGTGAGCTGGCAGGTTGTATTGTGGGGTTTGTTGGGCTGGACCCTAAGGGCCTGGAAGGTCTGGAACTTGAGTATGACAATTATCTTAAAGGAGAGGGGACTTTCTCTATTGTAGAGAGGGATGCTCTGGGAAGGACAATCTTTAGCCATGGTTTAGAACGAAGGGATGCTTTGACGGGTAACGATCTGGTACTTACTATTGATAAGACCATCCAGTACATAGCTGAAACAGAACTAAGTAAGGCGGTGCTTAAAGCTAAGGCAGAAAGCGGGATTGTTATCGTTATGAATCCCAAAACCGGCGAATTGTTGGCCATTGCTGTTAATCCACAATTTAATCCAAACATCTTTTGGAAGTATCCGGCTTTTTCTTGGAGAAACAGGGCCATTACGGATAGTTTTGAACCAGGTTCAACCTTTAAGGTCTTTTCAGTGGCAGCAGCAATAGAAGAAGGTATTTTATCTCGAAACAACATTTTTTTTTGTGAAAACGGGTCATATAAGGTTGGCAGAGAGACTATAAGTGATGTACATCCCCATGGTTGGCTTAGCGTAAAGAACATCATAAAATACTCCAGTAACATAGGAGCGGGAAAACTTGGAGAGAAGTTAGGAAAGGATAAGCTATATGAATATATAAAGAAATTTGGTTTTGGTGAGAAGACAGGCATCGACTTGCCTGGAGAAACTAAGTGTCTGGTTCGACCTTTGGGTAAGTGGTCCAGGGTTGCCCTTGACACAATCTCCTTTGGGCAGGGAATATCGGTTTCTGCCATTCAGTTGGTCACTGGGTTGTCCGCCATTGCCAATAAGGGGCAGTTGATGAAGCCCCATGTAGTAAGGCAGATCATTAGCCCGAAAGGAAAGGTGATTAGGGAATTCAAAGCTCAAGCGATACGGAAGGTCCTCTCTGAAAAAACTGCCGGAGAGGTCACGTATATATTAAAGAGTACGGTGCTTAAAGGCGGAACAGGCGTTAAGGCATCTTTTGATGGCTATGAAGTAGCAGGTAAGACAGGAACTGCTCAAAAAGTAGACTCCTCCTCTGGAACCTATTTTAAGAACAAGTATATAGCATCATTTATGGGATTTGTTCCTGCTGATCATCCTGAAATAGCAATTCTGGTGGTGATCGACGAACCTAAAGGTAGTTACTATGGAGGGGATGTTGCTGCTCCGGTATTCAAGAGAGTTTCAGAAAAAACGCTCCGATATCTTGGTGTATTACCTAGCAAAGTGTTTGCCAGAGACAGTGCTGTGCGATCCGGATCACATATCAGACCGAAGAGATCGAAAAAATTGCAGGCTAGGGCCGATGGCGTGACGATCAAATCCGGGAGATTTGTCATGCCAGATTTATCCGGAATGAGTATCAGGCGGGCGCTCAAACTCATGCATGGATCTGGGATAGATGTTAGGATCGTAGGAAGCGGCAGGGCGGTAGAACAGAGCATAAAGCCGGGAAGAGCGGTGAAGGCTGGGGGAAAGTGCTGGATCAACTTTCAACAACCCTCCTAGTTAGTGCTTGAACGAAAAGTCTATTATCGCTGAAATTGCAGCACTAACTCCTTATAATCTCAGGTTTTTCTGGGTTTTAGGTCAGACACTATAGATTTTCAGATATTAAATTTCACAAGGCCAGAGGGAGGAATTCGAGTAAGTCGTACATTGTAGTACGTCGTCGAGGATTCCGACCGATAACGCAGTGAAATTTGATATATGGAAATCTATAGTTAGGGACGAGGCCGAAATGAGATAGTTTCTGCAAGGTCACGGAAGACGAATATTGGGCAGAAGGGCCATTTCTGGATGGAAACAAACTTAAACGAGTCATGATTCTGTGGTTGACGGTCAAATGAAGCTAGAACATCTGATTGGTGACATAAAAGAAAAAAAGGTCCTCAGAGAAAGATCACTAGATGTGACCGGCATCTCCTATAATTCCAAAGAGGTAGGGAAAGGGTTTTTATTTGTGGCTATAAGGGGAAGCAGATTTGACGGCCATAGCTTTATCAATGCGGCTGTTGCTAAAGGCGCCTGTGTGGTTGTTGTCGAGTGCGTGCCTCATGACATAGAAAACGTTACGGTCGTTCTGGTTCCAGATTCAAGGCTGGCGCTGGCCAAGATAGCTGCCCGATTTTATGGCCACCCATCCTCAAATCTTATCCTGATCGGCATCACAGGCACCAACGGAAAGACGACCACTTCGTATCTTGTAGAGTCCATCTTTAAAAGGGTAGGTTTGAAGACAGGGATCATAGGAACAATAGACTACCGCTATGGATGCAAGTCAACACCGGCATCCGTAACCACACCGGAATCCCTCGATCTACAAAGGATGTTGAGAGAAATGGTGGAAGACGGGGTTACTTCTGTTGTCATGGAGGTGTCGTCTCATGCGTTGGATTTGAAACGGGTGGAATCCCTTCAGTTTGATGCAGGAGTTTTCACCAATTTTACTCAGGACCATTTAGACTATCACAAAACCATGGAAGATTACTTCAGTTGCAAGGCCAAACTCTTCAATGAGCTCCTACCCAAAAGCGATAAGGGAAAGACCTCGTATGCTATAATAAACGCTGATGACCCTTTCGGTAAAAGACTTGCCGAGCGTACAACTCCAAATGTCATGTTTTACGGGATCAGTAACAGAGCTCACGTCTTCCCCGAGGACACCCTACTTACATTAGAGGGGATATCTACCAAGATAAGGACTCCTATGGGAGACTATAAGGTTAGGTCTTCTTTGGTTGGAGAATTTAACCTGTACAATATCCTCGCTGCTACCAGCGTAGGAGTCAGTCAGGATGTATCATTGGAAGATATAAAAAATGGCGTGGAAGATCTGGTTATGGTTCCAGGGAGGTTTGAGCGGATCAAAAACAGAGAGGGCATTAATATCATAGTTGACTATGCACATACCAGTGATGCGCTGGAGAGGATCCTGACATCTATAAAGAGCCTTTCAAAAGGCAGGATAATAACGGTCTTTGGGTGCGGCGGAGACAGGGATAGGCTTAAAAGGCCACTGATGGGAGCTGTTAGTGGCAGATACAGCGACTTTTCAATAATAACATCGGACAACCCGAGAACAGAGGATCCAAACATCATAATCGGGGAGATAGAAGAGGGGATGAAAAAAACAGGCGCAAGGGCGTATTCTTCAATTGACTCCACCTCAGATTCCTATGAAAGGGGATATACGACCCTTGTTGACCGTCATGAGGCAATAAGTGTTGCCATTGGTCTGGCAAGACCTCAGGATACTGTTTTGATCGCCGGAAAAGGACATGAGGATTATCAGATTCTGGGGGACAAGAAGGTCTCCTTTGACGATAGACGAGAAGCGATCAAAGCCATAGACAAACGTCGAAAGAGACGGCACGATCTTAATGGATGAGCTTAATCACAAATTCTCCGTAGCCGATATCATAAAGAGCACTGGGGGCAGACTTCTTAATGGTTGCCTTTCGGCTTCCTTCGAGGATATCTCTACTGATTCCCGGAACATCAAACCAGGGGAACTATTCCTAGCCCTGAAAGGAGAACGCTTTGACGGCCAGCGGTTTATTCCCCAGGCTTGCGATAGAGGCGCTACGGGTGTAGTAGTGAAAAAGGGCTTCTCAAAAGAGGAAGTTTGTATCGGAAACCGGGCTGTCATAGAAGTTGAGGACCCGTTGAGAGCCTTGGGTGACATTGCCCATTATTGGAGAATGAAACACCTCGTTAAAGTTGTGGGGGTTACAGGCAGCAACGGAAAGACTACTACCAAAGAGATGATTGGACAGATTATGGGTGTCACTGGTAATATATTGAAAACAGAGGGTAATTTCAACAACCTGGTAGGTCTTCCTCTTACCCTGCTGAGGCTTAGTGAAAAAGATGAGGTGGCGATTCTGGAGATGGGTACAAACGCCAGGTCTGAGATAAAAAGGCTGGCAGAGATCTCTGTACCTGACATAGCTGTCATAACCAACATAGGACAGGCACACCTTGAAGGGCTTCGGAGCATCGAGGAGGTAACAGAGGAAAAAGGGGATCTTTTCAGAGCCTTGAGAGAAGACGGGTTTGTCATAATAAACAAAGATGACCCGAGGGTTCTCAATGTCGCTGCTGAGTGTAAGTGCAAAAAGATTAGCTTTGGTGTGGTCAATAAGGCCGATCTCATGGCCATTGATGTTTCAATGTCCGATCAAGGCAGGGTAGGATTTCGACTCTCAAATGGGTATAAAGACGTTACCGTGGATCTTAGGATATGCGGGACTTTCAATGTCTACAATGCCTTAGCGGCAGCGGGGGTTGCGCACGCCCTTGGTGCGAAGTTGGAGATTATCAGAGAAGGGTTGGAAAGGTTTAGGCACCTGCCTGGCAGGATGGAGGTAATAGGGTCAGATAGGTACACAATAATAAACGATACCTATAATGCAAACCCAAACTCTATGGAGCAAGCCCTAAAAACCCTGGTGGGGATGAAAGGGGCGGGAAGAACAATAGCGGTTTTAGGGGACATGTTAGAGTTAGGAACGTTTGCCAGACTCGCCCATCTTCGAATAGGCAACCTCGTTTCGAAATTAGGTGTCGATTACCTTTTCACCCTGGGACAGGATTCCCGGCATCTTGCCCGCGGCGCCCTTGAAAGCAGAATGAATGAACAAAACATTTATGTGGGAGAAGGGCATCAAGAGCTTGCCGCAAGGCTTAAAGGTATCATAGGCAAAGGGGATTACATTCTAGTAAAAGGGTCAAGAGGCATGAACATGGAATTAATTGTGGAAGAACTTTTGTCGGACGAGAGGAAAGAAGGTGGGGAAAATAAAAGACGAGGCGAAGAAGATACTAGTTGTAGATGACGAGAGAGATGTGAGGGACATCTTGTATGAGCTTCTAACCTATAAAGGCTTTGAGGTGAAGACTGCAGATAATGGGGTGGCAGCACTTAAAAAACTGTCAGAGGCATCCTATGACCTATTGATTACGGATATCAATATGCCTAAAATGGATGGATTTGAACTCCTGGACAGGATCTATCAGAGTAATATCAAGGTTACAACAATCGTGATGTCGAGCTTTATCCCAGTGACAATTAAGGAGTACGCAAAAAGAAGAAAGGTCTATGGCTATGTCTCAAAACCCTTTCATATCGGAGATATTATCGATGTTGTCGAAAATGGATTAGGAAGAATCTAATGCCCTTCGGGCGGGCTTTTAACCGTAATATCCCAATTTAATTTATGGTGGGATTTTCTATACACTAAATTAGGTTTCATGTCGTAATAAGAATATAGATTATGCTTTTTCACTTACTATATCCCCTTCATACAACGTATGCATTCTTGAATGTCTTCAAGTACATTACCTTCAGGACTATATATGCGACCTTGACAGCGTTGCTCATCAGTTTTTTTCTGGGCCCCTGGTTCATAAAGAAGCTCAGCTCCTTAAATATCGGTCAGCAAATCCGGGAAGACGGACCAACTTCCCATCTCGATAAACGTGGTACCCCAACCATGGGTGGGACGCTAATCCTCTTTGCTCTGACTATCTCCACCTTGCTGTGGGGGGACCTGACAAACCCCTATGTCTGGCTGGCTATACTCAGTACTATCGGGTTTGGTTTGATAGGATTACTCGATGATTACAAAAAGTTGTTAAAGAGGAATTCCAAAGGCTTAAACGCCAAATTCAAGATAGTAGGCCAGATATCTATCGGCTTGCTTATAGGGCTTTCTCTATACAATTATTCTGGCTTCAATACATCCATCAGCGTTCCTTTTTTCAAGGGTATAAGCTTTGATTTAGGTCCTTTTTATATTCCCTTTGTAATCTTTGTTGTAGTGGGCACTTCGAACGCAGTTAATCTGACAGATGGGCTGGACGGGTTAGCCATAGGTCCCGTGATGATTGCTAGCGCAACCTACTTACTCTTCTCTTACTTTGTCGGTCACATTAAGTTCGCCAATTATTTACAGATACCGTATATAGCCGGCAGCGGGGAGTTATCCGTCTTCTGTGGTGCACTGGTTGGCGCCGGTATGGGGTTCCTCTGGTATAATACATATCCTGCACAGATATTTATGGGAGATGTCGGATCCCTTGCTCTAGGCGGGGCATTGGCAACGGTTGCAGTGGTCACCAAACAGGAGATGCTTCTGGCTATAGTGGGTGGCATCTTTGTCGTTGAGGCTCTTTCTGTGATCTTCCAGGTGGGATCATACAAATTAAGGACTAAGCGGATATTTCGCATGGCCCCTATTCACCATCATTTTGAGCTAAAAGGCTGGAAAGAGCCCAAGATCATAGTAAGGTTTTGGATTATAGCTGTTATCCTGGCGCTTATTGCTATAAGTACGTTGAAACTTAGATAGTGTTCATCCATAAATGGCTATTTTTCCGCAATCTCTGCGCCTGCCTGTGCGTAGCATGCAGACAGGTCAGACCCAGATTTTAATCCTCAAAATACTCAGGAGAAAGGCTTGATCACCATAAAGGACGAGAAATTTCTGGTAGTTGGTCTAGGAAAGAGTGGTGTGGCGTGCGCTCGATTTTTGAAAGAGAGGGGAGGGATCGTAACAGCCACCGATTTTAAGGCAATGGATGCTTTAGACGATGATGTGCACATGCTACGGGAGCTGGGCATTAAGGTTGAGACAGGAGGGCACAGGACAGAATCTTTCCTAGACTGCGGACTCATCGTCATAAGCCCCGGTGTTCCAATGTCCATTCAGCCAATCAAGGAAGCAAGACAGAGGGGAGCAAAGGTTATAAGCGAAATAGAGCTGGCATACAACTTTATTGAGACCCCTCTCATTGCAATTACTGGAACCAATGGAAAGACTACCACTACAACACTCATAGGCGAGATATTCAAAAGATCCCATAAGGATGTCTTTGTAGGGGGTAACATCGGCAACCCACTAATCGAGTATGTAAGACTTGGAAGCGAAGCAGAGTATGTGGTTGCAGAAATCAGTAGTTTTCAATTAGAGGCTATAAGGGATTTTAGACCAAAGGTCGTTATACTACTGAATATTTCACCCGATCATCTGGATCGGTACCCTTCATACCGGGACTATGTGCAAGCCAAGAGAAGAATATTCATCAATCAAAGGGAAGGTGATTTTGCGGTTTTAAACGCCGACGACCAATTAGTTTCACAGGTCGGCGATTCGTTGCGGGATGTAAGAAAGGTCTGTTTCCGCAAAGAGGAAAAGGTGGCTGGGGGGATCTATCTGGATGGCAATTCCATTGTCTCTGAGATCCTTGAGGAAACACATCGGTACCCTACGGAGTTCTTCAAGATGAAGGGAGGCCATAACATTGACAACATTATGGCCTCCATAGCTGTAACAGAGATCTGTGGGTGTGACCCTGAAGATATCGAAGAGGCCATAAACGGATTCAAAGGTCTTGCACACCGCATGGAGTTCATACGAGAGTCCTCTGGAGTCTCTTTTTATAATGACTCAAAAGCTACCAATACAGGGGCAGTGGAGAAATGCCTGGAAAGTTTTGATCAACCAATAATCCTTATCGCTGGGGGAAGAGATAAGGGAACAGGCTACAATGGTCTAAAGCACTTAATCAGAAAAAAGGTTAAACAGCTAATCCTCATAGGGGAGGCAAGCGAGCTAATCGACCAAAAACTGGGCGTCCTAACCAAATCCATTAAAGCAGACACATTGCAAGAGGCGGTAGAACTAGCTTGGTTGAACTCTTCCAGTGGGGACATAGTTCTACTCTCACCTGCATGCTCAAGCTTCGACATGTTCAGAGATTATAAGGAGAGGGGAGAGGCGTTTAAGACAATTGTTAAAGGGTTAAAGTCAAAGACGGACTAAACGGGCAAAGAGGTTGATGAAAGCGGCGGAGGGGTTCGATAGGATATTACTGGTTTGTGCTTTGGCGCTGGTTATTACCGGTATTGTTATGGTTTACAGTGCCAGCGCCATAGTAGCCCTCTACAGGTTTGATGACGGACACTTCTTTTTGAAGAGACAGGCACTATTCTTATTCTTTGGAATAGTAATTATGGCAGTGGTAACAAGGATAGACCATCAAGTATACAGGAAGTTCTCTTACATAATTCTGTGTATGAGCTTTGCTTCATTGATAGCAGTACTAATACCCGGAATCGGAGTTAAGGTTGGTGGATCAACAAGGTGGTTGAGACTGATGGGATTTACTATACAGCCCTCGGAATTCGCTAAGTTAGCCCTCATAATCTACCTGGCATACTCCCTGGCAAAGAAGGAGAGGGATATTAAGAAATTTACCATAGGTGTTCTTCCCCATCTAATAATAGTTGGTATTATGCTCTGCTTGATAGTTAAGCAACCAGACATGGGGACTGCTGTATGCATCGGTACTATTGCATTTATATTGCTCTTTGCCGCAGGTGTGAGATTGTACCATCTTTCCCTGATATTTTTACTCTTTACTCCCATCATCTATTTTTTAATAGTTAAAACAGGATACAGACTTCAAAGAGTCCTGGCATACTTAAACCCCTGGAAGTATCCCACTGATTCCGGATTTCAGCTCATCCAGTCTTGGTATGCCTTCGGTTCCGGGGGGATACTCGGACGAGGCTTAGGGGATGGGAAACAAAAACTCTTCTTCCTTCCGGAGCCCCACACGGATTTCATCTTATCTGTCATTGGTGAGGAATTGGGCCTGGTAGGGGTACTCTTGATCCTGGCACTATTCTTCATTTTCTTCTATCGCGGCATCAAGATAGCTCTTTCGACTTCTGATCTTTTCAGTACCTATATGGCTATAGGCATAACCGTATTGGTAGGATTACAGGCAACCATACATATGGGGGTCACCACGGGGCTTTTGCCCACAAAAGGGATCTCCCTCCCCTTCATTAGCTATGGGGGCTCATCCTTGCTGACCAATTTGATAGGCTTGGGCATTTTGCTTAATATTTCATCAAAGACCGAGAGGGATTCAGTAGTGTCCGGTTAGAATCTTGCGTAAGGGGAGTTTAATTGTTTTTGTAGCGTATTGAATAAATTTCGTAGAATTTCTTAGTGCAGCGTAGCCAAAAAATTGCGATTGTTTGAGCGAGGCACAAGCGAGTTCCGCAATTTTGGCGGAGCAAACTTAGAAATTCAAGAAATTTATTCGCAATAGCGGAAAAAACAATTAAACTTCCCGTATTTTCTTTCTTGCAACTTTCTAACCGGACACTACTGAGAGGGATTAGAAGTATTCATGCTCAAAGTCTCTCATTGAACCTATCAGAAATTTTGAAACTCATTTGAATTATGCCTTTAAGCCATTGCCAGAGGTGCTATTTTGTTACTTCTTATTAACTACTTTGTCATAAGGTATTCGTTCTTCGTGTAATAGTGGTTTATCTGTTGAAAGGGGTTTGCGATAAAGCGTTACGTATAACAAGTAACAAAATAGCCCCCCCGACAATTTATAGCTCATGATTGAGTTTCAAAATTTCTGATCTATAGATTTCCAGAAGGGATAACCCAATGAGAGTTTTGATCGCTGCTGGAGGTACAGGGGGACATCTCTTCCCCGGAATAGCCTTAGCAGAAGAATTCAAGAGGAGGGGCCCTAAAGATATCTGTGTTTTTGTTGGAACTAAGGGACAGATAGAATCGAGAGTTGTCCCAAGGGAGGGGTTTGACCTAAAGATCATAGATGTTAAAGGGTTGAGGGGTAAATCCTTCAAGGACAAAGTATGGAACCTCTTCCTTATGATAAAGGGTATATACCAATCTATACGTATCGTAAGGGAATACAAACCGGATTTGGTTGTAGGGATGGGAGGTTACACCTCTGCGCCATTGATTTTTGCTGTTCTGTTAACCGGGGTCAAGACAGTGATCTGCGAACAAAACACCATACCCGGGATTACCAATAGAGTGTTGGCCAGGTTTGTGGACAGGGTTTTCATCTCATTTCCTAAAACCAAATATCTTTCGTCTATGAAGAAGACACGATTCACCGGAAACCCTGTCAGGAAAATGCTACTGGATGGTTTTATAGAGGATAATGCAGCCTGTGGAAAATTCACCTTACTTGTCCTGGGTGGAAGTCAGGGCGCCCATTCCATGAATGAAAAGATGTTGGATGCCTTAGACTATCTGCTGCCGATGAAGGATTCTATAAAAATAATACACCAAACCGGAGAGACAGACTATGATTGGGTTTGTGAAGTATATGCAGAAAAGAAATTTAACTCCGAGACAGCAAAGTTCATCGACGATATGGCAAGAGCGTATAGAGATGCCGATTTCGTTGTTTGCAGGGCCGGCGCCACTACTATATCTGAGTTGACAGTCTGTGGTAAGGCATCGATGTTAGTTCCTTATCCTTTTGCGGCCAATAACCATCAGGAAATAAATGCAAGGGTATTGTCAGAGAGAGGAGCTGCGTGTATGGTATTAAATGGGGATTTAAACGGCAGGTACTTGGCTGAGAAGATAACCAGTATTGCTGCTGATCCGACCTCTCGTTCTATGATGGAACAGGTTGCATACAGACTGGGCAAACCCCATGCGTCAAAGGATATAGTTGACAGTTGTTACGAACTTATGAGAATGGATACGAGCGGGAGACCTTGATGTATAAAAGGATAAAACTCATTCATTTTGTGGGAATCGGCGGTATTGGGATGAGTGGTATTGCCGAGGTCTTGTTGAACATCGGATATAAGATCAGTGGATCAGATATCCACGAGTCCGAGATTACCATACGGCTGAGTAGTTTAGGGGTTATCATAGGTTATGGACACAGCAAGGATAACTTGAAGGATGTGGATGTAGTAGTGACCTCTTCGGCCATCAGACCTGACAACCCTGAGGTGATCGAGGCCCACAAACGTCTCATCCCTGTTATCCCTCGGGCCGAGATGCTGGCAGAACTGATGAGAATGAAATATGGCATAGCTGTGTCAGGCACTCATGGGAAGACTACTACTACTTCAATGATAGCGACGGTCTTGGCCCATGGAGGTTTGGACCCAACAGTTATTATCGGGGGTAGGCTGAATAGTACAGGTACGAATGCGAAACTTGGGCAGGGAGAGTTTCTTGTAGCTGAGGCAGATGAGAGTGATGGCTCCTTTCTGAAGCTTTCTCCAACGATAGCAGTGGTTACGAACATCGACCAGGAACACATGGACCATTACAAGGATATGGAAGAGGTAAAGGGGGCGTATTTAGACTTCATAAATAAGGTCCCTTTTTATGGTTTAGCGATCGTCTGCCTTGATCACAAAAACATCCAGAGCTTGCTCCCGAAGATAAGGAAGCGATATGTCACGTATGGGATGACGAGTCAGGTCGATATTCAGGCAAGAGGTCTGACATTTCTGGAGACAAAGACTACCTTTGATGTTCTGAAACGCGGAGAGGAAATCGGCCAAATAGAACTTAAAATGCCTGGTATTCACAATGTCTACAATTCCTTGGCTACTATTGCTGCGTCCCTTGAGCTGGATATGGATTTCAAAAGCATCAAGGCGGGTCTTGATGGATTTCGTGGTATCCAGCGGAGGTTCCAGGTAAAAGGGGAATATAACAATATCATGATCATCGATGACTATGCCCACCATCCTGTGGAGATCCAGGCCACCCTTGGTGCAGCTAAGGGGGGGTGGGACAGGAGATTAGTTGCTGTCTTCCAACCCCACAGATTTACCAGGACGAGGGACCTATATGAAGAATTTTTGGTTGCCTTCTATCAAGCAGATGTATTGATAATTACGGATATATATCCTGCCGGTGAAGACCCCATCCCTGGCGTAGATGCAAGGACACTATTCGAAGGAATCAAAAAACACGGGCATAAAAAGGTGTCATACATCTCAGGCAAAGACAAGATCGCCCCTCACCTGATGGATGTGTTGGAAGAAGGTGACATGATAATTACCTTAGGGGCAGGGGATATACATAAGGTTGGAGATGACCTGATAGAGAGACTCAGACCCCTGTGAACTATGAAATATCAAAATGCGAGCAGAAATTAGTTTCCGATAAACAGATAGAGAAACTAACTAAAGTAGTAAAGGGAGGCTTGCTTACAGATGAGCCCATGAGAGAGCATACCTCCCTGAGGGTTGGGGGACTGGCGGATGTGATTGTCTTCCCCGAGAATACAGATGATTTAAGAAGGACGATTATGTATTTAAGTGGGGAGCGGCTACCCTATTTTGTCCTTGGCAATGGAACCAATCTTCTGGTAAGGGATGGAGGGATTAGAGAGGTCGTAATAACCCTGAAAAACGGCTTTAAACGAATAAAGTTACTGGAGGAAGTCAAATCCAACCGTCTGTTTGCTGAAGCTTCAGCACCTTTGGTGAGTTTACTCAGGTTCTCAATGGATCATGGCTTTTCCGGCCTGGAATTTTCTGCCGGTATCCCCGGAACGGTGGGGGGTGGTCTTGTTATGAACGCAGGGAGCCACCTTGGAGAGTTAAAGGATGTAACCTGTTCGATCACCATATTGAATCCCAATGGACAGGTGACTGTTAATAAAAGAGAGTGTCTAAATTTCTCATACAGAAATTTAGAAATCGCCAAGGGTAGCATCATCCTTAGCGCCGTATTTGGGTTAAGGGCAGATAAGAAATCACGAATTGAGAAGAAAGTACAGGAGATCTTGATCAAGAGAAAGGAAACACAGCCCCTGGATTTTCCAAATGCCGGTTCGATATTTAAAAACCCTGAGGGTGTATCAGCAGGCAAGCTAATTGATGAGGTTGGATTTAAAGGCTTACAGATAGGAGGAGCGAGGGTTTCAAAGCTCCATGCAAATTTCATCCTTAACTTAGGAAATGCTACTGCCAATGACATCCTCAACCTGATAAAAGAAATTCAGAAAGGCGTGTACCAAAAGACAGGGACCATGTTGGAGCCTGAAATTAGAGTTGTAGGTGAAGCTGTTTGAACCTGGTTAACAGGTCACAGAGTTCAGTTGTCAGGGGTCAGGAGATGACTTTGAATAGCCCCCCGTCCCTTATAATTGAGTTTCAAAATTTCTGATATATGGATATCAACTGATGTGGAAGCAGAAAAAAATCGGTGTCTTTATGGGCGGATTATCAGCTGAACGTGAGATATCGCTTTTATCTGGTAATGCAATACTCTCCGCTTTGTTGAAGACGGGCTATAATGTGTGCTCCATAGATGAGGACAAAGATATTGCACAAAGGATAGTTGATGAGAGGATTGAAATCGCCTTTATCGCACTTCACGGTAGATGGGGAGAGGACGGGACTATCCAGGGGATGCTGGAGATCATGGGAATTCCCTATACCGGCTCCGGAGTACTAGCCAGTGCTGTGGCTATGAACAAACCCATGGCCAAGAGGGTACTCTGTTTCTATAAACTACCAACTCCAGACTTTCTAGTTCTGGATAAGAAAGAAATGTCAGAAGAAGGCTGGGAGGAGAAGATAGAACTGGGATTCCCGAATGTGGTTAAACCGGTGTCAGAGGGTTCGACTATTGGGATAAGCGTAGTGGAAGACAAAGACGGGTTGGCCCGTGCTGTTAAAGAAGCAGGGAAATTCACCGGCCAGATAATAGTCGAGGAATTCATAGATGGGCCTGAGGTTACGGTTGGGATCTTGAATGGGCAGCCTCTTCCGGTCATAGAAATTGTCCCCAAAGGTGGATTCTATGATTACAAATCAAAATACACAGGCGGGATGACTGAGTATATCCTACCTGCCCGGTTAAACATGGATGAATCATCTAAAGTGCAGGATATAGGGTTGAAGGCTTATAAGGCTATAGATTGTCATGGAGCAGCAAGGGTAGACATGATTTTGGATTCGAAGGGCATCCCCAACATACTTGAGATTAACACTATACCCGGCATGACCCCTACGAGCTTACTGCCAAAGGCTGCTAAGCATGCAGGACTGAGTTTTGAGAGCTTGGTCGAAGAGATATTAAGGAGTGCTAGGTTGCACTCAATTTCCGTTCCTTAATACTAGGGAGGATGTTTAAGATGAAGAAACATAAGACTAGAAAGGACAAGAATAGCAAACAGGATGGAGGAAGCAAAAGAAAGGACAAGCAAGATTACCCAGGATTAATCTTAAAGTTTTTCAAGGTGAGCGCTTTTGTGCTTTTGGTTACCGGAGTTGGGATGGTAGCCTATCTATTCTTCGGCTATCTCTATACATCCTCCTACTTCAAACTCCAGGAAATCATCGTAAACGGGGAGAAAAGGCTTTCTGAGATAGAGGTTCTAAACCTGGCAAGGATTGATGTTGGAAGTAACATACTTGTCATTGGCCTAAGAGAAATCAGCGAGAGGATAGAACAGCACCCATGGATAGAACATGCCGTAGTAAAACGAAGGTTACCTCAAAGGATAGTTATTGATATTATCGAGAGGGTTCCCGCTGCGAAGGTTAACTTTGACCGATTGTACCTAGTTGATGAAAAGGGTGTCATCTTTAAAGAAGTAGGGCCCGAAGACCTCTTCGATATCCCTGTCCTTACATGGCTGGAACCGGAAGGTTTGGCAAGCGATGAGGATGTCTCAAAAATGCTTATAGAGAAGGCTCTGGACGTTCTGGATGATATTAAGAAAAGAACGGTCCTGGGGGTCAATGAGGTATCCGAGATCAATATGGATCCACGCAGGGGATTGACTCTATTTACAGCGAAGGATGCAACCCTGATAAAGCTAGGGTTTGGTGATTATGAGAAAAAGCTGAATAACCTCAAGAAAGTCCTTGCGGACCTTTACACGAAAGACGAAAAGGTGGAATACATCAACCTAATCTATGACAAGAAGGTCTACGTAAAGCTGGATAAGCCGAATTCACCACAAACCTTAGTGGCCTTACGGGAAGGGAGAGCGAGGTGAAAATAGTGGCTAAAAAACAGAACAACATAGTAGTAGGTCTGGATGTTGGTACGACAAAGATCTGTGCTATCGTGGGAGAGGTCACTAACGGAGATGTTAACATCGTTGGGCTCGGTTGCTGTCCATCAGATGGTCTCCGGAAGGGGGTAGTTGTAAACATCGAAAGCACAGTGAACTGTTTGAAGAAAACAATTGAGAAAGCAGAATCAATGGCAGGCTTTGAAATTGAATCCGCCTATACGGGAATTTCCGGTGCTCACATAAGAGGGTTTAATAGTCAGGGTATTATTGCCATTAAAGACAGAGAGGTAAAAAAAAAGGATGTCAAGAAAGTCGTAGAACAAGCTAAAGCCGTGGCTATTCCACTAGACAGAGATATCATCCATCTCTTGCCCCAAGAGTTCATTGTCGATGATCAAGATGGGATACAAGAACCTGTAGGCATGATAGGTGTAAGATTAGAGACAAAGGTTCATATCGTCACAGGCGCCATAAACTCCACACAAAACATTATTAAATGTGCCAGCAGGAGTGGACTGGATGTTTGCGATATCGTTCTGGAGCAATTGGCATCAAGTGAGGCGACACTGAGCCCGGACGAAAAAGAGTTGGGCGTTGTACTAATCGATATCGGTGGAGGCACCACGGATATTGCTATCTTTTCCAATGGGAGTGTCAAGCATACGGCAGTATTGCCATTGGGAGGAAATCATATTACCGGAGACATAGCCGTGGGGTTAAGGACACCCATATCTGAGGCGGAAAGGATCAAACAACAGTTTGGATGTGCATTTTCGTCAGTGGTTAGTAATGATGAAACCGTAGAGGTTCCCTGTGTCGGAGGAAGGGAACCAAGGGTGGTATCCAGACGACAGTTATGTGACATCATTGGGCCTCGAGTGGAAGAGATTTTCGCATTGGTTAGAAAAGAATTGATAAAATCGAATTGTGAAGGAGCGGTAGCCTCGGGCTTTGTTGTGACAGGAGGCAGTGCGTTACTGGAAGGTTTAACAGAACTTGGCGAGAAGATGTTCGAGCTTCCGGTGAGAGTAGGCTATCCTACAGGAATAGGAGGATTGACGGATGCGGTTAGTAATCCCATGTATAGCACGGGCGTTGGTTTGGTCTTATATGGTAGTAAGAACCATAGCAGAAATGAATTCGTTGGCGGAGACGAAAATATATTTCACAAGGTAACCAATCGAGTAAAAAGGTGGTTTGAAGACGTTTTTTAAAAATAAAATAAGGAGGTACAATATCAATGTTTGAAATCAATGAAAACGCTAAACAGCCGGCAAGGATCAAAATCTTTGGGATTGGAGGGGGTGGGTGTAATGCCGTGGACACCATGATCCAATCAGAACTTCAGGGAGTGGATTTTGTTGTAAGCAACACAGATGCCCAGGCTCTGAGGAGATCTGAATCCCCATTGAAGCTACAACTTGGGGAGGAACAAACAAAAGGCTTAGGCGCAGGAGCAGATCCGGCGGTTGGTAGAAACGCTGCAGAGGAAGATAGGGAGAGGATAAAAGAAATACTGACAAACACAGAAATGGTCTTTATCACGGCTGGTATGGGGGGTGGTACCGGAACAGGCGGAGCGCCGGTGATAGCTGAAATTTCCAAAGAGGTTGGAGCGCTAACAGTGGCTGTAGTTACTAAGCCATTTATTTTTGAAGGGAAAAGGCGACAAAGAGTAGCAGAAGAAGGTATAATGGAATTGAAGAAGGTGACAGACACTTTAATAACTATACCGAATCAAAGGCTCTTATCAATCACCGGGAAGAAGACTTCTCTCCTTGATGCGTTCAAGATGGCTGATGATGTGTTACTTTATGCTGTCAAGGGCATATCCGATTTAATTACGGTAAATGGCATAATCAATCTGGACTTTGCTGATATAAAGACAATAATGTCTGAAAAGGGGATGGCTCTGATGGGAACAGGGACCTCCAAGAGTGAAAACAGGGCTATGCAGGCTGCCCAGGATGCCATATCTAGTCCTCTTTTACAAGACTTGAGTATAAAAGGGGCTAAAGGGGTTTTAATCAATATTACCGGGGGCCCGGATTTGTCCTTATATGAGGTCAACGAAGCATCCACATTAATTCAGGAGCAAGCCCATGAAGAGGCGAATATAATCTTCGGGGCCGTAATCAATGATGGTATGGAGGATGGTGTAAGAGTAACTGTTATTGCTACCGGTTTTAGCAATGGCTCAGAAGAGGTGGATGATAAACCAAAAAACATCCCAGCTATAACAAAACCCATCGCAAGGATGCCGAAAAAAGATCAAGATATCCCAACGTATATTAGGAAGGATTATGGTGACAGAGAGGTGACCCGGTTGGGTAGAATAACCCCGGATTTTCCGGAAGATGATATTGGATATGATGTCCCGGCCTTCTTGAGAAAACAAGCCCGGGAATAGGTATGTCCTGGGGCCTGATCGACAAAGCTAGAAAGACACTCGCCGGTGAAGAGGGTACGATTATAAAATCCTGGGGAGGCAAGATAACCTTCGCTATTGCGTATCCCAACATCTACTATGTAGGGATGTCAAATCTCGGTTTTCATACCATCTATTATCAACTTAACAGTTTTCCGGATGTGCTTTGCGAAAGGGTGTTCCTACCCGACAAAGATGACTATCAGGCTCATATATACACAAATACCGCCCTGTTCACGCTGGAATCACAAAAGAATCTCTATCGCTTTAATATCGTCGCCTTTTCAGTCTCCTTTGAAAACGATTACCTGAATATCTTAAAAATGTTGGACCTGGCTAAGATCCCCTTGGAAAGAGAAAAGAGAGACGATCACTACCCCTTGATCATTGCAGGTGGCGTTGCATCAAGCCTGAACCCTGAACCCATCTCTAATTTCATCGATCTGTTTGTCATCGGTGAGGGTGAAGAGGTTATCCCAGAGCTAATTGATTCATACAAAACCGGCGTTGAAGAAGGCTTTACCAAGGACGAAATTCTGGAAAATCTTGCTGATGTGGCTGGAATTTATGTGCCCCGGTTATTCACAGTTAAATACAACAGCAACGGTACAATCAAAGGCTTTGAAGCAGAAAGGGGTTTCCCCCAACAGGTTAAGAGGAGATGGGTAAAAGGCTTAGATGATTTTAACACACATTCTATCATTCTCACCCCCAATACTGAGTTTGGCGATATGTTCCTAATAGAGATGAGTCGTGGATGCGGCTGGAGATGCCGATTTTGCGCTATCGGATCCATTTACCATCCTTATAGAAGGAGGAGCTTCGAAAACCTCATTGAGACAGCCACCTCCGGCGTGAAGAAGATGGGTAAGATAGGGTTAGTCGGAGCAAATGTTTCCGATCACCCCGAGCTTGCTCAAATGTGTGAATTTATCGTGAGTAATGAGGGAAATGTCTCGCTTTCCTCTTTGAGAGCGGATTCTATTAATACCAGAGTTATTAGATCTCTGAAGGCAAGTGGACATAAAACCCTTACCCTTGCACCAGAAGCAGGTTCGGACAGGTTACGCAGGGTCATAGACAAGAAGCTCACTGAAAGAGATATCCTGAAGGTTGTTGAGACGGTAATCGCTAATGACATATTAAACCTCAAACTCTATTTCATGATAGGGTTGCCTACGGAAACTCTTGAAGATGTTGAAGAGATCGTTCGGATGGCAAGGAGGATAAGGCATCATGTCTTAAAGATGAGCAAGGACAATAAACGTCTTGGTAAGATCACCCTCAGCATAAACTCTTTTGTTCCAAAGCCCGTAACACCTTTTCAGTGGCATCCCTTTGATGACAAAAAATCCTTGAAAGATAAACTGAAGGTTATAAGAAATGCTTTAAAGAAGGAAAGTAATATCAATGTTATATGTGATCTTCCAAAATGGAGCTACATCCAGGCTCTTTTGAGTAAAGGGGATAGACGGGTAGGAGGAATTATCCTTGCAGCTTACAGGTTTGGAGGAGATTGGAAAAGAGCATTCCGAGAGGTTGACATAAACCCTGACTTCTATGTATACAGGCAGAGAGAGATTGATGAGGTTTTCCCGTGGGACTTTATAAACCACGGGATCGGAAAGGAAGATCTCTTCAGTGAATATAAGAAGGCTCTGTCAACACCCTCGGCTTATTGAAAGGCTGCTGACCAGTCTCTGTAAGGCCTCTAGGTACCTGTCTCTGGTCTTTTCTATTATCTCTGGTGGTAATTTTGGGGAAGGGGGCGTACGATCCCAATTTATGGACACCAGATAGTCTCTTAGAAACTGCTTATCGAAACTCTTCTGAGCTTTACCCTGTTGGTACTCATCCCACGGCCAGAAACGGGAGGAATCGGGGGTAAGTAGTTCATCAATTAAAAGTAGCCTGTCATTGCATATTCCAAACTCAAACTTGGTGTCGGCAATGATTATCCCTCTCTCTTGGGCTATTGCACTTCCTCTTTTGTATATTTCTATACTTATCCTTATTATTTCATCGGTTAGTTTTTTTCCAAATCTTCTCTCCATCTCTTGGATGGTTATATTTTCGTCGTGAGACCCCTCTTCTGCCTTGGTGGATGGAGTAAAGATAGGTTTTTCCAGCATGGAGGCCTCCACAAGGCCTTCAGAAAGTTTTACGCCGCATACAGAAACCCCTTGCTGATATTCCTTCCATGCAGAACCTGCGAGGTACCCCCGGACAATGCATTCTACGGATAGTGGAACAGTCTTTTTAACAAGCATACTTCTGCCCTCCAAGACGTCTCTGTATCCGTGACATTCTCGAGGGAGGTCATCAACTCTAGTAGATACTACATGATTGGGAACTATGTCCCGTGTGATTTCAAACCAGTGTTGGGACATCTGCGTCAGGATTCTCCCCTTATCGGGGATCCCCTCTTGCATTACCACATCGAAAGCAGATATCCTGTCCGTTGCGATTATCAAAAGATGGTCGCCGAGATCATAGATATCCCTCACCTTTCCTCTTCCCAAAAGCTTTAAACCTTTTAGGTTTGTTTCAACTACTACTTCCCCAGTCATCTCATTTCACCTAACTTTCAGAATAATTTTCTCTATTTCCTCTGCTTATATCTTCTCAAGACTTATATTCGTGTTTATCCCTTATGTCAAGTCAAATTTCACAACAATCGCCCTACATGCAGGTCCATACTTCCTCACCGCTCATCTCTGATTCTATCCCCCAGTAACAGTGATGGATTTTTTAGTTGATTATGTTTACGGACTATGGTTAAATAAGAAATAAATCATAAAGGGAGATGTAACTCTGGACTGGAGCAAAATTGTAGCATCGATTCATTAGTATTAAATAGAAAAGATCAGAAATTTTGAAACTCAATCATGAGCTATAAATTGTCGGGGGTGCTATTTTGTTACTTGTTATACGTAACGCCTTATCGCAAACCCCTATCAACAGATAAGCCACTATAGATTTTCAGATATTTAATTTCACAAGGCCAGAGGGAGGAATCCGAGTAAGTCGTACATTGAGTACGTCGTCGAGGATTCCGACCGATAACGCCGTGAAAGTTAATATATGAAAATCTATATTACACGAAGAACGAATACCTTATGACAAAGTAGTTAATAAGAAGTAACAAAATAGCACCTCTGGCAATGGCTTAAAGGCATAATTCAAATGAGTTTCAAAATTTCTGAAAGATGACAATCCTTATTTGGAGAATCAGAGTGAGAAAGAGAAATTTTTTTGAGTTTAGAAGGATAATAGGATTTAGTTTTATACTACATATCATTGCGATTGGGTTGTGCCTGACCGGTCAATCGGCGTGGGCCGCCAAGGCTTATGTGACTGATTCATTTAAGGTTACACTCCGTACGGGCCCTAGCGCTCAAAATAAAATCATTGTATTGCTCCATTCAGGTACACCTATAGAGGTGTTGGGTTCTCAAGACGACTGGAGCCACATTAAAGTTTATATTGAGAAAAAGGGGCAAGATGTAGAAGGGTGGATATTAAATAGATATTTGATAACACGGTTACCGTGGCAAGCGCAGGCCGGTTACTTAAGGAAGGAGAATGCCAAGATTAAGAAAAAACTGGCACTCTTCGAAGAGGAACGGATCGAAGTTAAAGGGCAGGCAGATGAAGTTTCAGAGAAGCTAAAGAATAACACAAAAGCTCTCAGTAAACTGCAAAAGGAATACGATTTACTGAAGAAGGGAGCTGCCAACTATTTGGATCTCAAGGCAACACATACGGCAACCCTATCTGCATTGAAGACAGCCGAGGAAACGGTTCAAAGTTTGACCTCAGAAAACGAGAAGCTTACCTCTTCAAAGAAGAACACTTGGTTTGTCTCAGGAGCGGTTGTGCTTCTTCTCGGTCTGGTGATAGGTCTGGTGTTGGGAAAACAGCAAAAGAAACGAAAAACAATGCTATACTAGAAGCCCTTTTTGAGGGAACTATTTACGAAAGGATGGGTGGCACATGAGGAGATGTTTGATTTCGATCCTTGGCTCGATAATCATGGTGTGTTGCGCGGCTGTTACCCATGGTGCAGCAGAAACAGGACCTGTGCTGGACAAGAAGACTTCTTACATCATAGTAAAAGGAGATACCTTATGGGATATATCGGACAAATTCTACCATGACCCCTTCTTGTGGCCCAGGCTATGGCAACATAATCAATACATTGCAAACCCTCATCTGATATTTCCAGACGATCGCATCTATCTTTACCCATACAGAGTATTAATACGGGATATAGAAGCAAAAGAAATAAAAGCCTCGGAACTAGCAAGAGCTCTCAAGCCAGGTCCTCCACTCCCTGCACCTCCCGCTAAGGTTGATCTTTTCTCTTATCCGGAGATATTTTCTGCCGGTTTCATAGCAGAGGACCTTGAGACAATCGGCAATGTCATTGGGGCAAGGGATGATAAAGAACTCTTGAGTAAAGGGGATGAAGTTTTTCTAAACTTTAAGGAAAATATCAATATGTCTGTTGGTGAAAAATTCACCGTCTTGAGGTTTGGGGAACCCATCGTGCACCCTATTACCCATATTGCAATAGGAAAAAAGGTCAACATCGTGGGTTTAGTTCAGGTGAAACAGATTAACGGTAAGTTAATAACCGGGGAGATAACCCTCTCGTTCGAGTCCATCCAAAGAGGTGATCTGCTCGGCGTCTATATATCTCCCAAGCAGAAACTTACTATTACTACGTTTGAAAAACCCAAATATGGTTGGATTATTGCAACTAAGGAAAAAAAAGAGGTTCTCGTTGAGGGAGACATCATTTATGTCGATCGCGGTGCGAACGATGGAATGAAGCCTGGGCATATATTTAACATTTTACGGCGAGGTAAGTGGATCCTTAGCCCTGTATCCAAGGAAAAGGTTAAGCTCCCTGACGAGCCCATTGGAAGATTGGTGATAATAGGAACGCAAAAAAAGACTTCAACAGGCTTGATTACAAAAAGCAGCGTCCCTATTTACCAAGGAGATGGGATTGTGGGGGTCATCGAGTGACCCACTCCATGCACAAATGTTGACAAATTTCTTTAAGGAAAGGGGTATGAACCACATACTGGGGTTCTTTCCTTCACTTGTATTGTGAATTCGTGCGTATTTTTTTTCTAAGGGGTCCCTTCTTTATCTTCCCGCTGGCTGTCTTTGGAAGCTCATCAACAAAAAACACTGATTTTGGTATCTTATAGTTCGCTAGCTTTCCCTTGCAAAAGTCAATGACCTCTTCCCCTATCATGGTCCGATCTTCTTTTAATGCGATTACAGCAATGCCTGTCTCTCCCCAGTCATCATCCGGAACCCCTAATACTGCGGCCTCTAGGATCTTTGGATTGGCAGCAAAAACCTTTTCGATCTCAGCCGGATAAACATTTTCACCTCCGGTTATGAACATGTCCGTCTTCCTGTCTACAATAAAGACATACCCCTCGCTATCTACCTTCGCAAGATCTCCGGTATACAGCCAACCATCCCTTAAGGTCTGCGCCGTTTCCTCTGGACGATTCCAGTACCCTATCATCTGAATAGGACCTTTAACAATAATCTCTCCGATCTCCCCGGGCGCCACATCTTCTCCTTTTTTGTTGATTACCCTGACATCGCTATGGAAGACAGGCAGCCCTACAGATCCTGCCTTTGTAATAGCATCTTCTTCAGGAAGCCATAGCATAATGGATGTTTCAGTTTGACCGAACATCTGCCTTATGGGTATCTTTCTCTTTTGATATTCCTTAATGAGAGAAAGGGAACATGTCTCTCCTGCTGTCATGCATGTCCTCAGGGAGCTGAGATCATACCTGTCCATATCGGTCTTCTTCAACATAAAGTTCAGCATGGTTGGCACAGCCATCATTAGGGTGACCTTATGTCTTTCAATTAGCCTCAACACTTCTTCAGGATCGAAATATTTCTGTATAATGGCGGTGCCTCCCTTATAAAGGATAGGGACTGCCGTTATGTTGAGCCCACCGGAATGAAAGAGCGGCATCACCACCAGCATCCTGTCAAGAGAGGTGATATCAAAAAAGGTATCTGCATTGAATGTATTGTAAAACGTCTTTCCATGTGATAGGAGGGCTCCCTTGGGCTCTCCCGTAGTCCCTGAGGTGTACATGATCATCTGGGGGTCTTCCAGTTTTACTTCTTCCAAAACTTGAGGTTCAGTCATTGGATATTTGGAGAGTAACCCCTCGTACTCAAGTTGCCCGGGAGCGGTATTATCGCCTACCTCTATAAAATTTTCTTCCTTTACGGGAATGGCATCATGAATGAAATCGATCACCTCTGCAAAATCAGAGTCATAGATCAACATCGCAGCGCCACAGTCATTTAACATATACTCGAGTTCTGGCCCTGCAAGCCGGAAGTTCAGGGGGACAAAAATCGCCCCCAATTTAGCTGCAGCAAAGTAGGCTTCCAAAAACTGATGACAGTTGTATAATAACACCGCAACCCTATCGCCCTTTTTGATACCCATGTCCGACATGGCATTTGCTAACTGGTTCGTTCTTTTATTGACCTGTCTGTAAGAAAAATTTTTTTCCTCGAATATTATAGCCGTCTTTCCGGATGAGAGTATAGCCCTTTTCTTTATCCAATCACCAACATTCATGTTATTATCCTTGAGATGCTTTCATCGTAAATTCTCAATTGGACGGCTAGGGACAAGTGCGAAATAACTTCCTCAAGTTGACGCTCAGATTTGGGTTAGATTTGTTCGATCTGAAAACATACAACCAAAGAAATAGTTGACCTATTTGAAGATTTTGTGTTTGAGGATCGGGCAAAGCCTGCCCTCAACCCCGATCGGGGGATGGCTTGAAGATAAGATGTACAAACGGGGAAGTTATTTCCTCCAAAGCCTATTCTCCCAGGTAGAACCCTCTGGGATCAAATAGTCTTAACATAATCAGTTCCTGGAGTTCAGGCGGCGGTATCTCTTCGGGGTGGGAAGAGACCTTCAAGTCCCAGCTACAACTATCCTTTATATGACGGATATGATCTTCCTGAGTCGTGAGTTCCGGTTGCCGGAAATAACCTGTAAGGGTAAACTCCTTATCGTCCCCTATCTTTTCAAAGACTCCCAGTGTTGACACCAATGTCGTAACCCTTTTTCCCGGGGAGGTTATATAACTTACCTTGTCCAAGAACCGCCTCTTGGCGTGTACAGCAGTTACAACTATCTCCTTCGCAGAGCTGGCAATATCGTTTGCCCCCCCGGATCCAGCTATGTACAAACGTCTGTCCGGGATCTTCGTTGTGTTTATATTGCCATGTTTATCTATCTCAGCTATGCCCAGGGTACCTAAGCACTTGTTCCTTGAACCACCCATAAATATACCCATAATATCATGGGTGTCGGCTATCGCTTTACATGTTGGAAAGTTTCGATGATTAAAGATAGCCGGGTCAAAGGGTGTTGGTGTGTAACCATGAAGCCCTATCTCTGCCATGAGTTCTATATCGAAATCCTCTTCCTTTAAATCAAAATAGGCTAGCCAGGCGCTAAGATTTGCGATCCCTGCGCCGGCAAGTATCGTTCTGTAATCGTTCTTCTTGATCTTCTCCCTTGTCTTTCTCCCGGCAACTACAATGGCCATCTCCAAAGGGGTATATTCAGGAAAATCGTAATCTCTCGTAAGCGCCGGCACATCGTAGCGCCATGAATCGGCGTGGGTGCGACCCTTCAATCTGAGGATTCTATCGTAACCCAACTTGTTAATATAATCCTTGTGATCATTGCACCCAAGAACCCATTTATCTATCCACACATCAAAAACTTTCGGATCCTTTGCCGCCTTGCAAGCCGCGTCTACGAAGTCGTAATCCTCGGTATAAACCGGGAAATCGCTTATACCTCTATTGGAAAGTCCGCTGGGATGGGAACCGAAGGGTACCTCACACACTGCGGTGACATAATCACCAGGAAGTTTCATGAGGTGGGAGTGACTCCTTATGTAGTCTGTAGATACGACTTTTTCTACGGTAACTATAGTTCCGTTTTTGTTCGCCATACATCCATACAGATTCTCTGCATACGGGGGGAGGAGCAGTGTGTTGCCGTATCTGTCCGCAGCCCAACCGTGGGTCATAGATACATCAGGGTAAAGCGCCTTCGCCAGTCCGATCTTTTCACCGCCGTTGAAAGGATCATCCATCACTATGAAATCTTTCTTGTTTTCCTGCTCCATACTGCTTCCGATTAGTGATTTCGTGGGCATGAACTCTATGCCCATCGCAGCGGCCTTTAACCTTAGAGGCAGTGTAAGTATGGACCAGATCTCTATCTCAACCCTCTTCTCTTTGTATGCCCTTTGAAAGGCGGCGTTAGGTCCGGGTGTATAATAAGGGTCTCCACAGTAGCTCGTGATAAGTTTTTTCACCAGCCCACCATGAACCAGGACGGATATAGGATGATTCAATGATATACCGGTCACTGTGAAACCTGGTTTACTGCCCCAAAACTGCCTTGCTATCTCATATATAGCCGCACTGCACCACCTCACCCCAGTCTGGCAGGTATGTATCAGCATCCCGGGCTTTACGTTTTCTCTTATGGCATAGGCTAAGTCACATACCTTATCTGTTCCTTCGTCTTCTCTTATCCTAAACCTGTTCTCGAGTATTTCCTTAACGTTATCTTTCATTATCCCTTACCGCCTTCATCTACCAACCCCTCTTCAGTATGGTGACTGCGCTCGATTGGACATCTCCCAGTTCTATGGTATCCTGAAACCCGCCTGCACAATGGGTAAAGGCAACTTTTGCTCCTTCTACCTGGTTCTCTGCCGCCCCTCTCAACTGCCACACCGCCTCAGATATCTGAGCAAGGCCGGTGGCCCCTATGGGGTGTCCTCTGGACATCAACCCTCCACTGGGGCTTACAGGTATCTTCCCGTCCATCCCTGTCATCCCTTGTTCAACTAGCCTTCCCCCTTCGCCTTTCTTGCAAAATCCAAAGTCTTCATAGTGCACTATCTCGGCTATGGTAAAGCAATCGTGTACCTCTGCAAAATCAATATCCTCTGGTCCGATACCGGCGGTTTCATAGGCCTCTAAAGCAGCTTGACGATCTGACTTGAAGCTAGTGATATCCTTACATTTCTCATATGGTCCTGAAGAGAGGGCAGATGCTGCGATCTCCACAGGTTTACTCGTATATTTTCCGGCAACCTCTTTACTGCACAGTATCGCAGCAGCGGATCCGTCCGTTGTGGGACAGCAATTCAGGAGGGTCAATGGTCCCACTATAACCGGAGAATTTAACACCTCTTCGATGGTTATGGGCTCCCTATACTGACATCTAGGGTTTGGACCGGCATGCTTTCGGTTCTTTACTGCAACCATGGCAAGTTGTTCCCGAGTGGTGCCGTATTCTTCCATATGCCGTGTCACCACGTTTCCGAAATAGACTGGGGGGCTGAACCCCATAACCGTCAACAGCTCTACGCCATCCGAGGTTAAAGGGCGCCCCTTCCCTTCCCTTCCGGTGAGTTTTTCTACCCCTATGGCCATGGCTACATCATACATCCCTGTGCCTATCGCCATCCATGCGTCTCTAAGGGCTGTAGAGCCGCTGGAACAGAAATTTCCCACGCTGCTGATGGGGATCCCCGAAATACCCAACTCCCATAGGATCGACTGCCCTACACCGCATTCTCTATTGTAAAGCTGGCCCGTTCTAGCATGTCCGGCATAGGCAACCTGTATATCCTTCTTGTCGACACCAGAGTCTTTCAGAGCATTTAAGGCTGCCGTTCTTCCCAGCTCAATGACATTCGATTCAGGAAACCTGGCAAACTTGGTCATCCCTACTCCAATGATACAAACGGTTCTCATAATTAAATTCCTCCATTAAAGAGAAGCAGGTTTGAACTTGTATCCATACACTGCTTTACCTGTCTCGTCCTCTCGAATTTTGTCAACAACGAGTTCTAGCTCCATGTTTATCTTGATGTGTTCTTGATCACATTCCGCAAGCGGTGAGAATATCCTCAACCCCTCAGGAAGATCAACATACCCTATAGCATAGGGAGCATCGAAACCCAATGGCGCAGCCTTAACTATACAATATGTATAAAGCTTGCCCTTGTTACTAAGAAGTATATCCTCAACTTCTTCCTCTTTGAGACAGTTTGGGCATATGACCCTTTTCGGAAAGAAAATCTCTTTGCAGGATTTACACTTGCTACCTATGAGATGGGGCTTTTCTGAACAAGACCCCGGCAGTTGAATTAGGGGACTTAACTTTGGATCTATAAGGTCTTCCAGTGCCTGAGTTTCAGAACCACTGTCATCTGTTGTCATGGAACATCCTCCTTTTTTTAGCCAAACCTTCCTCCGCTTACATGGATCAACTCCCCTGAAATAAAACTCGATTCATCCGACACGAGAAAAAGTATTGTGTTCGCCACATCTATTGGCTCACCAACTCTTTTTATAGGCATATTCGCCAACTGCCGTTCTTTTATCATATCGAACTTGGGATGTGACCGCATCAAATCAGTAGCGATTATACCAGGAGCGATCGCATTCACGTTTATGTTATACCGGCCGAATTCCCATGCCAGTGACTTCGTGAGACCAATTATCCCGGCCTTTGCAGATGAATAGTTTGCCTGCCCCGGGTTTCCATGCCAGGCCCTTGATGAGATGTTAACAATCTTGCCGTATTTTTGCTCCACCATATACGATGTAGCAAACTTCGCGCACAGGAATGCTCCTTTCAGATCCGTATCGATGACATCATCCCAGTCCTTTTCAGTCATGTTTTTTATAAGCATATCCCTGTTGAACCCTGCATTGTTGACCAGTATATCCAGCTTTCCGAACGATTCCACCGACTTTTTTATTAAGGCCTCTACTTCATCGATTTTGGTGACATCCGTCTTAACAGCGATGGCTTGCCCCCCCTTGGCCTTTATATCCTCCGCTACCTTTAAAGCATTCTCCTCATTTATATCAGTGACCACAACCTTGGCTCCTTCTTCAGAAAGCCTGCGAACTGTCGCCTCACCAATACCTCTCCCAGAGCCTGTGACAACCGCAACCCTATCCTTAACTCTCATTGCACGAACCCTCCTTTCACTTTCTTCTCTTTATCATTAATGGGGTCTCACCCTCCTGAACCAGGTCCCCCCTCTGGTTATACAATTCCCTCTTCAAGACAAAGATCCCCCTCTCTGGGTTCTTCGTCTCTTTCTTGTCTGTTATCGTCACCTTCACAGTTAGGGTATCGCCGATCTTGATAGGGCCCTTAAACTTCCATTCCAAGCCTAAAAAGGCTATAAGGTTTTTCGCAGTTTGCAGGCATAATTCTGTGCGTGTGAACAGACCGGACGCTATGGTCAGTCCCAAAAGCCCATGGGCTATCCTGGTTCCGAACATGGTGCCCTTGCCAAACTCTTCACTAGTATGAAGCTCGTTGTAATCCCCAGACAGACCGGCAAAATTAACAATATCCGCCTCTGTAACCGTACGAGAGGGGGATGTATATTCTTCTCCGATCTGGAGATCTTCCCAGTATCTTACTGTAGATTCACTCGCCATACCAATCTCCTTTCTTTTTTGTTAATATATACCAAAACTAAAAAAACACAGGGCACGCGTAAGACCCGCAACCTCTTTCCTTGCTCCCAATAAATCTATGCAGTGCACAGAGAAACCTTTGCTTTGTAATGAAAGATAAACTGATTGATATTACAGGAAATGATCCAACCCGTCAAGTATATAATCTTTCTAGCAGCCCTGACGCACATGTCAGAATCTTTGTATTGGCAATGTTTTGCGATTGGACTTTGGACAAATAATAGAACTAAAAAAAAGGAGGATGCGGCAACTTAAAATAACAAACCTGCCTGCCAAAACCTAAAATTAGGGGTTTTCGTTCAGGCACTCGTTATGAGGGGGTATTAATGAGATCTTTTGCGTTCTTGAGCGAAGCGAGCAGTAAATCATTCTACTGCTAAGAACTTCAAGAACAGTTAATCAAATGAAAGCCCCAAAAACTTATCTAAAAAAAGAATTAAATTGCACATAAAAGGAAACTTTTTACATGTTTCTGGATTTCTATCTACGCTAGATAATGATAAATATGCAACAAATACAATGATGTACGGTGCTATCAATTTTATGGCATAATATTTGTCTGTATTTTTGGCAGATTATTAGATTTTCAGACATCTTTCATATAAGCTCAAAAGTAGTTTACACTTTCAGAAATTTTGAAACTCAATTACGAGCCACAAATTGTCGGGGGCTATTTTGTTACTTGTTATACGTAAAGCCTTGTCACAAACCCCTATCAACAGACAAGCCACTATTACACGAAGAACGAATACCTTATGACAAAGTATAGATTTTTAGGCATCCTTCATTTTGTGGTTTACACTTTTTCAACTTTGATTGATGTTGGCCATTAGCTGTCAGCCGTTAGCTATTAGGTAAAAACTTTCTATAAAATCGGTCTGTTAAGCTAAAAGCTAACGGCTGACAGCTAATGGCACAGGTCGTATTTTTTGAGGTATATTATCTCCAAAAATGTAAACTACTTTTATGTTGAAATGAAGGGTGTCCATTTCTGAATTGGAAACTTGACAGTGCCCACTTTCTTAAGAGGCCATTAATGGATGGGTACTCATTATGGAGGGAAAGATGAAGGGAACCGTAGATAAAGAATGAGGGAAAGGGGCCGCCCCTTTCTTGACATTTGCTGACAGAGAGAGTATTTATAATACATTATGCCAAGGGTAGCAAGAGTTGTAGTAGAAGGTGTTCCCTCCCATGTAACACAACGTGGCAATAGACGGGATGATATGGTTTTTTGAGGAAGAAAACCCGCACCTCCCCCATTCAATATCAATATGAAATTTGCGAGATACCTATCCTATGAAAACTGATAAAGTAGTTTATTTTGAACCGTATCCATTTACTGTGGGACAAAAATTGAATGTTAAATGTGGTCCTCGTAAAGGAGACTGGGAAGTAATCGACGTCAGTGAGAAAAAAGTAAAGTTACGCTGTCCGATTTCTTTGCGTGAATTTGAGTGGAGCAGATTCTGCTATTTTACAGAAGAGAAAAACGGGGTGGAATGGCCGAAGAAAGATGAGACACGTTGAACAGTTCAACGGTTGAAAGGTTCCGGATTCAAGGACCGAAGGATCATCGAAGAGCCAACCATGAATCCCGCTTTTAGCGGGAAACACTGAACGTACACAACAGATTTAACTTACTTATGGAGGGAAAAATGAAGGCATCAGTGGATAAGGAATTATGTATGGGAGATAGAAACTGCAACATGCTATGCCCTGAGGTTTTTCGATATGATGAGGGTGAACTTATGTCTATCGTTCTTATTGAAGAGATCCCTGATAAATACAAAGATCTTGTAACTCAGTCGGCTGAAGAGTGCCCTGGCGGCGCTATCAGCATTGAAGGTGATTAGACGGAAATTATTTGATATTTGGTTTTAAAAGCTGCATGATTATAAGTGTGGCTATGATTAACCGGTATGCTCATGGAAAAAAGGTGTTTTATATACTCGGGGAAAACATTTTGACCGGAAATAAAGGAAGAGAGCCATGGCCGATAAAAAGGAATCACCATATACAAGTCATATTTTCGTTTGCACAAATGACAGGGGCGGGAAAGGAAAATCGTGTGCTGATAATAATAGTCAGTTAGTGAGGGCTAAATTAAAAGAAGCTGTTAACGAGAAAGGCGGGAAAGGAAAAGTGAGGGTCTCGCAATCGGGATGCATGGGGCTCTGTGCAAAAGGCTCCAATGTCATGATTTATCCTCAAAAGATATGGTTTGCGGGGGTTTTTCCTGATGATGTTGAGGAAATCGTATACACAGTGGAAGGTATTATGGCAGGCGATTAAATAAATTTTACTGTCCCAGAGCAGATGGCTTTTTATTGACCGGGGGGCAGTGCAAGGAGGAGTTCCGCTTTTGGGTCTCAAGTCCCTTTTCCTTAGCTACTGTGGCCCCCGACAACTGTTGCAATCAGCCTATAGAGAGACTCTCCTGACAAGGAGCGTTAGTAAATGCCTGAACTTACAAATCCCCATGACAAGTTTTTTAAGGAAATCCTGTCACGAGAGGAGGTGGCCCGGGACTTCCTGAAGAACTACCTTCCTCCCGATGTCTATGCGCTTATTAATATAGATTCCCTGGAGCTTTCAAAGGACACCTTTATAGACAAAGATCTCACGGAGTACTTTTCAGACCTGCTTTACAAAACCGATATGAAGGATGGGACGAGCGCGTATATTTATATCCTGTTTGAGCACAAGAGTTACAGAGAGCCCCATACTGCATTCGATCTTCTCAGGTATATGGTGAGGATTTGGGAGAGTGTTCTCAAGACCAAAAGCAATACAATGCTCCCTGTTATAATTCCGATAGTCCTGTATCACGGCACGAAAGGCTGGGAGATTGGGCGGAACTTGAAAGACCTGTTCAATATGCCTGAGGCTGTATCTTCATACGTACCGGACTTTGAGTATATACTCTGGGATGCATCGAGCTATACAGACGAAGAGATAAAAGGGGAGTTGATGCTGCGTGCAATGCTTCTCCTCATGAAGCACATCCTGAGGAAGGATTTAAAAGAGCGCTTGCCTGGGATCTTTCGTCTTTTAAGGGATTTGTTTGAAAAACGAACGGGTATAGAGTATATTGAGACAGTATTGAAGTACATTGTCAATACTGCTTCCATATCAGAAGTAAGTATTGAGGATTTGGAGAAGGCCTTAGATGAGGCCGCCCCCGATAAAGGAGGTGATATCATGCCGACAATTGCAGAGGCATTGATAGAACAGGGTGTTCAGAAGGGAATGAAGCAAGGGCTGCAGCAAGGAGTGCAACAGGGGCTGCTCAGGAAAGCGCGGGAAGCCATATTTGAGATCCTTGAGGCGCGTTTCGATATGGTTCCGAGATCGGTCATTGAATCGGTTGGTACGATCGAGGATCTTCTGTTTTTGAAGGTTCTTCTCAAAAAGGCGGCAACCGCTGATTCCATTGAACAGTATAAGCAGATAATGAAGGAACTTATGGACGGATAGGTTTGACATTGCAGGGTTGTTGAATAAAACCTTTGCGTTCCTTTGCGTCCTTGAGCGAAGCGGGCGGTAGAGAGTTTTGGTTCATCGTGGATTATTGTAGGAGCGGCTTTCCAGCCGCGACAATCGCGGCTGGAAAGCCGCTCCTACAATTTTTCCCACTAATCCACGATGAACCAATCAGTTTATAACTCATTAAATTGACAGATAAATAATTTTTTATTAGCCCCAGTTTATCCTCCTTAAAACCAAGTAAGCGCTAAACAAATCATTTGTTTCCTGTTTTATGTAATTTATTGCCAATTTGAACCAAAACTTTACCACTACTAATCCCAAATGAGATGGTTTTTGCAAGGTAAAGGAAGACGAAGAGCTTGATTCTCAAGTATTGTTTAATTTTTGTTTTTAACAGAGCGTATAACCGGTTTTTTTAGATGATAGTCTGTATTCTGTTCAAAGGCATGGGCCACTTGTAGAAGCCTTGCCTCATCAAAATGTCTTCCCAATAATTGCACCCCTATAGGCAGTTCATCTTTGTTAAAACCACAGGGGATAGAAATACCAGGGATTCCAGCTAGGTTTGCCGGGATGGTAAATATATCAGTAAAATACATCTGCAGAGGAGTCCCCACCTTTTCTCCTATCTTGAATGCCGGTGTTGGAACAGTAGGGGTGAGCATTACATCGCATTCCTTAAAACCCTCTTCGAAATCTCTCTTTACGAGGGTTCTCACTTGAGATGCCTTTTTGTAGTAGGCATCATAGTATCCTGCCGAAAGGGCGTACGTTCCGAGTATAATCCTACGCTTCACCTCTTGGCCAAAACCCTCGGATCTGGTCTTTACGTACATATTCATTAACCCTTCTGCACCTGACGTTCTGTACCCGTATTTTACACCGTCGTAACGAGCCAGGTTGGAGCTTGTCTCTGCTGGAGCAATAAGATAATAGGCGGCCAGCGCATAGTCGCTGTGAGGGAGCGAAACCTCTTTATAGGTCGCCCCCAATTTCTCCAGTTCCATTAAAGCACCCCAGACTGCTTTCTCTACCGCGGGATCAATCCCCCCCGCAAAATACTCCTTCGGGACGCCTATTTTAAGACCGTTTACACCCCCATCAAGGTTTCTTTCATAATCTTGAACCTCAACATCAATAGAAGTTGAATCTAAGCTATCATAACCACTTATTACGGTCAAAAGTATCGCGCAATCCCGAACATCCTTCGTCAAGGTACCGATCTGATCTAAGGAAGAGGCAAAGGCCACAAGTCCGAATCTGGAAACCCTCCCATAGGTTGGCTTTAAACCGACTATACCACAAAACGCAGCCGGTTGTCTTATGGATCCCCCCGTATCGGATCCCAGGGCGCCAATGCATTCATCAGCCGCCACTGCGCTCGCGGACCCACCACTCGAACCCCCGGGTACCCTCTCTAAATCCCACGGATTGTGAGTCACACCAAAGTATGATGTCTCGGTGGAGGATCCCATGGCAAACTCATCCATATTGGTCTTGCCTACGAAAATCGGGGTGTTTTTCCTAACCTTTTCTATAACCGTCCCATCATACGGAGGTCTGTAGTTTTCCAGCATCTTAGAACCACATGTGGTCTTTACCCCTTTTATACAGATGTTGTCCTTTATCGCCAGAGGAATACCCGTCAGCTCACCGGTCTTCCCCTCTTTAATTCTTTTATCCGCCTCGTCTGAGAAATCCAGCCCTTCTTGTTCCATCAAAGTTATAAACGCACCTATCTCTGACTCAACATCCCTTATCCGACTAAACACGGACTTCGTAATATCCCTTGAGCTTACATCTCCCTTTCTCAACATCTCTCGTAGTTCGTGTATAGTCAATCGATATAAATCCATAGCAAGGATCCCTTCAGAATCTGTTCACTCTATTATCTTGGGAACTCTAAAACAGCCCTTTTTGCTGTCTGGGGAGTTCTGTAGCAAATCATTCTTCGAAAATGCCGAAACTGCTTGATCTTCCCTGAATACGTTTCTTTGGACACTGACGTGCGAAGTTGGTTCAACCTCTGATATTTCTATCTCTTTTAATTTGTCAAAATAATCAAGTATCGTATTGAGTTGACCGCCAAATATATCCTTTTCAAACTCTATCAAATCCAAACGAGCCAATTCCGCCACCTTCTCCACCTCTTCTTTGCCTAACTTCACAACCATCTCCTGTTTCTATAGATTACCCTTCTGTCTCTCTTTATTATAGGCTGTAAGAACATCTCGCCTGCTTAGCATGCCCAGTATCCTTCTTCTATCTTCCTCGTCCACCACGGGCAACTCTTCTATGTTTTTCATCGTGAACTTTCTCATAGCGTTGTGTAGGTCGTCATCTAGGGTCACCGTTATTACATCCACAGTCATCATATCCCTTGCGTTGACCAATTCGCTCAACCCATCCTCAAACATTATCTGCCGTATATCATCTAATGATAATATACCTACCATCTTGCCAGATTCATCAATAACAGGAAAATAGGAATTCGGTTTCTCGGTTACAAACATCAATATCTCTCTTAATGACATTTTTTCAGGGAGAAGAAGCATCTCTCTCTTGTTTGTCAGTGCATCTCGAACCTTTAAGCCTTCTAAAATGTCTACTAAAAAATCGCCAAGATGTGCAGGCGAGTCTACCCTACAAGAGACTTGCTTCTCGTATAAGTTCCACTTGCGAGAGAAAAGGTACGCAGTCGATGATGATAACATCAAAGGAACCAGCAAACCATAACTTCCTGTCATCTCGCAGACCATTATCAAAGAAGAGATAGGAACGTTGGCAACACCCGCAAAGAAGGCGCCCATCCCGACCAGCACAAAGGCCGTTGGCTGGCTAATAATATCAGGAAACACAAGGTGTGCAGTCTGACCAAAAGCACCGCCTAACATCGCCCCTATAAAGAGAGCCGGCGCGAAAACACCTCCACTCCCTCCTGAACTTATCGTAAAGGAGGTTGCAAAGACTTTCCCAATAGCGAGAATAAACATTAAGCCAATAGCCATTTTACCATATATAGCCAACTGGACCCATCCATATCCCATCGCTAAAACCTGTGGATAAAACATGGCAATACCTCCCACCACAACACCACCTATGGCAGGCTTCAGGTAATTCTTCACTGGAAGCTTATCGAAAATCTTCTCCTTCACCCCATAGAAGACCTTAACATAAAAGGCCCCCAATATTACACAAAATATAGCCAAAATTGCATAGAATAAAAGTTCCATAGGGTGTCTGAATAGATAGACCGGTGTGTCAAAAAGCACCCCCCACCCAAAAAATGATGAAAACACAGAATACGCAACTATAGATGATATTATCGCAGGAATAATTCCCTCGAATTCGAACTCTGGCTCTCTGTACAATACTTCCGTTGCAAATAGAGCTCCCCCTAGAGGAGCTCTAAACATACTGCCTATCCCTCCCCCGGCTCCAGCAATTACCATTATCCTACGATCGTGGTCAGAGAGTCTCAAGATGGAAGCCATATATGAACCGAATCCGGCGCCGATTTGAGCAACCGGCCCTTCCCTTCCGGCAGATCCCCCTGATCCTATAGTTATAGCAGATGCAATGGTCTTTACTATCGGGACCCTCTTCCTTATAATCCCTCTCAATCGATGAAAAGAATCTATAACAGCATCTGTTCCATGACCCGCAGCTTCAGGGGCCCATTTATATATGATAACGCCGGCTATCAAGCCTCCGATAGCTGGCATCAAACCAAGTATCCAGTTCGGGGAAATAGAGGTAGTTATAACCGCTCCGTTAGATTCTCCCTCGGGAAGAGGGGGATAATACCCACACAGATAATTTAGAAAGAAGCGGCCGCTTCCCTCCAACATATAGTAAAAGACGCTAGACCCCAACCCGGCAACAACACCTATTATTATACTGAAAACAAACCACTTCCCAATCGATTTCATATCCGAGTCGAGGCCTATACGATCTAATATATCTTTTAATCTCATAATGCACCCTATAGATTTCGAAGTATCCTTCATAAAATACTATAGATGAAACAAAAAAACCAGACCTAAAGGCATTCAGTCTGGTAATCACATAAGCTATCCCTCTAAATACGTGTTTATGGTATATCCGTACCCTTTCCTTTAGAGGCTAATTCCCTATCTTAACCTTAGGCCCCGACTCTGAGCCTGGCCTTAGATGAGAAAAAGGACCTACGCTTCCCTTGCTCGCTATCCTACTATCGTTAATAACGCAAAATGGTTTTATTTGCACACAATCGCCTATCTCGGAATCACTAATCACGCACCCTGAATCAATTACGCAATCTTTGCCGACCGTAGACCTCCCCCGAATATGACAGTTGGGGTAAATCACCGTATCCCTTCCTATCTCTACATCTCTTTCAATAAAAGTTGTCTTCGGATCTATTATACTCACTCCGTTAATCATCAGTTTATCTAATATCTCTTTTCTAATAACCTCGCTAGCCCTTGCCATTTCTATTCTGTTATTTATACCCAACACCTCTAAAGGATCTTCTCTCAACAAGGATAATACCTTGTCCCCCCGTTCGGCAGCAATGGCAACCACATCGGTCAAATAGTATTCCGACTGTTTATTATCTCTGCCAACCTTTCTTAAAAGATCAAAAAGATATACAGCCTCTACACAGTATATCCCTGTATTTACTTCTTCCAACTTTTTCTCTGCATCGCTTGCATCTTTATCTTCCACTATACCAATAATATCACCGGAATCTCCCCTTGCTATCCTTCCATAACCGGTCGGGTCCTCCAACTTCGTTGTTAACACAGTTACCCTTGAATTACTCTCCTGGTGAAACTCTACCAGTGCCCTGACAGTATCATCCTTAATCAAAGGCACATCCCCACAAATTATCAAAACATCCCCATCAAACCCTTTAAGGGTTTCTTCGGCACATAATACAGCATGACCTGTACCCAACTGCTCTCTCTGCTCAACAAAGATTAGATCCTTATCCTCAAATCTCTTTCGGACAACCTCTTCCTGAAAGCCTACCACTACTACAATCTTATTAAAATCTATCCTTTTTACCACATCTACTATAAAGCAGAGCATGGGCATGCCCATCAAGGTATGAAGCACCTTCACAAGACCCGACTTCATTCTTGTGCCTTTTCCTGCAGCAAGTATTATGGCAGCTAACCCCTTTTCCTTGGCCACCTATCGTTGACCTCCATTCGCCTTCAACCAGGTTCTTCCTGCCAACCCGAAAAGAGGGGACAAGTTTAAAAAACCTGTCCCTTTTTGCGAGATATTCCTGTAGGCCTAGGCTGCCCTTGATGCTACCTCTATCCTTACCATAGCTCTGCTGAGGGCGGCCAGTGCCCGAACATAATCAATCTCTTCTTTGTCCGCCTTATTAATCCTCTCTTCTGCTCTTGCCTTCGATGCTTCTGCCCGACCTAGATCTATTTCCTCTTCTTTCTCCGCGGTCTCAACCAAAATATTTACTCTTTCTGCAGTAACCTCTGCAAAACCCCAGTTTACAGCAAGGTGTTTAACCACTCCTTCCTTCTCATACTTCAACTCTCCAGCCTTCAGGGTTGTCATAAAAGGCGTATGCCCAGGAAGAACACCAAATTCACCGTCTTCTCCTGGGGCTGTTACCTCTTCTGCCTCCTCGCTTATTACTGACTTTTCTGGTGTAACAACATCCAAAAGAATCTTTCCTTCCACTATTATGTCTCCCTTATTTACTTTATGCAGCCATCAACTTTTCTGCCTTCTCCCGCGCCTGTTCTATGGTTCCAACCATATAAAACGCCTGCTCAGGCAGGTCATCATGCTTACCTTCCACAAGTTCTTTAAATCCCTTTATGGTATCCTCCAACTTCACATACACACCGGGTGTACCAGTAAACTCCTGAGCAACAAAGAAAGGTTGCGACAAAAACCTCTGAATTTTCCTGGCCCTTGAAACTATAAGCTTGTCTTCCTCTGAAAGCTCCTCCATACCAAGAATAGCAATAATATCCTGAAGGTTCTTGTATCTCTGAAGAACAGATTGAACCTTCCTGGCAACGCCATAATGTTCCTCTCCAAGAACTTGGGGATCAAGTATTCTGGATGTTGAATCAAGAGGGTCGACAGCAGGGTATATACCCAGCTCTGCGATCTGTCGTGATAGTACCGTGGTAGCATCAAGATGTGCAAAAGTGGTTGCAGGCGCCGGATCGGTGAGATCATCTGCAGGAACGTAGACTGCTTGAACGGAGGTAATAGAACCATCCTTCGTGGAAGTAATCCTTTCTTCTAACTCACCGAGATCGGTTGCCAGTGTAGGCTGATACCCCACAGCAGACGGCATACGTCCAAGCAAAGCAGAAACTTCTGATCCGGCCTGGGTGAATCTAAATATATTATCGATAAACAAGAGTACATCCAATCCTTCTTCATCCCTGAAATACTCAGCCGCCGTCAACGCAGAAAGACCAACCCTGGCTCTGGCCCCTGGGGTCTCTGTCATTTGCCCATAGACAAGGGTAGTTTTGTCTATAACCTTAGATTCTTTCATCTCTAACCACAGGTCATTTCCTTCTCTAGTCCTCTCTCCAACCCCTCCGAACACAGAAAGTCCACCATGCTGTTTAGCGATGTTATTAATCAATTCCATAATTATTACTGTCTTTCCTACGCCAGCACCGCCAAACAACCCTACCTTACCCCCACGGGGATATGGTTCCAAGAGATCGAGTACCTTGATGCCCGTCTCAAACGGAACCACTGAAGTATCCTGATCTATCAATTCCGGGGCCGGTCGGTGGATAGGATATCTCTTTTCCGTATTTATGGGCCCCATCTCATCCACAGGTTCCCCTATCACATTTATCACTCTTCCCAAAGTTTCCTTCCCAACTGGCATGGTAATCTGCTCTCCTTTATATACACCCTCCATGCCTCTACTCAACCCATCGGTTGTGCCCATAGAAATGCATCTTACGGTATTATCCCCTACGTGCTGAGCCACCTCTACGGTGAGGTTATCGGGCTCATCGCTTATAGCGGGGTTGCTTACCTTAATGGCGCTATATATTGGAGGGAGATTCTCCTCACTAAACCTAATATCAAGTACTGGTCCGATAATTTGGACAACCGTTCCCTTAACTTCCATCTTTGTTTAGTCCTCCTTATTTATTTTAATGCCTCTGATCCGCCTACAATATCCAGCATATCTTTAGTAATGGTAGCCTGTCTTGCCTTATTAAAGGATAATGTGAGGCTTTCAATCATTTCACCTGCATTTCTTGTCGCTGCCTCCATTGCCGACATCCTTGCCGCGTGTTCACTAGCCACGGATTCGAGCACTGCTTTAAATACCTGAACCTCCACATATCTTGGAAGGATCTCGTTCATTATCCTTTCCTCATCAGGTTCATAGATATACTCTATTACCGATTCCCCGGGGCTCGCTTCCATGGGCTTTATCGGCAGAAGGGTCTCTACTTTTAATATCTGCCTCATAATAGAAGCAAACTTTGTATAAACCACACAAACCTCATCAACGCTTCCATCTGTATAGGCTTGTATCACTTCACTGCCAATCTCTACCGCGAGACTGTATTTCAAATCATTGAGTACATCTATATACTCTCGATGTTTTTTAATCTCTTTCTTTTTAAAATAGTCTCTTGCTTTAGAACCAACCAACACTAGAGACGTTTCTACAGACCTTTCTTTGTTTTCTCTTACTATTCCCTCGGCTCTCGAAAGCACATTATTATTAAAGGCGCCGCAAAGACCTCGTTCTGATGTTACCACTATCACCCTTGCGCTCTTTACTTCTCTCTTTTCAAGGAGTGGATGAGCTCCCTCTCTCGTTCGTAAAGACAAGCTGCTCAAAACCTCCATCATCCTTTCAGCATACGGCCTCGCCCTTAAAGCATTCTCCTGAGCTTTTCTTAATTTGGCCGCAGCTACCATCTGCATAGCACGGGTTATAGTCTGGGTGTTTTTGACACTAACTATCCTTCTTTGTATATCCCTCAATGTCGCCATATTGAATCAGCCTTTCAAGGTTTGAATATTCCTTTAAATTCTTTTAAACCTTTCTCTACCTTAGCATCAAGCTCACTATCAATCGTCTTTTTTTCCTTGATCTCAGCTAATACGTCACCGTGCTTTTCATCGAAAAATTTCATAACCCCTTCTTCATACCGTTCTAAAAGATCTTCACTATACTCATCAACAAAGCCTTTTGTACCGGCATATATAATCAATACCTGCTTTTCTACCGGGATAGGCTTATATTGTCCTTGTTTCAACAACTCCGTTAATCTGCTGCCCCTTGCCAACTGCGCTTGAGTAGCCTTGTCCAGATCACTACCAAACTGAGCGAATGAAGCAAGTTCACGATATTGAGCTAAGTCCAAGCGCAGACTTCCTGCAACTTGCTTCATCGCCTTATTCTGCGCATTCCCACCTACTCTAGATACAGAAAGTCCAACATTGATCGCAGGTCTTATCCCCGAATAAAAGAGCTCCGGTTCAAGATAAATCTGACCATCCGTGATAGAAATAACATTCGTGGGAATATAAGCAGAAACATCCCCTGCCTGGGTTTCAATAATAGGCAAGGATGTTAACGAACCAGCGCCTAATTTTTCATTCAACTTCGCAGCTCTTTCCAAGAGCCTCGAGTGTAAGTAGAAGATATCACCCGGGAAAGCCTCCCTTCCTGGTGGCCGCCTTAGAAGAAGAGATAACTGTCTATATGCAACAGCATGTTTTGACAGATCATCATATATAACCAGTGCGTGTCTTCCGCTATCCCTAAAAAACTCTCCCATCGAACATCCCGAATAAGGGGCTATAAATTGTAAGGGAGCCGGATCCGACGCTCCCGCTGAAACTACGGTAGTAAATTCCATTGCTCCAAATTTATCCAATGTGTCAATCACCCTTGCAACCGTGGACTTCTTTTGTCCAACCGCAACATAGATGCAAAAAACATCAGCGCCTTTCTGGTTTATGATTGTATCAATCGCTACAGCTGTTTTCCCTGTCTGTCTGTCACCGATTATAAGCTCCCTCTGTCCTCTACCTATCGGGATCATAGAATCAATAGCCTTAATACCGGTCTGCAAAGGCTCCTTAACGGGCATTCGGGCAACAACGCCAGGTGCTGTTTGTTCTATAGCACGGAACTCTTTTGTATTTATTGGTCCCTTACCATCAAGAGGATCACCTATAGCGCTTACTACCCTTCCAACAAGGGCATCACCAACAGGGACCTCTGATATCCTATTGGTCCTCTTTACCGTGTCCCCTTCCTTAATATGCACATCTTCCCCGAGAATGGCTACCCCGACATTATCTTCTTCCAAATTTAGAACCATTCCGTATATCTCTCCTGGAAACCCTATAAGCTCCCCGGCCATGGCGTTTTCTAAACCATATATTCTGGCAATTCCATCCCCAACAGAGAGTACTGTGCCGGTCTCGCTTACATCTATCTCTCTGTCATACTCCTTTATCTGCTTTCTTATTATCTCGGTTATCTCCTCTGCCTTAATCTGCATTTAAGCTTCTTCCCCCCTTACTATAGATCTTTTAATCTTCTCAAGCTGAGTTCTAACACTTCCGTCGAAGACAAAATTTCCCACCTTGGTTATTATACCACCTATGAGGGACGGATCTTCTTCCATCTCTATAATTACCTCTTTACCTGTGACCTTTTCAAAAGTTTCCTTAAGTTTAGTAAGCCCATCATCCGAAATAGGTTTTGCCACAACAACTTTAGCTCTAACCCTACCGACTATCCGGTCAAGTATTTCCTCATACGCCTTTAATATATGAGGGAAAAACTCTATTCTATTCTTATCTACTAAAAGACTTATAAAATTATTTACGTCTTTTGAAACTCCAAGGCGATCTGTAACTTCCATTAATATTGCTTTTCTATCTTTCCCTGGATAAATAGAACCATATACGATCTTTTTTAATTCCGGATGATCATTTAGGGTATCACTTATTCTTATGAGTTCAGACTCGAACTTATCACAAGTTTTTTCCTCCACCCCAATACTTATCAAAGCCTCCGCGTATCTTCTCGTAATGCTGCTACCTATCAATTTAGCTGTCCTACCTTTTCTATATATTCTTTAAAAATTTGTTGTTGATCTTTACCTGTTAACCTCTTCTTTATTAGATGCTCCGACATTTCAATTATTAAATCAGCATATTCCTTTCTGAGCATCAACCTAGCCTTTACTACTTCCTGTTCAATGGTCCGAACAGCCTGGTCTTTAATTTTGTCAGCTTCTTTCTTAGCGCTCTCTATGATCTTCTCTTTTTCGGCCATCCCTTCCTTCTCAAATACTGCTGTCAACTCTTTTATCTCTTCATCTATATTTTCCAACCTGTTTTTTAGCTCTTCATACCTCCTTTCCGCTTCTTTCTTTGACATATCCGCTTCTTGTATTTCCTTTTTAATAGCTAGGCTTCTGTTTTCAAAAAAAGTCTTTACACGACCAGCCAAAAGTTTATATAAAATTACAATTATGATTAAAAAGTTTATTGCCTTAAATATTAAACTCCAAACCTCTTTATCCATTACTAAACTCTCCTTCCCAAAACCTTCTCTGCTATACTTTGAGAGATAGCTTCCACCTCTCCCTTCATATCCATCTTCACTTGTTCTACTTCTTTATATATTCCCTCCTTCTTCTCTTCTATAACATCTTTAGTCTCATTTCTAACTGACCTTATTATGCTTTTTTCTTCCTCTAACCCATCTGTCTTTATAGCATTTTTAATATCCTTTGCTTTGACATTTGCCTCTTTAACCATACTTTCATATTTCTCTGTCTTCTTCCGTATCTCCTCTTCCATCTCCAGAACCTGTGTCTTCAACCCATCTGTCTTTTCGAACCGTTCATTGATTATACTTAGAATAGGTTTAAAAAGAAATCTGCTAAGCACCCACATGAACGTAAGAAAGACTATCAGTTGAATAAATAATGTTACGTTTAAGTTTAACAATTTAAAAACCTCCTTTCTTTATCCTTTCTTCTCTTGAAGCTTTTCTACAACGGCTATCTTTCCTTCTTCTTTTTTCCTTGATTCCATCTGACAGTTTCCTTCAAATATAACACCTTCACTAACTACCAAAACCGGCGTCCTTATATCCCCAAACAGTTTTCCAGGAGGATATAACTCTATCTTGCTCCCTGCTATTATATTCCCACTTACACTACCACTGATAACAATACCATCAACCTTTATTTCTGCATTTATAACCGCACTTTCTCCGATGATAAGATTCCCGGTACTAAAAATCTCCCCCGTGAATTTCCCATCCATCCTGACAGCCCCATTAAAAACCAACTTCCCTGTAAACTCAGTATCGCATCCTAGAAAGGCATTTATCTCTTTTTCTGAGCCTATCTTTTTCATATCTTTTTTATTCACTTTTTATGCCTCCCTTCTGTTCGTTTAATCAAGATCAAACAGGTTATAGTAGGATAAGGCAAAGCCAGTGTGTCCGCCAAAAGTCTCAACTTTTCATTCTTTTAAATCTCCATAGGCATAACAATACATTTATGTTTATCATCACCTACCGGCTTAACCACAGCCCCACTTTTGCAGTCCTTTAATTCAACTAATACCTCCTCGCTGTCTATAACACCTAACGCTTCTATAAAGTAACGGGCATTAAATGCTACAGTCAGTTCATCATCTTTATAATCCACCTCTATCTCATCGTAAGCCTCGCCATAATCCGTACTACTTGCTGTCATTTCTATCTTTTCCTGAGAAATATGTAATTTTACAGATTTCGAAACACCTCCTGAAAACAAAGACACCCTTTTTAATGACTTCAAAAACCGATCTCTGTTAATCACAAACCTCTTGTTTTGATCTTTTGGTATGAACATCGTATAGTCTGGAAATTGACTATCCATCAGCCTAATTATCATCAAGATGCTGCTTGTCTTAAAAATAGCATTATTTCCAGCAAATCCAAAAGAAATTTTATCATCCTCTTTATCTTCATCTAATATTTTCTTTAGCTCATTCAGTCCTTTTATAGGAAAGAGAACCCCTTTTTTAAAGCTCAAATCAATACTTTCTGTGTTATCTTCCTCTATTATAGAAAGTCTATGCCCGTCAGTGCCAACCATCCTAATTGTTTTGCCATCCTTTTCAAAGAAAACGCCATTTATATTCTTTTTCTTTTCATCGGTAGAAGCCGCATATATCGTCTTTCTTATCATATTTCTGATTTTCTCTGAGTTTATATCAAATAAATCAACATCCTCGTAGATTGGAATGCTCGGATACTCTTCTGGATCCGTAGTATTAATATTGAATATGGCACTTCCACATAATAGTTCCAACGAGCCTGCGCCCGCTAAGGATTCCTTCAATATCAAAGAAACTTCGTTCCCTGAAAGCTCTCTAACTATTTCAAGTACTTTCTTGGCTAATAAAGCGCATTTCCCTTCCTTGATTACCTCAACTTCAATACTGCCATGTATCCCAACCTCCAGATCAGTAGCAGTAAAATACATTTTATTTAACTTAACCTCCATTAAAACATTTTCTAACACAGGCATTATCATTTTTTTTTCAGTAACACCTTGAACCCGTAAAAGACTTTTTAAAAGATATTCTCTTTTAATTATGAATTCCATTATATTTTATATTAATAACCCTTTTACTATTAAGACAACACTAATAATAGTATCTGTTAATTTGTTGATATCTAGTAAAGGAAGCTGTATTTAAATCTTTTTCTTTGTGTATACAATATATGGACAATATCTAGCGTCTGTTAATATTTTAATCCTCTAAATACTCTATGTATTCCTGCGGTTAAAGTCTTCGTCTTCCTTAACCTTGCAAAAACTATCTCATTTCTGGACGGACACTATCTATTCTACTTCCAATTTCTGTTTAATAGAATTTACAGTATCTCGTATGTAGTCGTCAGATTTAATAAGCTTTTCTATCTTATTTACTGCATGTATAACAGTTGAGTGATCTTTACCTCCGAAAAAGATGCCAATTTCCGGGAAAGAACATTTGGTTAACTTTCTTGATAGATACATTGCTATCTGTCTTGGTAACGTGATAACTTTGAGTTTTCTATTTGAGGATAGATCGCTTATTTTGATTTTAAATAGGTCGGCTACGACTTTTTGTATGCTATCAATGCCGATCTCTTTTGTTTGTTTTACTAGAATATCTTTTAGAACTTGTTTCGCAATATCTAATGTGATATCTGTTTCAGCAAGAGAAGCAAAGGCACTAACCCTTATAAGACACCCTTCTAATTCTCTAATATTAGACTTAATGTTTGTGGCGAGATACAATGCGACAGCATCAGAAAGAGATATATTGTTGGAGCTAGCCTTACTTTTGAGTATAGCTATCTTTGTTTCTATTTCAGGGGGTTGTATGTCAGCTATAAGGCCCCATTCAAATCTAGAACGAAGCCTTTCCTCTAAAGAAGGAATTTCTTTTGGAAATTTATCACTAGTTAGGACTATTTGTTTCTGGGATTGATGTAGAGAATTGAATGTGTGAAAGAATTCTTCCTGAGTTCTTTCTTTGCCTGCTATAAATTGAATATCATCGATAAGCAGTAAATCCACTTTCCTAAAGCGATCCCGAAAATTTGTCATCTTATCATAACGAATAGAATTAATCAACGCATTCATAAAATTTTCGGCGCTGATGTAACATGTTCTTTCATATTTATTTATGATGTAATTACCTATAGCATTGAGTAGATGAGTCTTTCCAAGACCGACACCGCCATATATAAAAAGAGGATTGTAGCTTTTTGCAGGGTTATTTGCAACGGCAAGAGAAGCGGCGTGGGCAAATTGATTGCTGTTTCCTACTACGAAATTGTCAAATGAATAATTTTTATACAGGTTGTCTCCTAATGATATATTGTTTGTTATTTTACTGTTTTCTGTATTTTTTGGATTATCCGTACCGACATTTGATTGAGTGTTTTGTTTTGAGTAAGATAAGTTAAATATGTATTCTTTATTTGTAAGGTCCAAAAGAGTTTTTTGTAAAAGAGGAAGATACTTTTCTGTGAACCAAGTCTTAAAGAATTTATTTGGCACATTTATTTTGAAGGTGTTCTCAACTAATGAAATCACTCTAATTGGCCTAAACCAATTATCGAATGTTTGCTGATCTATTTTCGTTTGTATGATGTTTAGTATAGTTTCCCAAATATCCATAAATAAATTTTTGTTTTCCACAGGTTTATCCACAGCTGTGGATAAACTAAATAAATCAATAAGTTCATTACGGCATATGCCTTCTACCGTAATATATGGCGGGTGTTTATATCCTACTTTATTTATAATAGAACAGAAGAGGATATTTTATCAAGATTTATTTTAATATTAATTAAAAGAGAACCTTCGCATACTGATGTTGATTAGGAGACCGATGCAGATGAAGAAAGTAACTGTAGAGGAACCGCCATAACTCATGAAAGGTAATGGAGCGCCAACAACGGGCATAATTCCGATAGACATCCCTATATTTATAAATACATGCCAGAAAAACAGAGATGCTATACCGAAAGAGACCAATGTACCGAAATTATCTTTTGAGTATATGGCTATTCTAAAGCTCCAAAGGATAAGAGTTAGGTATAAGGTAACTATTATTAACGATCCTAAAAACCCCCATTCCTCTGCGAATACAGAGAAAATAAAATCTGTATGCTGTTCAGGCAAGAAGAGGAGTTGATTCTGTGTTCCTTTAAGAAAACCTTTTCCACATAATCCACCGGATCCTATAGCTATTTTCGATTGAATAATGTGATAGCCAGACCCGAGTGGATCAAGCTCAGGATTTAAAAAGGTAAGGATTCTTTTTTTTTGGTAATCCTTTAAGTAATAACAAAGAAAAGGTACTGCAAGTAAAGATATTGAGAGCATAGCAAGAAGTCTCAACCGACCTATTTTATTAAAGAGTAAAATAGAGGTGAAGATGAGAAGGATTATAAATGTTGTTCCTAAATCAGGCTGGTTAAGAATAAGAGAAACAGGTAAGGTTACTAAAAGCATGGGTACAATAAGACCTTGTATTGTACCTAAATATTCAATGTTATATTTTTTAAAGTACTTTGATAAAGTTAAAATCATGGTAATCTTAAAGAACTCAGATGATTGAAAGGATATACCAGCTAAATGAATCCATCTTTTTGAGCCTGAAATATTCTTCCCAAAAGGTATAATAAGGAGTAGGAGTATTATAGATATTATGAATAAAGGATAGGCAAAGCGTTCAAAAGACTGATAATCTATAGAGAAGCATAATATCATGGCAAATATTCCGATAGCGATCCAGTATATCTGTTTTATATAGATGGGCGTACCAGTTATTTCTCTTTCAGGTAAGGTGCTACTATAGAGAGTGATTATACCGATGAATACAATGGTCATACATAAACAAAGGATAAACCAGTCAAAGTTCAGAGCAAGTCTTCTGTCAATCTTCATTATTTTTCATAGCAAAAAGGTTGATTTAATATTTAAAAAAAAATCCTTTGCTTGTATCCGTCCTTATGGGTCTGTGGACAATTAATTCAAACTCAATATATTGAGAGATTCTTTAATTATGCCTGCGGCAATAGGTGCTGCTACTGTTCCACCATGGCCACCATGTTCTATAATAACCACAACAGCTATTTCTGGATGTACGCTTGGAGCGAAGGCAGCAAACCATGCATGATCACGAAACTCAAAAGGAGTAATCTCTTTTTTTGTTTTTCTATGTGAATCAGCCGGCATGCTAATTACTTGTGAGGTTCCTGTTTTTCCAGCTATCGTGATTCCAGTTACTTTGGCCCTCCATCCAGTGCCGAGGGGTTCATTTACTGCTCCACAAAGCGCTTCTTTGATCAGGCTGATTGTTTTAGGTTTAGCTGGTATTTTGCCGATCTCATTAGGTTCGAATTCTTTTATTGTTGTCCCGTTTTGATCCTCGATCTTTTTGACAATTTGAGGAGAATAAAGGGTTCCCCCATTGGCTATGGAAGAGATGATGTTCGCTATTTGAATTGGGGTAACCAAAAGAAAACCTTGGCCGATTGCCACAGACAGAGTTTCTCCCTCTTGCCACCTTGATTTTATTTTTTTTTGCTTCCATTCTCTGCTTGGAACGAGGCCGGTTTTTTCATTTGGAAGGGAGATGCCGGTAAGTTTACCTAAACCAAAGGCAGAAGAATAGTAGGCAAGTCTATCTATCCCCAATTGTTTACCAACCTGATAGAAATAGATATCACAGGACTCTACAAGAGCTTTGTGCAAATTTACCTTTCCATGTCCTAACTTCTTCCAGCACCTAAAGTTTCGCCTACCAAATTTAATATATCCTTTACAAAAGATCTCGGTGTTTGGTGTTATTATACCCTCTTCCAGTCCTGCTATAGCTGTTATAATTTTATATATGGAACCAGGAGGATATTGTCCTTGGATAGCCTTATTTTCTAATGGAGAATGAGGATCAGAGATAAGTTCTTCCCATTCTTTACGAGATATAGTTCGGGAGAACATGTTTGGATTAAAAAAAGGGCTGCTGGCTAAGGCTAGTATTTCACCATTGTTCGGGTTTATTACTATAGCACAACCCTTCTTTTTGGTTAGTAGTCTTTCGACTGTCATTTGAATATCTAAATCAATGGTAAGAAATATGTTTTTGCCAGGAAACGGTTGCACCTCACCCAGGATCCTTACTTCTCGTCCAGCAGCGTCAACCTCGATCTTTTCCCCTCCATCTTTTCCTCTTAGGAGGCTTTCAAATTCATACTCTATACCGTACTTTCCTACTGTATCTATTGGTTTGTATTGAGCATAAGCTGTTGTTTTTAATTGAGACTTGCTGATTTTTCCAATGTACCCGGTTATATGGGCTGCTAAATTATCAAATAAATAGAAGCGCTTAGGCTCGACTTCAATAATTATTCCTGGGAGATAAGGTTTATTTGTTTCAATAATGGCAATATCTTTTCGGGTAAGATCCTTCTTTAACGTAATCGGTTTAAAAGGGTGGTTGCCTTTCGACTCATGTATAGTATTTTTAAGTTTTTCCGAATCTAAATTCAGTAAAATGCTCAGTTTTTTTATTATTTCGGTTAAATTGGGAACATCCTCGAGAATTATTGAAAGGACAAAACAAGGATAGTTATCTACCATAATTCTTCCTTTCCGATCAAGTATTATACCTCTAGTGTTTGTTATATTACGTATTCGTATTCTGTTGTTTTCGGAAAGGGCTTTGAACTTTTTTTCCTGGATGATTTGGAGATACCAAAGTCTGAAAAGGATCATTGCAAAAATGACTATTATGCAAAACGAGAAAAAACGTATTGTTTTTTTAAATTCGGTTTTGTCATCCTTTTCATATAGTAACATCTGAGGTATTTGTACTTATTTAGTGTTCGTCCATAAATAGGTTTAGGGTTAGTGGTTTTCAACAAGGAGGCGTGTTTGATTACATATAAAAAAGATTAAAGGGGTTACTATACCTGTCAAGATAGACTGAATAAAGAGGAATTTAAAGATAAAAGGCCACAGCGTGTCGACAGAAGAGAAAACAAAAACCGTAAAAAGCACAAGTAATCCATCTATAAAGGACAATACGGTTGTAAGGCATATATAAAAAAGGGTACTCTTAAGATATAATTTTTGTTGAGCGAGTTTTGTGAGAAAGAAAGTTCCTATTCGAAGGAGGGCATACATTCCTGTTATACTGCCGGAAAAGGTGTCCATAAGACAGCCTAAAAAAAAAGCAAGGAAGATCCCTGCGGTATCATCATGAAAGATTGCTATGTAAACAACCATTATTAGCGTTAGATCTGGTTTGACAGGAAGCAAAGGGATGTGGCTAAATATAGTTGTTTGTAAAGATAAAAGGATAAAAGCTAAGAGCAATAGAGAAAAAAAAAAGCGCATGTTTGGCTGCCTGTGAGTATACTTAAATTAGTTTAAAAATTTCTGATCTCATTCATGGATGAGAACTAATTAGAGCACACTACTATAAATAACTCTTCAAGTTTGTTAAAGGATACCATGGGTGTAACCTTTACTTCCTGGAACATCCCATAGTTGTCCTTTTTGATTCTACTCACTTTTCCAAGAGGGAGACCTTTAGGAAATATTCCTCCCAAGCCGGATGATATAATATAGTCTCCCAAGTTAACATCATCTGAGCGAAAGACATACTTCAAATTGCAGGTTTTATCTACATTTCCAACAAGAATCCCCTTTGCCCTTGTTCTTTGCACTATAGCATCAACAGCGCTCCTGTGATCCGTAATCAAAAGTAGCCTAGCGGTTGATTTTGAGACCTCCATTACACGACCTAGTATGCCATCTGAAGTAACAATCGGCATATTCTTCGCTATATTATTATTACTACCCTTATTGATTAAGATTGTTTTAAACCAACTGGAGGGATCGTAAGCAACCACTTCAGCTGGTATCATAGGGAGTTTGACTTCCTCCCTGAAACGAAGCAGCGTTCGCAAACGGGTATTAGCGATGGCCATCTCCCTTAATTGGAAAATTTTCTCCTTTAAAAGATTATTTTTTTTCTTTAAAGCAGTGTTTTCTTTTTTAAGGTTAATGAGAAATATATAATAGGATAAGACCGTATCTATATTTGTTGTGGTGAAACTGATTGTTTTTTGAAGGGGTGAGGAGATAGCATAAATCACTTCTTCAAAAAGGAATAGATTGTTATTTTCTTTTGCATTAGAGGATATAATGAATGCTGCACAGAGTACAAGGGAACTTGTGAGGATTATCCGTCGATACTTCCTTAAGATGTAAAACATCTATTTGCTTCTTATTCTTTTGTTTAACCGTAGTGCCCTACGGGCATACTTGTTCTAGTGTTATTCTCTTTCACACGAATTTAACTATACGTTTGAATTAAGATGGGATCATTATATCCTTTAAAAAGGAAATCTCATCTAGAGCCTTCCCGGCTCCCAGAACCACAGCAGAAAGAGGATCTTCTGTTATGGTTACAGGAAGTCCTGTTTCTTCTTGCAGGAGTATATCTAGGTCTTTTAGTAAAGCTCCTCCACCGATTAAAACTATGCCCTTATCAACAATATCGGCGGCCAACTCAGGGGGAGTTCTTTCAAGGGCTATTCTGACGGCCTCTATTATAGTGTTAATTGTTTCTGAGATAGCGGATCGAATCTCTTCGTTATCAATCTCTAATATTTTTGGGACACCCGCTACAAGATCCCTACCCTTTACCTCCATGGTTTTTATCTCTTTACCGGGGTAAGCCGTACCTATATTTATCTTGATTAACTCTGCGGTCCTCTCTCCAATAAGAAGGTTATATTTCCTTTTAATATATTGAATGATAGCATCATCCATCTTGTCACCAGCAACTCTTACAGATTGACTGTAAACAATACCCGAAAGAGAGATTACGGCAACCTCTGTGGTTCCACCACCTATGTCAACTACCATGTTTCCAGCGGCTTCGCTGACCGGAAGACCTGCTCCGATAGCCGCAGCCATTGGTTCCTCAATGAGGTATACCTCTCTTGCTCCGGCCGACTCCGCTGTTTCTCTAACAGCTCTTTTTTCAACTTGAGTGACTCCGGATGGGACGCAGATAATTATTCTTGGCCGTACAAGTTTCCGGCGATTATGAATCTTTGTAATAAAGTATCTGAGCATAGCCTCCGTGATTTCGAAGTCTGCTATAACGCCATCCTTCATAGGGCGGATGGCAACAATACTGCCAGGAGTTCTTCCCAACATCTTTTTCGCATCCACCCCAACGGACAAGACCCTTTTAGTGCCACTTATATAATCATTTCTAACAGCAACAACAGAGGGTTCACTCAACACAACACCTTTGCCTTTGACGTAAACAAGGGTATTTGCCGTTCCCAGGTCGATAGCTAAATCGTTTGAAAAAAGACCCAATACTGAGTCAAAAAGCATCTAAATCTCCTTTTTAGGTGTAAGAGCATGACAGAAGTCTTCGTCTTCCTTGACCTTGCAAAAACTATCTTTTATGGAAGGACACTAATTAATCCTTAAGACTGAATCATCAGACACTAATAATAGAATATATCAGAGAGAGAGGCCTAAATCAAGAGGTAAATTAAAGACTTTGTTCTTATCTGTTTTTAAACATAAATTATTGATAACTGAAGGTACTAAATTAGCTTAGTAGGAAGTCATGGAGCATGGAGGGATATTTTAAGTACAGAAATTTTGAAATTCAATTATGAGCTACAAATTGTCGGGGGGGGCTATTCGGTTACTTATTATACGTAAAGCCTTGTCGCAAACCCCTATCTACAGATAAGCCACTATTACACCAAGAACGAATACCTTATGCCAGAGTAGTTCATAAGAAGTAAACGAATAGTCCCCCCTGACAATGACTTAAAGGCATAATTCAAAAGAGTTTCAAGATTTCTGTTAAGTATGCCCTTGAATGTTTAAACTCTTTTTGTTGAAAGAAATACTAATATATGATAATTTTATAAGTAATACTATGAAAACTTATAGTGTTCATCCGTAAAATCTGAAAACCGATAATCCAAAAACTTCATTACGACTTTACGAGGTCTGTATAATGGAATCATTTGGAGAATATTTAAAGAAAGAAAGGGAATCGAGGAATATATCACTTGAAGAAGTTTCTGCTGGAACCAAGATTAGAAAGGTCATCCTGGAGGCGATAGAGAACGATGATGTTGATGCGTTACCAGCAACGGTTTTCGTAAAAGGGTTCTTGAGGTCTTACTCAAGGTATTTGGGTTTGGAGAGCTCAAAGGTTATTCTCCAATATCATACTCATATTGTTTATTTAAATAAAATGAAAGAAGAGAAGCTTTTTGTAGGCAGAAAGAGGACCCTATATAAACCGACAGTAGTAATTGCTTTAGTATTGATATTGATTTTTGTTTTTTTTGTGTATTTCAGCCAGAGAGAAAAGAAAGAGTCTTTAGTTTTTATTCCGGTAAGCCCACAAACAACCTCTCAAACAACGGTTACGGAGACATCAATAAAAAGAACCTCTATGAAGACCCCCCCTTTACTTATAAAGAAAAAAGAGAGAGAAGTTTCGGAACAAGCTAGTGTAATAACCCCCCCTAGTAATGAGGGAGGATTGATACTAGAGGAAGAGGACAATACAGAAAAAAGTATAAAAGAGGAAATAAGTATATCAGCCAGAGCATTAGACACAACTTGGCTAAGGATCCAACTCGATGATGATATTCCTTTTGAAATTATTATGAAAAGAGGGGACAATTTAACCTGGCAAGCAATAAATAAATTAAAGCTTTTTATTGGGAACGCTGGAGGTGTTGAGCTTTTCTATAATGGAAAGCCAGTGGGAAGCATAGGAACATCAGGCCAAGTAGTTTCTTTAACATTCCCTAATGAAAAAATTCCAAGCCGTGCAGTTACTCAACAATAGCGCCTATGACTTGAATAATCTTCTCCTCACTGCGTGATTCATTTTGAAGATTCTAAGTTCGCTGCGCTAAATTGCAGATAACTCAGTCGCAAGCTCCCTCAAACAATCTGCAATTTTCAGCTTCACCCACTAAGAATCTTTCTCAAAATGAATCAAGAAGGTTCGTCAAAGATCATTCAAGTCATATTCCGACCAACTGCACAGGTCGAAAAATTCGGTAAGGGTCTAACTTAAAGGGTTAAAGGTTTAGGATCAAGCATATGGCAGTGTGTGTTATTGTTTATTGTTGTTACAAAGGAAGTCCTTTACGTTTTCAGCAATCGTATCCTCCTTGCCCAAAAAGAAATGGTCTGTACCGGGGATGACAGTCAAGGATTTTGGCTCGTTAAGAGAAGAAAAAAGACGTTTCATCTCTTCACCCGGGCAAACAAAATCAGAGGAACCATATATGATTAGCTTAGGTTTATTAGATTTTTTAAGGAAGCTGAAATCATACATGGCGACTGGGGGGGAAATACCAACCCAGCCACAAACACTATCCTCGTTTTCGGCAACTTGGAGGCCAACCATAGCGCCAAAAGAGTAACCAACTAAGAATAGATTGTTTTCCTGAGGCTGCACCCCCTCAATAAAGTCAATTGCCGCTTTCACATCCTTTGCTTCCTCTATGCCACCACCATATGATCCTTCACTGTACCCAACACCCCTAAAGTTGAATCTGAGAGTGATAAACCCATGTTTGGAGAGGATGCGTGTTATGTTTATTATAAGACTGCTATGCATGTTTCCGCCGTAGAGGGGGTGCGGGTGGCATAAAACCACCCCCGGCGGAGTACAGTCACCCTTCACTAGGGTAAGAGCGCCTTCTAACTTAATATCTTCACAATCAAAGAAGATCCGTTCCTCTATCATCCTTTTTTCTGCTCCGACCTACTCTGAAAACCTAAAGATGATAATTGCCAATGGTGGAGAGTGGGTCATTATTTTGTTTCTCTTAAGTAGTTTCTGACCGAAAAGCCTATTATCGCTGAAATACATAAAGGAAAGTAAAGTTTTTGAGATTATAATTCCCTACCATGGTAAAGAAGATTTGTCAAGCCACTTAAATCCTACTAAAACCCCGATATAAGGAATATGGCGGAGATATGATGGCCGCAAAAAAACTTTGTTTTTTTAGGATTTTTTGTCGTGCAGCAATTCAGTGTACTTGGTGTAGACCAATGTCCTGCAGATAATTGAAGAAAGAATCAAACAATGTGGCTTCATCCATGGCATAGACCACGTCCATTTCGTGACGATGAAAAAGGTAGTCTGCAACCTTACCATTGATCCTTATATCGGAGTTTTAGATGTTGAGAAATAATCTCTTGACTTTGTATATTAACATCTGGTATTTGATCCGAACACTAATTAATAGTGTCTATCCACAAATGGCTATTTTCCGCAATCTCTGCGCCTGCCTGTGCGTAGCACGCAGACAGGTCAGACTCAGATGTAAGGACACATTGCAATGTGCCCCTACATACCCAATGTATTTCTGAGGTTAAAATTTTCAAGCTGTGCAGTTACCCAACAATAGCGCCTATGACTTGAATGATCTTCTCCTCACGGCTTGATTCATTTTGAAGATTCTAAATTCGTTACGCTAAATTGCAGATAACTCGGTCGCAAACTCCCTCAAACAATCTGCAATTTTCAGCTTCACTCAC